>Ga0123352_10017875_pt1 | contig 11295 bp, 10 predicted proteins | sample TergutLab28metaG_FD_89700 | JGI IMG/M metagenome (GOLD analysis project Ga0123352, IMG submission 89700) | Labiotermes labralis P1 segment gut microbial communities from Petit-Saut dam, French Guiana - Lab288 P1 | ecosystem: Host-associated > Arthropoda: Insects > Digestive system > Gut ... | reverse complement strand
TTTTTTTTTACTAAACTACCACCCCCCCCCCCCCCCCCCCCCCCCCCCCCCCTTTGGGGGGAAAAACACCCCTTTTGGGGCCACGGAGGGTTTTCTTGTTTTTTAAACCCTTTGCGGGGTTGGGGGGGGGGGGGGGAGTAAAACATAACTTTTGGTCATTTTAATTCACAGTAATTCATGAAACAAAACCAACAAAGTAACTGACCAGGAGCATGGAATTTTCACTCACTTACAATTAATCACAACCATGAAATAACACAAAACTGTTTGTCCATGCAGTTCGCAGTAGATTCAACAACTGACATCAACACACTGATTTAAGAGACAGCTGGTACTTATGGTCACTTGCAACTTGCATGAAAAGTCATTTGCAATTACAAAGGCTTGTTATCACTGTTACCAGTAGAAAGAAAAATCTCCTCTGCCTAGTATGACATTGATGCCACAGAATACAGTCACCATAAACAAAGACAGGAAATGTTAACTCAAAATCTTTTTTTTTTTTTATTTCCAAGTGGAATGGCTTAAAGTGACAGCAGCAGGTCAATTTACTGTCAATTTGAACATAAATGATGAACTGGGTAGAAAGCACAAACATATTATCCAGGTAAATATAACGTTGTTCATATGGAAGTTTTGGCAAGACTGATAAAAACACACACAGAATCAAGGAAACTATACAATGAAGAAATGTAAAATGCATGTTTCAGTGTATTTACTTTCACATTTTAAAAGTTTATGTTTAAAAAAGGTAATACACTTTTCACCAAACAATTATCACAAAGAAGTTGTCTCAAAATCTATTCATACTTTTATACAAAAGCATTTTACTGATTCCTGCCAAATATCCCAAACAACAGTTCATTCATTATGTGGTCCCCTACTGACCTATTATATCTGATGGTGAAAACCATGTGGAACCAACTAGAGAAACCTCCTTAACATGAGGCCCTTAGACTGACTGAAATTTGCAAGCTTGCAAAAAAAAAGTGAACTGCATCTCTGGTGAACATCACTAACATCCTTAGGACCTGCAGAAGCAATTACCTTATGGTATATAGCCTACCAAGTAAGCACTGAAATTTGTATACCCTAACCCCACAGTCAGTTATCATACATACCTGGGCCATCCTCCCCCTCCCTTTTAATGCCCCCTTCAGACATTTCTTCACCATCTTCACTGTCACTGGGAAAACCTTCCTCAGATCCAGAGACTGAGTCACTGCTTATGTCAGGGGCACTGCTGTCCTCACTGAGGCCCTCCACAGCTCGAATCTTCAGCTTGTTGTCACCATCAGACCGACAGCTTACCTTTTATGTGAACAGAAAGTTTTCTGTCAGTTGATTGTCTCCTACATAAACTTTTTAAAAACAGGATGTTCCATCAAGAATAAGCTCACCATACAACATTAGCACAACACAAATGCCCCCCCCCTCGAACGTTTGTTCAGAAAATTAACAAGCTCCAAGGTGAAGTACTCCATTCAATGGTTGACTACCTGGCCAAGAAACGCACCAGTTTCTATGGACTCCGAGAGCTCATGAGCAATTTATTCCACAATCTCACATGGTATGTCTTTAAGTTGCATTTCAAAAACTAACTCCTTAACAGGGTCATAACGATGGCTCACAATGGGTTAACTTCTAACACGTTTTGCAGCTACAACTTTGTATGTGCTTTACATCCCCTCCATGTACTACATGCCCTGCCCATCATATCCACCTTAATTTAACCACCTTAACATAGAAATTCCAATTTTAAAAACCAAACAATAGAACATTTAACAACAGTTATTAATTGTACTAGAACAAGAACACTCAAAATTATCATATAAGGATAAAAAAAATAAAATAAAATAAAATAAAAAGAAGAGGATGAATGAATACCACTCATGCTATCATACTCAGTTCACTTACTGGGTTTTTTTTTACATGTCTGCTCCTCATCCTTTGCAGCATCAGTCAAGACTCTATAATCACCAATTTTCCTACCCCTCTCCTGTTCCTTCTTGTTAGTACCTGGCTGATGGCTACCCAACTCTTACAGATGTTTTCTCCCACCATAGGTAATTTAAAATGTTCATATGCATTGTTAGAAATGTCATATTTTTATCTTGGAAAAAGTTGAGACTTTGGTTTCCCAAATTGAATTTCATAGGATACTGGGCCACAGCCCTTTAAAAGCCATAAAACTTGGACTGCAGCATGAAAATTGGAACGAATGGGATCCTCACCTTAATAATGAATGGTGAAGCGAAACAATTATGAAGTTACTGGCATGTATGATCTCAGGCTTTGGCCGTGAAGTGGCTGAGAACTGTGCTCTTCTGGGTTATTACGCTGTGTAATAACCCAGAAAAGCACAGTTATTTACTGGTACGTAATTTTCACCACCCTCTTTGAGTTTCAAATAGCCCCTCCATAACTTTATTCCCTACCAATCACAACTAAAAAATTCACCAGCCAGAAGAATTTCATAAACATAGGGTGAGATCATAATAAAACCCCTGACATGCCAAAGTATGAACCAGCGACCATAAAAGCCAAGCCCAAAGTAACATGCATTAACCCTATGGCACCTAAATTAAGTGCTCAGTGTACTCTGAGAAGGACTGGGATTTAAATGGCCCACCCACTACTTTGTTATCGGCTGACAACTGCAGTTGCCACTCAGCTTTCTCAGCATTACATTGCACAATGACTGTAGAAGTCCTTTGGCATCCAAGGGTTAATGGTCAGATTTACAGTGAACAGCTGTGACAATTCCTACATTCAACAAACTTTCTGCTAAACAGAACCATTTCCATATATCATTTTCCAAGCATATACATAAATATGCTCCATCACAAATTCATCCCCCAATCTATCATCCATCAATCCATATTCAAAAGTAATATGCAGATTGGTTCAGGAGGAATTTGCTAAGTTGGGTGAACAGAGTTTTAATAAAACACCAGTATGAACAGAAGTCTGTTTCAGGAAGTTTAGAGGTCCTGGTATTTCAGAAGCAAGCTGAAGTCTTACGTAACTAAGTGACTTTGGATAAAAAATTTTGCAGAACTTCAATAATAACCAAATTCTTATTTTTACCCCCTCCCCCCCAATTTAATCCCCCCTGGTAACTGTATCTACAACCTGTTGCAACGCTAAGAAACAATGCATTTTAACAGACACTTCATTTGTTTCATATCATTCCCAAATTGAAAGTAATTACTAACTAAACTGTCAATCTTTATAATCCGGAAACAGTGTGTCTCTGTGAGGCAGGAACTGGCCTTCTATATAATTAGAAATATAATTAAATGGATGTGTCTTCAAATGGTTGACAATGAAACATGTTAAAAAACCAAGTGCCTGTCTGTGACTTGGATGCATATCTGAGCCTATTGGTGGCCAATCATCATGATACTATGATGCTGAAACATATATTCAAATCACTGGCACTCGAACAATTATTGTTACATTTCATTATCAATGAATGGTTATTTTAGTTCTATAGTTAAATTTATTGTGATAATTAAGAACCTTTATTTCTTGTACGTCTGTACTGTATATTCATACCATAATGGCTTAAGCTTTCCAAATTGAGCCTATGGAACTTTCTTACTCACAATTAAGTTGATTAATGTGCCAAAATAATTTATGTACTCCTCCCAAATCACTCCTTACACAACAGAGTACAGAAATTAATCATTAGGTAAAGTTCATACACCACTATACATGTTATATTTTCTCACCAGATGCTTCTTATGTTTATTAGCATCCACTTTACTGTCATCTGAAGGAGCATTTGGAGACACAGGTCTTTCTTTCTCACCATCTTCACTAGTACCAGCTGGACGCTCTTCACCATCTCCTGGTTCCCGTTCTAATGGCAAAAGAATCACTGAAATGTATAGACAACTAGCAAGTCATGACAAGAACTTCTTTCTAGATGTATCTGTACCATGACTTTTTCTGTGACTTACATTTACTGCTGTAGGCCCTTTTTGTTTTTTACAGCAATGAGTGAAGAGGGACCAAGACAGTTCAGGTTACTTGAAATTCCCACTTCAGTATTTGTCTGGATGGTCTCAACAGAAGATCATTTATTCAGTGGATTTTCCAAGCAACAGAAATCATAATGACAAAATTTTTCATTTCTTAATCAGTGGCACTAATAGACTCAATAAAACAAAGAAAACTAAAATAAATACAAGTGCAAGGAGAAACACCATATTAACAGAATGAAAGCTACCAAAAACATTGATAAGATGAAAATGTTAATAACACTAACACTTAGCACTTTAATTTGTGTGTGGGCAAAACTCACCTCACACAAAATCCTTACAATTCCACACAGAATGGAATGGGGTGATATGTAGAACATACACAAACATTGTACAGAGAGGCCTGCAATTTGACTGTCTTGCAGATTAGTTCCATTTTAAAAAAACAACAAAAGCCAGCTGCTGCTATTATCACACACAGAAAAAGAAAATCACAGAAATCAATTTCATGATGAACATGTAAACAAGACAGAAGTGAGTAATTCCCATTTTTTATACACATGGCATTCCTGTAAGCACAATCAGGCATTTTGAGCCTAAAGGAACTTGAGGCAAATGCAACTCATACTTGGTACCGATACCAAGAAACAATATTCCAGTGAAACTGAAATATTATTTCACTGGAATGGACTACAGCACCTAGATGTGTAAACTACAATGAACACAGAAATGAAAAGGAACAAGAAGGAAAGAACTATAACACATGTGGGAAATGGATCAAGAGGTGAAAGAAAAATGTAGTTAATGCCAAACTGTCCCTAAGGAAAAGGTGTTCATGTAAAAGTTATGCAAATATGAATGGTACTGGATCATGCATGTCTATGGGGGCTCAAAGAGAGGATCATCAGTGTTACTGTTACAAACAGAAGTCATTTCTTTTGCAAGAACAAGTTAAGTTGATGAGATGGTGAGCCTGACATCAGCAATCACTATGCTAGGAACTTGCAGCTGCCAATCTGTTTCACATCTGCTATACCTACTGGAAAGGAGGCTATGACAAACCACAATTTTGATGTATATAAAGGATACTGGATTTTAATCCCTTGTTGCACACACAAGGATTGTAAATGCTAAGAAAATTTAAAACTCTGAAGACTGGAATTGATCTAAATTGTATTTAAAAATACATCTCAAATCATGCAGTCAACAAATGCTCCCAGGGTCACAAAAACCACATGTTCATGCTGTAGAAAAATAATCACTGTTTGTCCAGTGAACACATTAATACACTTTGCAAGCAGAAAGCAGAATCATTTTCATGCTTACTGTTGTGGTATATGAACTTACCACTAAACTTTAAAGTGTTAATAATCCAGTTACATTACTTATCTCATTGCATAATGCATAACAGCTCAGAGACAGTAACAGTGAATTGGCAGTTCAGTGCCCATCATGTGCCTCTAATATAATCTACCTCATTTTAAAAGAAAAACAGGCTTCATAAAGCAAGATTTTTGGACCACTTTGCCTTGAAGATGAACACACTATGATACTTTGAAATGTCAGGCACTAATTTCCTTGTGAAATATTATCATATCCAAGAAGATGTGAACCTTATTTCTCAGGCTTCAGAAAGTGTGTGTGTGTGTGTGTGTGTATGTGTGTCGCCACGTAATAATTTTAGTACCATCTGTCACTTCTATGAAATTTAATATGAGCAATATACTATGAAAGGCTACTCCACCTTCACACTTTTGAACTTTCTGCCATCAATAACACATACATGAGGTCCACACAAACTTCTATAATGGGAGAAACAGTATGACCCATGTAATAAGCCTCCGTGTTTACATACCCTTGTTAGTTGCAGGCAGGTGTTGTGACTGGGGTGGAGACTGCTGATTTCCAAGGATGTTGGACTTCAGAAGAGACACCTGGTGGTTGACAGGTGAAACTTCCAGCCCTGCAGAAGGTTTGATCCCAAGTGCTCGACTCTGTGCCAACAAGGAAGCTACTGTATTCTTCTTAGGTTTTGATGTGCCTCGGCCAAGATTACGGGGCCGGCTCTCCTGTTACATGAAGAAGAGAGAGTAGAGAAGGGTTTGATTTCAAAACTTGCAACCCAGCCTTGGTACTTCCAAGTTATCTCCTAGTGGGTTAAAAATAATTTAGACATACCCAAAAGAAGGCACAAACGAATTCAGGAGAAAGTATTTTAAGACTGAAAGGTATAATCCTGCTCTTTCAGAATTATATACGCATAATATAACATCAAATTTATAGAAGTTTAAAAAATTTAAGAGTTCAGGTGCCACATCTCGAATACAGCAAGCACTAAAATCTCTTTGATGAAGTTTCCTTCAAAACACTGCCTTTCAACAGTCACATACTTCTGCCAGCATTTGTACAGTGGTTGAAACATTCCTGACAGCCACAATGCCTGACTTCCTGAAACAGTCTTTGAAATCACTTGAACCAATGCTCTATTCCTGAAAATACGATATTTTTACATGGTACAGGTAAAGATCACACGCTGAAAAATTATTACAGTATGGTACATGAGAAAACACAGCAGTACCACAAGTTTTGGTGATTTAGTTGTTGTATAAGTTGCAACCAGTTTACTGGAACACTGTCAAGGGAACACAAATCATTACCTTCCCATATTTCAAGAGGCTTCAGGTGAACACCTTCTGTATCACTCCTTGTTGAAAACAGCACTCATACTCAGGAAAAAGCTAATGTTATGTGATGCCTTGTCAGTCAACAGACTTTTGAAATTTTTTTCTTTTCAGCAAAAATGTGTGGTTCTCAACAAAAATGGTAATGTTTTCAACATTAGAAGACTCACTTATTCTCATTTCTTAGCCAATGGCCTTACATGCCTTCATTACTGAACCCAATATAGTAATCATGTCATCATATGCGACAAACTTTCCAAGAAATTCTGCATTAATAACAGCTGTGATAAGTACACCATTAATTCAAAAGTGTTTGTCACACTGTTCCAGCATTAGCGACTTTCTTTGCAGTCACCTTTGTCACCTTACAAAGATCAGACCATACCACGTTGTGCACCCATGTTGCTCTATCCCAATTCCAAAAGGTAGGATGTTGTGCCATGGATCATTATTCAGAGATTCACAACTGTCCTTCAAACTGTAAGACCATGTAGATGTCCTCAATTACAACATTATTCACTGAACACATACAACTTTACCCCTGAGTCTGGGAATATGTTAATCATTTACTATCCCATATAACAGTGAACTGGCAACTCATGTGCATAAGAGTGTTCAGTAATTTGGTACATTTTTAAGCAGCTCAGAATGGGTGATATATGGCCCTGCATATATCCAAATGATATTCCAGTTTTCCTTATGTTTCATAGCATGTCAGGTGTAATGTTCTTAAATTCTTCCCTTATATGCAATGTCAGCTCTCCTGCAGCGATGATTCTCAATGTGCATACTTCAGACTTGACCATTCCCCACACATAAACAATTCAAGATGGCAAGACAAGGTAATCAAGAGGTTTATGGAAAAGGACCACTCCTTCTGAGCCATGCAACAACAAATGTTTTTCTTGGTAAGTGAACCACTAGGTGACCAATATGAGATGTAGCAGTCCTCCTGGACTGTGAATGGAAACTATCTCTGGCATGCTTGTTGCCTCATGTCCATTTTAATTTAGACAAATTCACACACTATGATGATACAGCTTACAAGATGTGTGAAATGTCACTTCAATCAAGAACACAATGTCTTCGAAGAATCCTTCATTTTCATCTGCTCTGCTCACCATGTTCATCCTGAATTAATATCTCTGACATCTCTCAACCAGTCTGACTGTGTATAGCAAATGCAGTTTGTACATGAGAAACTTAACTCAAGTGCTTACAGAAAAATTTGTGCACTGTGTTCTTCACTGTGTTAAATTCATGACTTTCTCATCTGAGAGGCTTCCTTTGGCTTCTGGTGAAAAACTTCTGAACTTGGTCAATCCACTCCTGTGATACAGTAGGTTTCTCCTACTTTATACCTCAGATGGAAAACCAGTTACTAATCCAAATTATACCAAGCTTCTCATATAATTGTGTGCACAAAAATATCCTCTGTTCCTCAATGTACGAACTGTTTGTCCATGAAATCCTGCAGTTCATGCTGAGAAACACAGTAATGTTTAAAGCATATGCAGTGCTACCATCACTTTTCTTCCAATTGCTGGCAAAATGTAATACCAAAAATGTGGGGCATGAATAGAGATTGAAGACATCTGTTATACTGGAATAACAGAAGGGAACAAATTGATACATGGCATAAAGTATCTTATTAATTAACTCATTTGTCATGACCGTTTCAAAAGAGATTTCAGATAAAAGTTACAGAACACAATGAAATTAATTTCTCATACCCCACACATTTACTGGGAGTACAATGAATCCCTCTTTAAGAATAAAGAATAGGAAAAAATATTACTATTTGGCCTGAGAGTTCCCTGATCTGGAGATAATTCTTTTAAATTCGAATATTTTCATTATTCCACATTCTTAAACAAACTACATCAACAATGTCACAGCACTTTCGACCCTTCCTTCAATAGCACACAGAAGTCAGAAACTCTAAACAGACAAAAAGATGTATACGATATCTGAAAAAATTATTAAATATAAACAGGAAAACATGTTGCACAACAATGCTTTTATGGCAAATTTATGTTGCAAGCAAAAATAAAATGGGTTTAGGTCTTCATCTACAGTTACCGATGCTGCACTGAACAAAGGAATGTTTGTTTGCTCAAGGCCTTATTCAGATGTACAATTTGGCTAAATGGATCACAATGGCAGGTAAGTCGGTGCACAGATTATCAGTTTTTGTAAGCATGACTGTAAAGTATTTTGTGACATCAGACAGAATTATGAAGCAATAAGTATTAAATATTATGAGTGTGTGACTGTATTCTTCCCTTACTTATCCAGCAGGCACATAGCATCTTTTCTGTGCTGCATTATAATGTCATCTGTGGCCTGTCTGGCTCCACCATATTTTTTCACATTATCTCACAAACGGCATGATTCCCCCCCCCCAAAAAAAAGTTTTCAAACATAAAATGAGTGTTTTGATTTTCTCTACAACATTTGTCTGAAAAGTGTATCATTCTAAGAAGAATTCAGTGAGATACCACAAATATAAATAAGTCAACATGTATGACACGCACTATTCTTGTCAGATTTAATGAAACCTGAATTCTCTAATTTAAACTTTCAAACAATCCTCAAATATCAAATTTAATGAAAATCCGTCAAAAAGCAGCCAACTAACTAATTTATTTACCATGGGATTTTGTAACTCAAATAGAAATTAACATGGAAAAAAACAGGTGGAACATAGTAAGATATCACAAGAAATTACTGTATTTACTCCAATGCACAACAAGGTTTTTTCCTTAAATCTGGCGCTTAAATATGTGAGGTCATTTTAAATTCATGTATGAAGCACTGAACCAGACTACACCAAACCAGACCATGCAGAGCCAAACCAGGGCCTGCATCGCCAAATCATCATGTCAGATCTCCACTCTTCTGAGATATTCTGCAACGTACACTAGTAATTCCTTGCCGACATTTCAGGATAACCTATAAGTCCCAGTCAAGAAATACAAAAGAGAGAACAGAACTTGCTAGAAGTTAACTGATACAATCTTCTTTCTTAGCACTTTGTCAATCATCTCATCTTCTAAAGCATGAAATTTTGGAAGCTGGCTCTCTTTCCATTTTTAGGCAAAGAAGTGCCTAATCTGGTGGACCCTTTGGAATAAGTTATTCGCAATCACTGCGCATCACAGAAACAGTAACCTGTTAAGATATGTACCTGAGAATAGATCTAGTCCAAGCGTAGTTAACAGGAAAATGCCTACTAAAAAATTAACAAGGCTTAAAAATAAAACCTAGACTAATCCACAAATTAAAAACCATAAAAAGAGCCCTGAACTCAGATTGATCACACCACAGACATGACACAAATATCCTAAAACATGTATTTAAATTCTTAGGACAACTAACACCAAATGAGGAGAAAATTGTGGATCTTCATGGGTTCAAGTTACTTTATACACCGAGAAATATAAATGTAGTATTTAGTCAAAGTGGATCATAATGTTATGGCAGCGCTTCTGACCAGAAGTGACTGTGAAGGTTCCAATGTAGTGGATGGGACTGATGGTGATATGTTGTGGAATGACAGTGAAGAGGATGGGGATGTTAGGAGTGAGTCTGACGCACATGAAAGCACTGAATGTAAACATAGAGAAAGTGACACTGATTGGTAAAGGTAGACAGTATATGACATGTTGTTTGTTAAATGTATGAAATTAATAGTACAAATTAATAGCAAAAATAAAATGTCTGCTTAGAAAAGGTATCTTTTCTAAGCAGACATTTTATTTTTAATATTTGGTCAAATCTAAGATGACCCAGCAAAAATAAAATGTCTGCTTAGAAAAGGTATCTTTTCTAAGCAGACATTTTATTTTTGCAGGGTCATCTTAGATTTGGCCAAATATTATTTTTCCTCAGCAGACGTGTTTTTTGGGGGGGATTATCTTAGTTTAGAGTAGTGTTGCACTTGGGTAAATAAGGTATAATTCTATAATGATTCTGTCCAAGTTCTCACACAATGGTCAAATTTATGTGACATAAGAACTATGTGACAAAAGGCAAAATAGGTCTCATATCAAGTAATGTAGAATAATGCCAATATAAACCAAAATCCACCATCTATGGATTTCACCTATTCTGATGTGTGTAGAACACCAAAATGCTTCAAACTATTATAACACTTTGTGACATAAAACAAATAAGTACCTTTGCTTGGGAATCATTTTCTTCACTCCCACTAGATGGTCGAGGAGAATCTGCAGCAGCAAACAGTTGAGCTAACGAAGGACTTGGAGATGCTGGAATTACAGATGATGGACTCTGGATTACTCTTCTTGGTTTTGGGCCTGGTTTCCTTCGAGCTAGAAAAGTTATTAAATATTATTATGGAATAATTCCAAAAGTAACTCCTAAAAGGAGAAGCCAAAAATCAACGACAGTGAATTTCTTGACTAGCTGCAAACCGGTTAGCTTCTCAAGAAGGACTCCGCTCCTTGGAGTAAGAAAGTAAGTAAGTAAGTAAGTAGGTAGGTAGGTAAGTAGGTAAGTAAGTAGGTAGGTAGGTAGGTAGGTAGGTAGGTAGGTAGGTAGGTAGGTAGGTAGGTAGGTAGGTAGGTAGGTAGGTAGGTAGGTAGGTAGGTAGGTAGGCA
>Ga0123352_10017874_pt1 | contig 11295 bp, 6 predicted proteins | sample TergutLab28metaG_FD_89700 | JGI IMG/M metagenome (GOLD analysis project Ga0123352, IMG submission 89700) | Labiotermes labralis P1 segment gut microbial communities from Petit-Saut dam, French Guiana - Lab288 P1 | ecosystem: Host-associated > Arthropoda: Insects > Digestive system > Gut ... | reverse complement strand
TGGATGTATTAACATCCGAAACATGTTGAGCAGTAAATAATGAAATAATAAAGCAAGTGACATCAAGTTGGTCTCTCTTTATTCAACTATCAAGATGATGCACGGTCCAATGAACATAAGATTAAAGAAGGAATCTTTCTACAAATGTGAATTCTGCACTACAAGTTCGAATGCTACAATTTCGGTACACAAGCACTCAAGTTTTACAGCTTTTAAACTCTGCCCCAAAAAAGGGTTACGGTAGGCAAAATTAAAGCGTGTGAGGTGGGGAAGAACTGATTAGTAGGCCTAATGCATTCACGGCTTACAGGCGTATGTCGAATTTTATGACGTTTACCATTACGAAAAGAAGTTTTCATTTTTTAATTCTTATACAATCAGTCAGCCTGCTCCTCTTTTACACTGAAGAACACAGCCGTTTCCTAAAACCCCACAATAACAAAATCTACCTACCAAACTACACGGTATCACATCCCAGGTCATAACATTTATTAATATGAAACTTCGAGGCAGGGTTTGAAGATACAAATTGGAATAAAATGATATGGGATGTGTTCAAATGCAGCAATTTATTTTATTGATAACACATTTAACAATTCTGCCAGAAAGTCAGATAATGTGGCGTCAACTGGTACAATGATTAGCAAAAATTAAAGTAAAAAAATGCGATAGGAAGCGACGGTGGTAGAATTAGAAGTATTATTCTGGAAACTAAAAGGAAAGCCTCATGAAAACCGCAAAAAATCCTCAGTCACGATGGTCGGTGTTTCGACGGAGATTTGAACTAGACATCTCTACATAGAAGTCGTAAGCGTGATCCAACTTTCTTAGTAAGGTGGGATTTTGTGGACGTGATAAAGAAGCATCATGCTGAATTAAAATCAATTTCTTAACCGGATGAACAACTCTCTGTTGCCGGTCCTGAGGCTCTGACAACTGTATTGCTGAAGATTCAAGTCACACTGGATGTCATGCAGTATCGACCGGTAAACTGTCACCGACGTTTCGAAGGATCGTTCATCTTCAGAACGAAGCAGTCGACAGCCTACTGACATTTGAGTGTTCGTCCGTCTGTCTGTTTCATATCACAGCAGTAATTCACCTGAAAATCATTGGGTACTTGACTGGCCTTTTCCTTTGCTTTTAATCAGGGGCTGTCGACGGGGTCACAGAAACCATCTAACCTACTGATCAGCCAAATAAATACTGCTACCTCTGGACCAACAGAGCTAGAAACAAAGTCCGCAACTGGATACGAACACGAGCCTGTTACATTCGCCTCCCAGCCTCGCAAACTATTTATCTAGGACGCACTTTAATATCGCCACTTCAGCTTTTTCGTTTGAGAGATGTTCGCTTCCAGGGAGATTATTCATAGCATTTCCTTTCACCCATCGACATATTATATATGTTAATAGGTTAACATCAAGCACTCGGAAACTGAAGGGAAAAGAATTTTACGTTTTGTTGACCGTGCATCTTATTACATTCTTTGTAAATAACCAACCTGACGCACAATTATTTTTCTTATATTTGTTTATTCCAATTCTCTACATGTTTCGAGCAACCAAGTGCTCATCATCAGGAGAGGCAATTGTATCAATACGATTTCTAGTATATGTCACTCTGTGAAGGTGACTGTATGGTATGTATACTACACGGTCACCTGCATAGAGTGACACATACCAGAAGTCGTATTGATACAATTGACTGTCCTGATGATGAGCACTTGGTTGCTCGAAACATGTAGAGAATTGGAATAAACAAATATAAGAAAAAGAATTTTGCGTCAAGTTAGTCATTGACAAAGGTTGAAGGGGAAATGTTACTTGGGAGACGTAGACATATAAAGAAAGACAATATTAAATTGCATATTAAAATGTGATGTTATGGACCTGGATTGAATTTCTCACGCGCAGTACAGGTACCGCTATTTGGGTCTTATGAAAATGGTATTAACCGTTCGGAATTCACAATATATACAAAACCTATCACATGTGTGATTGTCAGATTTGTAAGAATGGTTCAATTCGACAGAACGTGTTTAATTTCAAAGCATGGGCTTACATTTGGAGTAATGAGTGACACGAGAAAATAAAAAAGTTTTGGTTCGGTTAATGCTTTTTATATGGCACCAGAAAGGCAGAATAGTCACGTGGAGAACTAACGGCCATCCTTTCAGAATACGACATGGGCAAATTCAGAACCAAAGACTTTCTTTTCCTATTACCGGAATTCGACACGTAATATTCACAAAGTCGTGAATAAAAATCCTTGAGTTAAGAGATTAGCTTTCGTTTTTATTATACTATGCAGTAATACTCAACAGGCAGTAAAATGTGAAAGCCATATAACCAGGTCGTGATTTGAATTTCTTTAACATGCATCACACCATGAACGTGTTTTTTTAATCCAACTAGTGAATCGGAAAGTTATACATTTTATTCCACACAAACACTGTGTATGATGAACCCGAGCGGAGAAATTGATTAAGTTATCATTACTATGCCCCTAAAGCAGGGCTCACTCTACCATCACAAACAAGTATCAAACCCCCCCCCCTCCTCATTCCCGAACAGATTTAGCGGAAATACCAATTGGCATATAATCGAAATCACAGGGTTAGTAATGAAGCTAAAACCATGTGGACGCACAGACACTGTCTCCCGATTATACGTTTATTTATTCCCCTTGATGCAACTGAAAATTAAATTATTAATTAATTAAAATTATACTGCCATCAGCCTGTAATTATTCGAAGTTGTTCTTTCCCTTTAAGTTCTTCGACTAAGTTGCTGTTTGTATTTATTCTCTTTCGTGCATGCTACATGACCCATGTTACCTATCCCCCACTATTTGACCATATTCATGACATCGGGCGAACAGTTCCTGACCTAGAATATTTCTCCCTCACATTAAGACTGCCTCTCGCTGTAGCACAAATAGTTTCCTCTGCGTCCTCTTTCCAAACAGCCTTAAGCAATATTATTCCCCGTGTGTGAGAAAAAGACAAAGCCACAGAAAGCACATAAACTTGTGTCCAGCGTCCTCCATATGAATCAACACGACCCTACACACTGCAACAACTCGGTGCTGCATAGGCCTGTAAGACCTGCCACTTTCCCTTTGGCAGTTACAACAAAAATGACGCTGGAAACACAAATTACCCGAAGCTGTAATAATACCAACACTACGAGTCGACCTCGTTCTTGAAGAAAAGTCAAGGTTGCAAGAATCTCAGACGGTTGGTATAGAGAGAACCATAAACGGGAGATAGAATGAAGCACTTTCTCAGGAGTAGCCATTGTTTGAGGGCGGTCAGTGAGGCAGTGGGTTAATATAATAGAGGGCAAGGGTCAGCTGCAGAGGCGGCGCTCAATGGAAGACTTCAATTTTATCAGACACAGCAGTCAGCGCAACAATACAGCGTTGCTGTAGCGAAAGTCGTTGCAAGTAATAAATCTACAGAGGTTTGCTGTGCTAAAAATATATGTGAGAGGGACAGAGGGGCGTGTTGCAGTTTTGGATCACAACAGCTTGTCTCCCACAGCAAGCGTTTCCGTGAGGCTCTGCAATTTCCTTACAAACATTTTAAAAGCGAATTTCACGCACTGAAAATAACATAATACATAATACACGAACGACAAAGTGAAAATATACGAGCTGAGGGCATACAAAACTACCAGCTAAATTGACAGCGAAGTGAATCTCAAACGATAATTAATAAGACAACAGCTTACATATGTCTGATTGCATGGTAAAGGGTCTTTTTAAAAGAAAATTTGGGATTACTAAAAAATGCAAGAAATTGTTTGCTTTAATTGATCCGAATATCCACTACCATATTTACAATACTCACCCGTACTTTCCACCGTACGCACTAGGCTTGCTTCACTCCTGTTTTTGTAAAATCACTTTTGATATTATTTCTTTTATACGCATGCACGCACGCACGCACACAACCACACAGAAGAAACAGACGTATAGGACAATCTAGGAAACGACGGAAAGGCCAATTATAATTTTCGAATCTCGGAGAGTGATTAAAAGTATCAAATGATTCTGAAGAAAAAATAAACAACATAAGTAGCGATAAGTCGTGTAATAACTTAGGTAAAATTAGAATTTTCTTTGTTCCAGGTTCAATGTTACACACAACCTCCTATCTGAAATCAAGAACAACATGACGCAAACGCATGCAGAGGGTCTGCGTTAGTGAACACGCACAGAGTATCCGGAGATGAAGCCCTAACCTTGAGAGCGCCACGCGACACGCTCAATGGCAATGACTTTCACTGCTGGTGTACCATTACCGGGTACCCGATCATTACAGGAATGGGGAAAATTACGACGTGACTCTGCATTATGCTACGGTTTCCTTACCTTGTCTAGCAGTGTTTCCAAAATGTCGATAAATACGCGGTAAAGCAAATGTCATTAAAGAGCTCAAAACACGGGCGTATGAAGGAATAACATTAAAATTATCTGACACAGACGCACAAATTAAATACTGCACCCAAATTTATGTCATTGGCTTGACCGTGTAAAGACTAAGAAAACCTATGCTCTATAAGCTTGCAGTCGTACCGCGCAGTAAACACTCTCAGTCTCGGTTATATCACGACAGGCAATGTAAGTACAACGTCACATCGGTGTGTATACGCATTAACATTGTTGCCTTTGAAACGCAGTAAGTATTGCTTACTATGAATGTGTGTCTGTAGCGATAGGCAGCATGCAAAGCGCATGCCCCGTATCATATTTTCATCCGTGGCCATTCTGGCTGTACAATATTTGTTCACATTATCTCATAAACGGCACGTTTTTCGGGGTGGAGGAGGGGGTTGGGATTTACTCAACATAGAATACGTGCTTTGATTTTCTCTACAAATTTCGTGGTTAACACTTTCAGATATTTTCCGGAAGCACATGGTTTGAAACGGGGAAAAATTATCGACTACCCTGAAAACAGCTTACACTGGGTTTTGTACCTTCTCTGCAGATGGTTATACAACAGCCTCTTCCTTCCGGATTCTCGCCTATTCTTCACTCCTAATGCCTTATCAATCTCATGCGACACCAGGCCTAAATTAGTCCTTCAGGTCGAAGTGCGTTACTTAGGATTAAAAAATATTTATTTTAGAAAAATAAGAAAACCAACTATGGAAACAGAACGTTACTCCAACTACCCTCATGAAGGTGTTCAGTGCCCTAAATCATGTGCCTCGACTGCCATTTAAATTAGACCCTGGTTACTTCCTTCTACACCCTATCCAGTTCACAGCCTAATGCCTATATTCTGAGTTATTAATAGCGTCGTTCAATCAACTAATTTTACATAAAACCCAGTGTGTTCGCAAACCGACAGGACACACAGACCACTAATTGGTTCACGTTGTCGCTGCGCCCCAGCATACGAATTTCAAAGCAGTAAACTTGTGGAAATGTGAGCGGTCCATTAAGAGCACATGACAGACCAATTGTCCGAAAAAGAAGGGCGGACGGACACGCTGATGTGCCGGTAAATGATGCCGACACCCTGTCCGCGTCCAACCAAGCATGGACGCCGCTCTGTCATTGTTCTCGATTCCTCCCTGGTAAGAATGGAGGACATGCTCGAGCTCAGTCAATACTCCATAGAGAACTGAATTAAGGAGCCGCCCATCTTGGTATTTCCTTAAAGTAATTTGCGGAGTGTCTGAAAACATGAAGAAAATGTTGAAGCCATCTACCAAGATTGTAAACTGACTAAAGATTTAAATTATGCAGTTTCTTACTGCAAGTATCAAAACGGGAGAAACTTCATTGGCCAGTGTGCTGGTCTTCAGCAATCGACAGATACCGTTACATAAGAAAACAGGGAACAAACACGTAGGAGAAAAGATAATTCTTTAAGAAAATCTTTCACAAATCTCACACAAAATGCTTTAGCACTAATAACAGAATGCGAAAGTTATTATTATTATTATTATTATTATTGTTATTGTTGAACTAAATTCTGCAGGCACACAACTATGAAACTCTGTCTTGCATAAACTTCTTCATCAACTTAGCGACTGACTTCATAAGACGGACTCTGCTCCTTGGGGTTAGTCGGTTAGAGATAATTTTTGTAGCTAAACGGTATTCCAAGATGTTATACACATGACGTCCGCTTTAACTTAAAAACCGGATAACGTGTAATTTAAATTGGCTACCCGTTAAGGGGTCATTTTTAGAGGCAGCACGAATACGAAATTGTGCTAACAGCAGCAGCAGCATAAAAACTACTACTACTACTGCTGCTGCTTACTACTTACTACTAGCAGCAGTAGTGGTGGTAGTGGCGGTGTCAGTAGTAGTTGTAGTAGTAACAATAACACCGCGATAATTGTTTTATTAATAATACCAAGTGACAAGCACGATAATAATAATAATAATAATTCCGCATAACAGAAATGCTTGTTACCAGTGAAAATTACGCATGTAAGATAAAATAAGATCAAATCGCTAAAAACAAGAAGGTTATAAACTGACTGCAGATAGTAAAACCGAGAAAAAGAATTACATATTTGTTACCCAGTGTATCAGTCACAGCAATAATAACTGAGCGACTACAGACAGGTTTACGAAATTGTATACCCAAGTGTGTGTGTGTGTGTGTGTCTATATATATATATATAAGTTGAATGATAAAGGTGATGGCTCCAAGCTACTACCACACAGCTGATCGTGCAAGGCTGTCAGATCGAAGCCTTATGTCAAACTGATGAAGAAAATAAGATGATGGTGATGGTGACGGTGGTGGTGGTGGTGGTGGTGGTGATGATGATGATGATGATGGTGGTGATGATGATGATGACGACGACGACGACGGCAAATAATGTGACGGAAGCTTCAGCGCCACTAACACCAAAACCCGTCATCGGACGTATTCTTCAGCTAGTTCTGCGAATCTCCTATCCCAATAATCTGTCTCCCTAAGACTCATTTATTTTTATCCTGCCGCGCCCTGCACAAATCTTCCACGCCGCGGTACTGAAGATGTTAAAAAACAGTACATGAATTTCCCTCCTACCTCACATAAGCAACGGATAGTGGATAAAAGTAATATCTCAAACATCCACATACGAAACTTTAAGGTAAATAATCTCAGTGGCTCATCAATAGGCCACGGAGGCGTACAGGGGGCGGATTCTAGACATTGACGCTAGACGCAATAACCCTAGATAGCTCAGTAGGTAGGGCTACAGGCTGAATGAGCGGGGTGCAATAACCGGCTTCTCTCTGTAGGAGTATGTCTACACAGAGACGTACCGAGGCTAAGTCAGAAATTTGTTCTCAGTGTCAAACAGTTCAAACACAAATTGTGCAAGCACGGTTCATGTGACAACAGAGATAACAACCTCTGCCAGAATTCTGGCATGACAGTGCGATGATCCGGCATGCGGATGGACGTAAAGAACAGGGCGGGATGTTAATGTCACACTTGCCGTCAAATTACAATCTCGTCGACAATTCAGAAAAGCTTGGTGGTAACCACAGAAACAAAGGCGATGGTTACGATCCGCTACACAGGTAACACCATGATTACTCAGCAATTTTAATTCCAAACCAAGGTTATCCGAATTAGTAATGAATGGACAGTGCTTACAACTCATTAACTACTCTTATTGATCATCCAACAAATGCACAAAATTTATATAAATCATAAATTATACATACACATTAGCCCTGCTACATGTTTCGGCAATTAATTACCATAGCGATGTACCACGTTTATCTTGTATGTGCTTGTATGCAAAGAAACATCTAGTATCCAAGTATTCATTTCAGAAGGATAAACTACTGCAAAAAGTTTATGTTGAGGCGCGTGCTGAGATGTCTCCTGGAGGACAGTGCTGATTGCTTACTGAACTTGATTTTATTCTTCCTAGTAACAATTTGCATGATTCTCCGTTCATCTCGAAGATTAGACGTTCATAATGCGAGTGTGCCATTTATACAGCCTTCTGCATTTGCAATTTATTCGTCCTGTCTATGAAAGGCTCATCGTAAAAAACAAAGTTTCGGGTTAGGCAAGACCAAAACACACAGACTGTACAACAGTTTACAAATGTACAAGACCTCATCTTGCGGATCCTTATAAAGAAACACAACTACGGCGAGGGCTTTTCACTGAATCACTAACACAGCGAAGGTGTCCTTAAATGCTTCGTCGTACGGACATTTCCTAAATTGTCCTTTCACCTGCCAACCGTTCCTCCTTCCAAATCTGCACCTTGCCTCCATTTAGGCCATCTTCCTATCTCTTTTGACGCCATTTTCCGTCTACAGTTGAAAGAGTGTCGTCAAACATCAAAATCAGGCCTTTATCTGAGACTTGACAGTTTCACGGTGGTCCCTATTCATATATTGCAATCTTGTGGTACTCGCACTGTGCGGAAATGTGCGTGTGTGTGTGTGTGTGTGTGGGGGGGGGGAAATCGACGTTTCTGGTGATCTGTATTAGTCTGGAAATGGTAGTACATTCCTCCGAAACGTCTGTGATTTCTGCATTTCAGCACTTTTTTTTGGCCCGTAAAAATTCGCGACAGAATAAGATTATTCTTGCCATTCCACTTCTTTCCTGTGTCTCCATAAGCTGCGAGCAAAATGCTGTGTCATGTCCGAGATATGAACTTCAGTATCGAGATAAACCTGTATTTGTTGCTGTTTATTTACAGCCTTCACATTAGTCAGTGTTTTTGCAGCCTTCATACACTGTATGTCATATCATATTTCTTAGTGTTGTTACAGTAACGTATTAATAAGCCAAGAGCTCTCTAATGACACGTCAATTCATTAAGCTTAGCGTTACGTATTGAATTCTTCGAGGTCAGTAAGTTACGGCGGCTGATTCAGGTTTTGTTTGATTTTTATGATTTGTGCTTTAAATGTAATCCTATTGGCCCAGTAGTTAGCAAATATGTTACAGTAAAAAAAGCTACTTCCTTCATTCGTCTAGGCACACATGTGTTGTCAACCTGCTTAACTCGAAGCTGTGCAACTTCCTGGGGTAATCAAGAAGTGGTTACAGAAAACACATAAAATACAATAAACTTTTATATGTGCAGAAATGTATCGTCCGGTCAGGTTTCCTTCTCACAGAACTTGCCTCGATAAAGTAAAAAAAAAAACTGGCCTATTTTAACATTTAAAAACATCGTAATGCAAGACATTCGCCTTAAATTACACCGTACACGTATTTCACTATAATATGCCACAAAAATGTTGAATTTTTTAAAATTATTTTACTTTCTTCCATGGTGTCATAATAATGAAAGCGCGATTCTTCTAACACTGTCGAATACGCAGGCAAGGTGTTTCTTTACTGTATTTGTACCATATAAATTATTCCGCGATATTAGCACCCCCACAACTGATGCTGTTCTCCCAACACCATAAAATTTCGATGCTCATTATAACCGGAGTTCTACTAAATTTTGTAATACATAGAAGTTATGTTACGTTACGTTATGTCACAACGCACAGTGAACTGCGTTTTCTCCACGATGTCGAATGATGCACGGTACGAATTGTATGACGAATACAGACTCACATGCTTGCCCATAAGAACAAGAGTTTAAGAGCAAGAATTAATTGCTTCACGGCGAGTTAGCAATTAATAGAGAAATAAACTAACTCGAATATCATTCAGGCACTCGGAATTGATGCCTAACATTTTTTTATTGCATTATCCTCTGAATGATGTGAAAATCCACATTAGTATTAACGCATAAATAAACTTAAGCCTGTTGTTTCTGTACAAACATTTGCATCGAAAAGGAGAAACACTGACGCTGAATCGGATAACAGGAGTAAAAGTTGCTTAAATTTGCTTGTGCAGTGAAACTGGTCTGTAAAGGAGCAGCAAGGGACCGGATTTTTTTTCCGTTCTTGGCAAATTCCGCTTAATATAGGTAAAGTGATCCCGTTACAGGCTCGGTGTGGCCCAGAGGGTGGGTACAGATATGGCTCTACTCTTCCATGACCGCAGCACTAGAAGGGGGTGAGTTGTCAGCAGCACGCCCCGGCCGCACCTTACCCCCGGGAAAGACACGGTACTCATTTTACAGGAGGCTGGGTGGGCTCCAGAGTCGGTCTGGACGGGCGGAAAGTCTCGTCCCCACCGGGATTCGATCCCGGACCGTCCAGCCTGTAGTAAATCGCTATACCGACTGAGCTACCCGGCCCACTCCGCTTAATATAGGAACGTGATAAAGATCGTTGGGACTGTTGGGAGTTTTCCGCTAGAGACAAGATTCCGTTCTATCCGTGTTCCGTTTAAGACAGTGTTCACTGTACATAGCTGCATGTTCTGACCAAACGATGTAATCAGCAGCTTTTAGGAAAAATAATTAGTAAATACTCGCAGAGCAAAACAATACTGACGCGCGCGCTCTGTTATTATTCATATATATCTAAAATTCGTGAATACTTTCCTGAAAGAACCGAGTATTCAACACGTACTGCCAAATTTCTCTGGTATCTTATGAACAGACTTACAATTGATCATCGTCAAAGTATCGTAAAAGCGGAGATTTGCAATCGATAACTATTATCTTAAGGGTCTTGGTGGGGAAACCGGAGGGAAAGAGATCACTGGAGAGACCTTGGCGTAGATGGGTGGATAATATTAGGAATGATCTCCAGGAGGTGGGATGTGGGTATATGGACTGGATTGGGCTGGACCAGGATAGAGACAAGTGGCGGACGCCTGTGAGTGCGGTAATGAACCTTCGGGTTCCGTGAAATGCGGGGAATTTCTTGACTAGCTGCAAACCAGTTAGCTTCTGAAGAAGGACTCTGCACCATGGAGTAAGTAAGTATAAGACGTTTACAATCAATCACGCTCATTGTCTCAGCTCGTACCTCACACAGAACACAATTCCTGTCTGCACATAAAAGGGGGGGGGGGGTTCGGCCTCAGCGCCAACTTAAAAAACAATTCAGCTTGATGTTTGCGTGAACATGCACCATTGATATAATAATATAAACAGCCGACTAGATGCAACAATGATAATTTTATTAACAATTTCAATAAGCTCAACATGTTTCGGGCGATAATTTCGACCATCCTCAGGAGCACTGGACTGTGTTTACAGCTTGTGGTATAATGCACCGACGATGCTGTCTGCTGGTGACCAAGATGAGGTGGAACTCAGTTCCACCTCATCCTTTATACCACCAGCTGTAAACACAGTCCAGTGCTCCTGAGGATGGTCGAAATTATCGCCCGAAACATGTTGAGCTTATTGAAATTGTTAATAAAAT
>Ga0123352_10017872_pt1 | contig 11295 bp, 7 predicted proteins | sample TergutLab28metaG_FD_89700 | JGI IMG/M metagenome (GOLD analysis project Ga0123352, IMG submission 89700) | Labiotermes labralis P1 segment gut microbial communities from Petit-Saut dam, French Guiana - Lab288 P1 | ecosystem: Host-associated > Arthropoda: Insects > Digestive system > Gut ... | reverse complement strand
GAGTGGTGAACAGCACGCCCCGGCCGCACTTTACCCCCGGGATAGACCCGGTACCCATTTTACAGGAGACTGGGTGGACCCCAGGGCCGGTCTGGACGGGCGGAAAATCTCGTCCCCACCAGGATTCGATCCCGGACCGTCCAGCCCGTAGTCAGTCGCTATACCTACTGAGCTACCCGCCCAAAATACCACAGATTAGCTTTTTTAAATAACGACACAGTCCCTGGACACTGATACCAAGTAGGTGGGGTAAAGCGAGGTCGTCATAATTAAAATAGAAGATTGTACGAAAAGCCAACACTTATTCATGATGTGGCCAATGCGTCAAAGTATTTAAAGAAAGCAGTCACATTCCACATTGTCTTCAGTCTTTATTTTGACTTTCTTTACTCAGTCTAGAAAAGCAGTAGCGTTAAACACTTGACTAATCAGTTTGATGGCTCATGTTGTTCCAAAGGTACCTCAGAATTGTACATTTATGCAACACGGGTGGAAATACTTTCCATTTTCATGGGCTGTGTGGCACGACTATGACAAGACAAGCGTGACTGTTTTATTTAAAATGTTGAGGAGGTTAGTGTTTCGGCCCATTTCCGTTACAATAGCTTGTGGGTCTTCCCCAAAAGACAATCCAATTCGATACTGATTATCGCGTATCGAATACTCGTACTTCGTTTTTAACCCAGAGTATGAATTGTGTAAGATATGTTATAAAACAAGGCCTAAGGAATGATAGGCGAATGGCTTCATATCCGTTGTGATAGGCGAATGAATGCTTCGTATCCATTAGTGAATGTCTTTCCTAGTAGTATTATAAATGTTTGACTGAGTTTCGTGAAAAGTGATGCACAAATCATGGTACAGAGCAGCCTCTTGCTGCTTGGAGCCTACAGGTCTCAGGGTGTAGCGGCGGATATTTCTCCCGGGGGAAAAGCCGTCGGTGCGTGAAGTTGACCATTCATCCCATCTAGTGCCTAGGTTAAGAATGGATGCAGCTGTACCTTCACTCCCCCGTCTGCCTTCATGGCCAGTGCTGGGACAAATTTATTTTCCAATAGGATATTTATCACAAAGTGATAGTAATGCCTAGCTGGGATAGCTCAGTAGAAACAGTGACTAGGCTACGTGCTGGACAACCGTGTGGTCGCGGTTCGATTCCCCCCAGATAAAAAAGATTTTTCTCTGCAAAGTTTCAAGACCGGCTGTGCAGCCCACATAGCTACATACTCAGTGTGGATCTGGGGTTTTTTCTCCGGGGGGGGGGGGAAGCGACCAGGGCTCGATGCCGTCTGATGCCGAGGTTAAGAATTAATGGAGATGTCCCTCCACTCCCACATATACCTTCTTAGTATGCACAGAGACAACTTTATTTTACGCTCCGTCGCAAAAAGAAAGTTTCGTTCTTTTCCAAGAAGTGTACAGGTAGCTTCCGGTTTGCGATAATTTGTTTTGCGGGGTTTCACAATAACAATGGCTTCGAAACCGGAAGGTCAAAAATATAGAAAAACTAAAAAAATATAAAAAATGCGTAACTATAAATACAGGATATAACGTAAAGGAACAGCAAGCCAATCAGAGATGAGAGCTATCCCCATTTACCAACTAAGCCAATCAGGGATAATGTTGATTAAATTACGAAATTAAGAGCCTCAATGTCCAGTAAGAGCAGTGCAGTGAAGCCAACTGAATGTAAAATTATCGCTAAAAATTGTCACATAGACCTACCACGTTGGAAAATAAGTTGGAGTTAATTCGCAGAATGGAAGATGGTCGGACGGGTCCTAATGTGTGCGGAAATATGAAATTGTCGCCATCGACTGTGTCGTAACGGAAAACTAAAACAGTCAGTGGAGCACGCTACGACAGTAAGTGCAACGCAAGTGAGTTATAGCAGGAGTAAACGTTTAAAAAATTGAGATATTGTTGTCATTAGGGCTGGATGACCTAAATAAAAAATAACATTCCGTTGACTCAAGCTCTTATTACTGATAAGGCAAATTAAGTTTTTGAACATTTGGAGAGAAAAAAAAGACGGTGGCAATTGAGACATCTCGACAGTCAACACTGTATGCTTGCTTTAAAAAAAAAAGAAAAAAAAGGGGGGAAGATACTCAACCAGAAACTTCATCACAGAAGTCAAATCATGAAAGATCGGTGCAGGAGCTTTGTGGGGCCTACAAAATCTTTCGGTCTGGGCTTCGAACATACCAGAGTAAATGAACAGAATTTAATTCTTCATTTCATTAAGTGTAGTTTGATTATTTTTTATTACATCTAATTGATTTATATTCATAAAAATGCTGTTTTTGCATTCGTGGCATTTAATTGAATGATTTGAATACAATTAATATTATATAAATTTTGGAACGTAACTCATCGACATCCCACTGTCTTACATCATATTCTATACTACACCGATTTTTTGCGATGATTTCTCCCGGAACGGAACCCCGTCCTAAACGAACAGCTGCCTGTATTTTTACAAGCCTATCCAGTTTACTACCGCGGTAGCACAGTGGTTAAGGTACTGTGCTACAAATAGGAAGGTCGCTGGTTCGATCCCAGCTGGTGTCAGTGGATTTTTCATTGACATAAAATCCTTCCGATCGCACTATGGCCCTGAGGTCGACTCAGCCTCTAACAGAAATGAGTATCAGGAGTATTTCCTGGGGATAAAGGCAGCCGGTGCGTAAGGCTGACAACCTTACCACCATCCTGTGCCGTTGTGACGAAATCTGGGAACCTTAACTTCCTGGAACCCTCAGGGCCTATCCAGGCCTGTAATGGGACTGCTTTACCTTTTTTTATCCAGTTTACTATTATACCTTTCGTTGAAAGAAAGTTCTCAAATTCTGAAATATCACAACCAATCCAACCGAATGTCAAGGCCCGTAAATAAGATGGGAAACACAGCAAACGATTATTTGCCTTTTTTACTCTTCTTGACTCGTAATGTTAATATTACATTCTGGTAGCAATGAGAACGTCTGAGGAATGTTACAAGGTAAGAGTTATTCGAACATACGTAACTTTCGCCGAGATTTTTTTTCTTTGAACTTAAAGCCACAACAAAGTACATGTCTTGAAGATGGGGACGGAGTTAGTTCCCGGAACCCCTTCACATCCTGACGCGGCTGTCTGCCCGAGAAAATTTCTTTGAACAACACAGCATTTGCGCGTGCTGCAGTTCACACAGATGTGCTGGAGACGGCTCAGGTCTTATGGGATGTTACGCCTGGCGCACAGAAATTCATCAGCTTTTAGGAGCGACCTGCTGCCACTTTCTGCAGGGTCGAATGGGAAACGCTGGTGAATTTCTACCAATGTCCCATCCTGTAATTGCGTATTTCACATTCATTCTTTTTCGTTGTCTAAAAGTATTCAGTTGTGCAGTTTGCTTAGCGCCGAATGGTATCCTCTGTATCCTTACCAATTGAAGCGGTGTAACATCTCAGAAGAACTGAATATTGAACGTCGCGATAGTGCGGAATATATGTATTTATCTTTTCATTTGTTAAGGAATGAATTTTTGGAACTAGGAATGTGAAAGTATTTCTAAATTTAAGTCATACACATACCTTCATGTGTTGTGTGATGTGTGCGGTGGCTGGAGAAATTACTGAGTGTCTCGTCATTTGGGCAGTTTGTTAAGCGAGGTAGAAAATGACGCTGGGCTCCCTTCTTGTGAGTTATGTGACCATCATGTTGATAATTTTATAGACAGTTTGTTAAAGGAGATGAATAGATGCTAAATGGTGTGTTGTTTATACAGAGGTTCATGAAACCGGTTATTATTAAGTACAATATCAAAATCATGATTGACAGACGGACACCTTACTGAAAAACCCAACGCAGCTCATTCTGGCAGTCACTTCAATATCATTAAAATTAAATTGTCTCGCACACCTCCACTCGGATTAATTATTTCCATTAAATCTTTTCTTTTAAGGAAGAACGTGTTTTTCCGAAAGTGACCGAAAAATCCTGAGATGGAGATACGATTTTTTATGACCTACTTTTTCTTGATTTTTATCCACTTTTTCTAGACGAATGCTGATATATCCAATCAAATCAATTATTATTAGTTTAGTCGGATTGGAGAAATGATTGCATCTGCTTATGATCAGGTTTTTCGCAGTTCGCAGCCTTTGTGTGTAGTTTTTTTTTAAAAAAAATTGTTATACGTTTTTACCTCAATCTATTTTCCATATGAATGCTGTAATATGGACTCAAATATGCCACCAAGTCTTCCTTCAAAACGCCTTCCATTCAGTGATTCATAATCACCGTGACATTCTGCTTTGTGTAAAATTCTCAGATGAGTAATTGTGGTTAGTGAACTAGAAAGGATGTGAGATGTGAGGCGCTTATGGTGGTGAGTGAAGGCAAGTGTCTTCTGGAGGGGATGCAGGTAGAAATTTATGAACGTTTTCTTTCCGGCCCGGAAGATGGATATAGCAGGTTGCTCGGAAAAGTCTGAGGGCTTCCATCAAACATGACGTCACATTTCAGAAGGCAGTCTCGTTTCGAGAATAAGTATGTCTCCCTTGTAAAGAAACGATACTGGAGCAGCAGGATTTTGTCCTTATATCTTCCCGAATCTTTCATTTTTGGACATTGCAGAGATCTGTGTTTCAGAGAGCGGTGTGGTCACGCGGTGTTTATAACTTTACTGAATATTGGTTGACCGTGAAGAGAACACGGTTGGAAGGCATCTGACATGTCATTAGGTGAAATGATCAAGCGGAAGCTTCGTCTGCTCGAGTGGATGTCAAAATTATTTGGTGGAACAGATGTTTTGCTCAGTAGGTATTCATTTGAATGGCTATACATATCAATGCCCTTTCAGTGTGATTGATATGTAGGTTCTGTTTGTAGTGCATGGAGCACTGTCATGCAGTGATTAGAACAGCGCTACGATTTTGTATTTCAGAGGTACGTAGTTCAAGTTCCTGCTTATTCTCGTTGTTCCGAATTTGTTTTTAATACTTTTTCACATTTGTTTATTCTTTACGCACCCTACTATAAGGTAGGAGCCAGGATTGCACAGTCAGTGTAGCGGTAGGCTAGGGCATGGAAAACCGAGGATTCATGGTACGATGCCCAGCAGGAGAAAGAAAATTTTCTTTTCTCCATAGCGTCCAGACCCAATTTGGGGCTTAACCAGCCCTTTGTTCAAGGGGTACTGTAAGTACTTACCCGGCGGCTGAAGCGACCTGGGCCTGAAGCTGACCACTCAACTCCAACTATTTTCGAGGTTAAAAATGAGTGGATCTGTGTATACCCTCTATCCAAATGCCTTCATGAAGTGCACAAAGGAAAATTTATATCCTGTAATATACGTTTTCACTTGTTGGAAGACCATGATCTTAGACAAAAAATTAGCCAAGGTACATTCAGTTTTGAGTGTGGCTGTACTAACGTCATTATGACGCTATTTTCATGGTTGTCTGTTTGAGTTGAAGCAACGTGGCGAAAACATCTGAGAATGAACCAGGTTTAATTTTCCAGGGATTGTCATCTGATGGTGTTCTGATAAGTTAAATGAAGAACTTTCCTCATCGTGAAATCGATTTACGAGTAGCTGACTTTATACGTAACCTGCACACGTCACTTCATGTACGGCAAACCACTAACAAACAGTAAGCGCCGCTACTGCCGGGAATAGAACCCCTTATGCTCACAGTACCGGCAAAAAATCGAAATGCCGAATTCCCCGTTTAATAGCGCTAGTGTTGTTTCGACCCCGAAGATTGTTGCTGTGCTGGTGTTTTATGGAGGAGAATTTAGAAATTTGACAGAGATGTGCCTTCCTGACCTCATTTTTGAAACCAACAATATGTAAAGTGTTCACTATTTAAAAATCCGTATCAAAATAATCGCTACTGCACAGACAGATAGACAGACAGACGGACAGACAGACAGACAGACACGGACATACAGACAGACGGACGGACAGACAGACAGACGGACAGACGGGCGGTCGGACGGACAGACGGACGGTCGGACGGACGGACGGACGGACAGACAGACGGACGGACGGACAGACAGACGGACGGACGGACGGACGGACAGACAGACAGACAGACAGACGGACAGACACACACACATGAACACACACACACACACATTCCTCCACACCAACATATACCCATCCTTCACCCTACGTACGTAGAGGCATATGACAATATGATCTTTGATTTTTTTTTGTGGACAAAGTAAAGTGGATTAACACATTATCAAGGTTTATGATAGGAAATAAATGCTTATGTTGAGTTCGCTGTTCCTGATACAATGAGTGTCTTTTGTTATGATGTAACAGTTTTCTGTAATTTCGATCATCATACACATTTCGCACAAAGTTACAAATAAATTCCAAGTCGTCTCTAAATTTCCAAGATGTAATCCTCCTTAGATGGCGCAATCATGAAACGCGCAGTTGTTCTGTAGTAACTTCAGCCTTTTTCTGTCATCTGTGTGTTCCATTACCATATTTATTCTCTCCGTTCCTGATAATGGATCTGAGTTTTGTTATGGCCTTTACACGTAAAAGAGTTATTCTTGTGAAACATAGGGTTTCTGTATCTTACTAAGACCTACTACTTACTGTCTGGTCTGTATGTGACCTCGTATAAACGAAATTCTGTGTGTCCTGGCGTTGTTAAAAACTTTAGCATAAACTTCGAAGTGTCCTTGTCCGATCCCAGCATCGGTCTCCTTTCAGGGTATAGCTACGAGAATTATTTGTGAGTTAACATTGTCCCCCTGGATATCCAAGTTAATGTTTACAGAATAAATAATTTAGAAGGTGCTGGGAAAGTAGGATTACAATTTATGTCTTTGCAACTTGTACGCCGGGTGGTGGGATGGAGGACTCTCTGTAATAATGGCAATGAAATAATTCACGTATTCCATCACTTCACATCCTCATACAGGTACTGATTTGAAATATGGGAATGTGGCTTTGATAAATTAAATGCTTGCTAACTCTCATCTATTAACCACTAGCTTACTTCTCATTGAATGAAATATTCCCTTTGTTAAAGAAAAAAGTAATACATGTCAGCTGACTGTCTATTCCCCTTTCTTCCCAAAACCACATTTTCTTCGAAACCCGAAAGTGTAAACTTCCACAATCCACTTCGAATTTTCTATACTTGAAAACCCTGCACCCTTCTTGGCATACAGTGTTTGGCTATCAAATAATGCAACCAGTTTAAAAAAGAATCCTTTATTAGTGAAAGTACTGTATCTTTACAGTAATTAACATCGGAAACTTCAGTGCTCCCCATTCGAGCCTTGAAGACTTAGAAGCATCCCTTTAACTTATGGTGTGAGTTCGCTTTATGTAACTCAGTCGCCTTTTTCCTTACACTTCCCGTAACCAACTGGAGGTTTTTATGGTAGTTATCTTCATTTCACGAGAAATTTGATGGTTACTCGTTGCATGAATTTCTCTTTATCAAGCATGATCGTGGCAAGTTAGAAAACGTTTATGAATAAATTGTGCTCTTCAACACTATGTCAATATAACGGCGCGTGGTTTGGCACGCGACTGGGGAAAATGCGGTGTTAACTAGGATATTGTATTTATCTTGATGATGAAAGTTCAAGGTCAATAGCTGCCTGAACAACCTCGCTAGTTAATAGACGTACCTTTTATAGTAGTCGGGAACGAATCCCGGAGGGGACGAGATTTTCCGCCCATCCGGACTGGCCCTGGGGCCCACCCAGCCTCCTGTAAAATGGGTACCGGGTCTTTCCCGTGGTAAAGTGCGGCCGGGGCGTGCTGCTGACCACTCACCCCCTTCGAGTGCCGCGGCCATGGAAGAGTAGAGCTATACCTCTACCCACCCTCTGGGCCATACCGGGCCTGTAACGGGACCACTTTACCTTTTTTTACCTCTAATGGTAGTTTATATCGTCAGCATGTTCGTCTGACGGCTTTTCGGTCCAAGCCAGCGGCTGGTCATTGTTATAAACCGTATTTAAGTAGGCTAATATGGTCAAATTACTTAGAATCACTTCGGCCAAACAATTCTGTAGTCTAATTTTTATGTTCAGATCGGTTTTTTTGTGCATGTAGCTTTTTGCTATTTAGTTTATACGTACACACGTACATATTTTGCGAAGAAAAACTGCTCGTTTCTTCTTGTCGTGGTCTGTTTGTGTAACTTAGTAAACCATTCTCCTTATAAGCACGATAAGGGTCAAACGTAATTGTTTTTTTACTTTATCCGTGGTATCCAGTAACTCTTCAGTCAGCACTATGTGTAAGAATGAAACAAGATTTTTAATCCTAAGGGGGAGAAGCATGCGGCATGTTTGATAATCACACCATATTTACTCCTGGAAAAAGTTCTGGCACCCATTGTGCAGGAGGCTGGGTAGGCTTTGGGGCCGGTCTGGATTCGATCCCTGGACCATCCACCCTGTTACAAATCACTAAATATTTGTACCTTACGAAAAATTAAGTAAGGTAAGTGATAGAATAATTGTTTGAGGATGAACGTGGTGATTTATGCTACTGGTTAGGTAGTGATAACTTGGAAGGGCTGATTACGTTGCGCTGGATGCATGAGATGAACCTCTTGGAAAGTGGTCACTTTGAAGAGAGGGAAAATGCGAGGTAAATATTAGAACGGATACTAGGAGTGTAGGTTGTGAAAGTGTGTGTGCTGACTGGTTATACTTTCCCGTGAATATTTTTTTTCCATTTTTTAAATACGCCGTTTATTTGTGTTATGAACTTCGAAATATTGCAACTGTGTTGGAAGGTACTGAATCTGACATATGTAGTGTAATTCTACTGCCCTGGTCGGGTATCCAACGTATTTTTCACAGGCATCTTAGAAGAACTGGGATTTGCACAGAATAAATTTTTGCGTCCGCAGCGGATTTCAAAATATTTTCCGTAAAGTTTGTTTGGGTTTTATTTCTCACACCTTACTGAGGAGAACTGTTTAATGGTAATTGGGCGAGTTTTTTTTAGGTACATATGAGCTTCTTCCTCTTTGGCGTTTGTAATATCGAAGATGTTTATGGTTTCATGCAGTCTGTAGAGCATAACACAGAGACTGTGCCTTAAAAGGGACCACATCATTCTGAAGCCTCCAGTCACATATCATACTAGGACTCCTTGTCTTTATATAAGCCACCAATTACCAGTAATTTCCAGATGACAGTACATGATCATCATATCTTGAAATTCGACGGTAATTTTAGTAGCTGATACGCCGCCATTCCATATATCACGAACCAACCAGCAAATGTCACCCTTGCCGGGCCGTCAGCTGCTGTAGATCATTGTGTCTGAACGTGAGATATTCGGAGCGTTGAATAATTTGGGGATGGATAGTACACGCCATTCGTCCCACCTGGGGACTCAGGACCCTCATGGAGCTGTGGGCATTACGAAGCAAAGTCCCGGCAAATAATTCGGGCAATTTTCTCTGCGCTTGGGTAGTCACGTGTATTATAATAGACGAAATCACTTCGAACGGGTGGGCTGTGAGAGGAATAGTTTGACGCCAGGTTCACCAGGCTCTGCTGGGCCATAAAAATGAAGGTAGGGCTCCAGTGTATAAGTAACTCGAGTTGAGACATTACGAAGACAAGTGCTTGTAAGATCCTCACTTTTTTATATCACCAGTGAGGCGAGGAACAGAGATGCGCCGTGCATAATCGGAAAAGTTTGTTTTGCAACAACTGTACGTCGCCCCTGTTTGGGGAGGATGTGATGCCATAAAATGTCATGGCCTTGGATCCATAGAAAGTGTCCGTTCTGTAACAGCGAGTGAATAAACTAGGAAGCCCCACGCTTACGATGACGCCCACATAGTAATTGCATATCAGATTCGTATTTGTGTTATCTTATAGAAGTGCTAATCTGGCGCGATTAAAAATGAGATGTCATTGTTGACTGTAGTTGCTCGATTTAGATAGAATTGTCTGCAAGTACTGAGGACTGTACTTATAAATTTCGCTTTCCAATAAGTAAAATATGTTTCATCTTCTTTAGGTCCGTTTGCAATGCTACGAAAAGCGAATATTATCTTTGTCGTATCTGTCCGTCTTTACTCACTGGATAACAGCGGCTCCGATTGGACGGATTTTCCTGAAATTTTGCATCGTCGGATATTACTAAAATCTGCCGAGAAAATTTAAGCCTGGTTAAAATCGAATAAAATAACAAGCACTTTACACGTAGACATTCGTACTTTTGTGACTTCATTGTTTGATAATGTTACCATAGTTGTCTTTGCCAGCAAGTTGACCATTGTTTGTGTGATTTTTCTGATTACCTTGGTACCGTGATTTTAATGTATACCAATGTTATCCTTAATTTTATGGTTACTGTGCTTGCTTTATTTACCATATTTACAGATGTTCAAATGGTTACATTCGCTACCGTGGTTACCGAGGTCATCGAAGTTCATTGGTTGATATAATGGGAAGAATACCAGAAATGTTTCGCTGTACGGGTATTTATCATCTTTTTTTTTTAACAAGCTGTCAGCAGCTGAACTCATGTATAATTCGCGTAATAATTGGAAGCGAGAGTAAGATTAGTCCTGAATGATTCTATAGTAACTGAGTAAAACCCTAACACATATACGCAAGTTGAGCCAATACGCTGGATTACGTATTGAAAAAGAATAAGGGCGCTTTCTGCAGTATCGCGACATTGTACAATGAAAGCCTGCATTTCGTGGAAAGATTTCGATAATGGAGCAACAAAATGTCTCGAGCTTTTAAATATTTATTTTTTTAATTATTAATGTTTTGGTACCTCAATTGTTCAACTTAGCCCGGAATTAAAATAGTTTTCTGAGTCGAATTTTATGTGGTGGTCTGGTCTGTAAAGTCATAGTGGGATACAATAAACGAAATTATCAATAGTTCTCTCGTTTAAAAAAAATGACCTGGAGCTGGGAAATAAATTGTAAATAGTTGTCGGACAATGCTACGGATATTCTAGGTCAGTGTTTCTCAACCGCCGGGCCGCGGCCCGTACCGGGCGCTGGCATCAATTATACCGGGCCGCGAGAGGTTCTCCTGGAATTTGTCACTTTAGTTTTCTAAGCAGTTTTCATGAATAAATGTTTTATAGTGGAAATATTCTGAGGAGAAAAATATTCGTGAATGTGTCGAAATACTCAGACCCAGATATTGGCCTGAGGAAACTACAATATGCTACAAGATTTCATTAGTCCAGTGATTGATAACTAATTTAAATGTAATTTTATATTTGTCAACATGCCACACCGTATACATAAGTGTACTAATACTCTT
>Ga0123352_10017871_pt1 | contig 11296 bp, 3 predicted proteins | sample TergutLab28metaG_FD_89700 | JGI IMG/M metagenome (GOLD analysis project Ga0123352, IMG submission 89700) | Labiotermes labralis P1 segment gut microbial communities from Petit-Saut dam, French Guiana - Lab288 P1 | ecosystem: Host-associated > Arthropoda: Insects > Digestive system > Gut ... | reverse complement strand
CCCTTGAATGCGTCTCGGATGGAGGCCACGGGCCTCTGTCCGTGACCCGCGAAACCGGGTCATATCAACTGTCAAATCCTAAATTTCGCAAAACTACAGCGGAGCCGCTGTCAAAGTCAGGTTGTAATTCTGTGATGTGCTGTCCCGAGCATTTCTCCGCCGCACATTCCTGCAAGATCATATGTGACTTCCGTTACGCCGCTCATTTTTTCATCTCTTTCCGCTAAACGGCTGTTCGCGCAAAAACCTAAGCGCCATTCGGTATTTTTTGCCTCCTCCTTCCGTATCGTATTCGGTCTCAGGCGGCAGTTTTTGCCTTTCTGCTCGCTGTTAATACGTGCTGGTATATAATAGTTTACAAAAGCTATCAATTAACATATATTATATCACTGATAAATAAGATATTGTAAATGATCTTGAGATCATCTTTGATGCGGAAAGGTTTTGTGAATGGGAAATTGTTGTGAATGGGAAATTGTTGTGAGTGATAATCGGTTTTATAAAAAAAAATGAGAACACGGTTCGCTCGCTTTGGCGCCTTTGTCTGAGCAAAGCGCCGGGGAATTAGAGGGATAGTACGCGCTTACCGTGTTCTCTCTCATCGCTTCGTCAGGGGTCTTTTTTCTTCCCTCCCTTCCGATCTTTCACGATGAGTATCAAGCCTGCGATCGAGAGCGTCAGCATTATCACGGCCGCTATCGGTAAATACGGCATTTCGTTGGTTTTACCTCCGGCGTCCGTGCCGATGACCTTTCCTTCCGTCCAATTCAGGAAAAGAACGATATCGTCCGTAACCTTCGTGTTTCCGAATTCGAAAAGAACGTATATGTCATTCGATAGAACATACCAATTGCCGTCGCTGACGTATCCTTCCTTGGTCCATGCGCCTGCCGGTTTCGATCCGAGGGGGATCGCGGACGTATCCTGCACGTATATGTTGCCGGGTGCCGCACCCGTACCTCCGTTCAGTTCGAACGTTACGGTCCATATCTTATCTCTGAGCGGAACATTGCCGCTCTCGGCGGGGCCCCAGTGATCGTATCCTCCTTTGCCCGGTCCTGCGTTCAGACCGCTCTGGTTTGCGAAGGATGCTGACATATAGATCATTCCTCCGTCGCCTCCTCTGCCGCCCAGATTGCATCCTTTGAGGTCTATGCTTCCGCCTCCTCCTCCGCCTCCGATGTCTGCGCCGCTGTCCGTTTTTACGCCGTTCGGCGTGAGTGCGCCGCCTCCGTTCGCTGTGATCGTTCCGCCGATCAGTATTATCGTTCCGCCGCTGCCGCCGCTGCCTCCGTAGCCGCTTCTGACGCTGCAGAAGGTCAAGAGGCCGAAGTTGCATGTCCTGTTCTCGGTGCCGCCGCTGCCGCCTCCTCCTCCGCCTATACCTGCGCCGCCGCCGTTGCCGCCCTTTGCGTCCCGGCCGCCGTCACCGCCTTTTGCGTCTACGTTTCCGTCCGTTATCGTGATGCTGCCGCCGCTGCCTCCGTAGCCGCCGTGGCCGCTTTTGCTTAGGAAGTTGTTATTACCGCCGTTGCCTCCGGCGCCTCCTCCTATTCCTGCGCCGCCGCCGTTCATGCCGTTCCTGTCGGCGTTGCCGCCTTTCGCGGTCACGTCTCCGCCGATCATTATTATGCCTCCGCTGCCGCCGTTCCCGCCGCGGCCTCCGCTGCCTCCTTCTTCCGGCGTAAGGGCTCCGTCGCCGCCGCGGCCTCCTCCTATTCCTGCGCTTCCCGTGAGGCTCGCTGCGGTCACGTCTCCGCCGATCGTTATTTTGCCTCCGCTGCCTCCGTTACCGCCGTTACCGCCGTTACCGCCGTTGATCGTCATGGTCCCTGTACCGCTTTTGCCTCCGTTGCCTCCGGCGCCGCCGCCTATGCCCGCACCGTCCGCGCCCGTTGCTTTCACGGTGCCGCCGCTGATCACTATCATCGTACCGTCGCCGCCCTGTCCTCCTTGTCCTCCGTGGCCGCCGCGGTCGTTCCCGACGGTTTCGCCTCCTGTACCGCCCGCACCGCCGTTGCCGCCTCCTATTCCGGCGCCGCCGCTTTTGTCTGAGTAATCCGCTGCGTTGTCGTGTCCGCCTCCCTTTGCGGACACGGTGCTTTCCGTGATCGTTATGTTCCCGCTGTTCCCTCCGTTGCCTCCGGCGCCGCCGATGCCGTTCACCGTACTGTTCCCGGTAATGACGCTTCGTCCTCCGTTGCCGCCGCTGCCGCCGGTGCCGCCGCCTATGCCTGCGCCTCCGCTCATGTCCATAAAGCTGCTTTCAGTGACGGCGGTCACTGTGCTTTTCATGATCGTTATGTTCCCTCCGTCGCCGCCGTGACCGCCCGGGCCTCCCGGATTGCCCGTGCTGCTTTGTGCATACCATTCACCGCCGCCATCGCCTCCGGCGCCGCCTCCGATACTGGCGCCGCCGTCGCGGGCGGTTGCCGTTAAGTCGCTTTCATCGATCGTTATGTTCCCGCCGTTTCCGCCGCTGCCGCCGCTGCCTCCTCGGATTCCCGTGCTTCCGCTGCCGCCCGTTCCGCCTCCGATGCCTGCGCCGCTCAAACCTATTGCGGACACGTGGCTTCCGATGATCGTTATGGTGCCGCTGTCGCCGCCGCGGCCTCCTGAGCCTCCCGTGCCGTTTGCAACGCCCTCTGTGTACCAACTGGATGATCCGTCGCCGCCCGTTCCGCCTCCGATCCCGGCACCGCCCCATGTGTTCGTTATGTTCACAACACCGTCGGTGATCGTTATTACGCCTCCGTATCCGCCGTAGCCTCCGTTGCCGCCTTTGTCACCTTCAGCGCCGTTGCCGCCGAATCCGCCTCCGATCCCGGCGCCGCCGTAGCTTGTTATGGTCGTACGGCCTCCCGTTATCGTTATGTTCCCGCCGTTGCCGCCGTCTCCGCCGCTGCCGCCCTGGCCTGTGTATTTGATCCGTTGGCCTTGATTGGCCTCGGCGCCGTAGCCACCCCAGCCTCCGCCTATCCCGGAACCGTTTCCGCCGCTCGCATTAACAGTGCTTTCGCTGATATCTGTGGTTCCGCCGTCTCCGCCGTCTCCGCCGCGGCCGCCGTCTATGCCATCGCCGCCCTCGCCTCCTGCGCCGCCGCCGATGCCCGCGCCGTTACCTTCTGCACTCACCGTGCTCCTGCTGATTATTATGACGCCTCCGTTGCCGCCGTCTCCGCCGAAACCGCCGGGGCCTCCGCGTCCGGTGAAGTATCCGCTGTCCCCTTCACCGCCAAAGCCTCCGTTGCCTCCGCCTATACCTGCACCGTTACCGCTCCATGCATTCACATTGGCAGCGTCGATTGTTATGATGCCTCCGTTGCCGCCGTGGCCGCCGTTGCCTCCGTTCTCGTTATTGTATTGGTATCTGCCGCCGCCGCCTGCACCGCCGCCTATCCCGGCACCGGTCCATTCGCTGATCGCGGTCACATCGCCTCCCGTTATCGTTATGATGCCGCCGTCTCCGCCGTTGCCGCTGTCTCCGCTGTCGCCGAAGCCGAGGCTTTTGTTGTCATCGTCGTATCCTCCCCAATTACCGTCGCCGCTGTCTCCGCCCATACCGCCGCCTATCCCGGCGCCGATCTCGCTTTTTGTGTTCACGATGCTCTTTGTCACCGTTATTTCACCGCCGTGGCCGCCATTGCCTCCGTGACCTCCGTTGCTACCTTTCTGTCCGCTGCCGTCACCGTAGACGTAGCCTCCGGATCCTCCGGATCCTCCGAATCCTCCGCCTATGCCTGTCGCGACAACGTTGCTTTCCTTGCTTATTATTATGCCGCCCATACCTTCGGCGGCAATGCTTTCTGTTATGACTATCGTACCGCCGTTGCCTCCGTGTCCGCCGTTGCCTCCGTTGCCTCGGCTGTATTCCCCGTTGCCTCCGTCACCGCCGTGGCCGCCCATTCCGCCGCCTATGCCCGCGCTTCCTCCTCCGAAGTTATAATCGTAGCCGCCCGTTGCCGTGACCGTGGCTCCGCGGATCGTTATGTTCCCGCCGTTGCCTCCGATACCCGCGTCGCCTCCATCGCCGCCGTTGATGCCGATATTGCCGTTTTCGCCCGCGCCGCCGCCTATTCCGGCGCCGCCGTCGCCCGTTGCGGTAACAACGCCGCCGGTTATCGTTATGTTTCCGCCGTCACCGCCGTCACCGCCGTGATGTCCGATGCCTCCTTTACCGCCTCCTATTCCGGCGCCGCCGCCGCCCGTTACGGTCAAGTAGCCTCCTTTGATCGTTATGTTGCCGGCGTCTCCGCCTGCGCCTCCCGTGCCGGCGATATTGTTGTTATCTGATCCGATCTTTCCGCCTATGCCCGCACCGTTCGTTGCATCGATCGTCAATGAGCCGCTTGTGCTTCCGGACGATGATGCGCTGTCTATTGTTACCGTTCTCTTCGTTTCAACGAATATGCTTCCCTTCATCGCATTCGTTCCGTGCAGCAGCAGCGTTATATCGGCTCCGGCATCCAATGATATGTTTCCGGTGATGTTTATGCTGCTCATCGTGACCGTGGTGATCACATTCGTTTCAAAAACAACGGATATGTTCCGTTCGGATGCCGACTGCAATGTATACGTGTGATCATTGGAATTCTTGTTGAACGTCAGTGTTCCGTTTGCAGATGTTCCGATGAATGACCATCCCGTACCGCTTGTGCTGCCCGTGAGATTGTTGAGATTGATCGTCGGCTGCGTGGAACCGATCGATGCATCCGTTCCGCCGTAGCCGTCGTGATCATCGTTAAGAGCACTCACGCCCGCGAACGCCGCGAATATAAGCACGAAAGACACAAGAAGGACCGATTTCCATAAACGGGAATTCGCATGTTCTTTTCTTTTCCCTCTCTTTGTTCCCGCATTCTTTCCCGTTATGTTCGGCTTGCCCGAGTTCTTCGCTTCCTTTTCCATGGACATTCCTTCTTTATCGGATTTATGGGCCTCAGCCGCCTGCGGACCGTCTTCGTTCAATGAATCCGTGTTGCACGCAGAGCATACGCTGGAACACATTCAGTTGATAGAGATCCGGTCATCGTTTCGGACGGTAAAGATCCTGCCCGAACATTGTATCATCGAGCATGTCTCCGTCTCATCCCACTTTACTTTTCCCGGTCTCCGGCAACAGTTTTGCCTGGTTGTTGTTAGCGTCCATCTAATATATAATAGTATACAAAAGATACTGAACATCTTTTCAAGCCAGCGATCGAAAATTCTGTTTTTTGTGCTCGGAACGATCATTCTGTGCACGATATGAAGAGCAAACGGAATTGAGGTTTTCCTTGATCCGAATCCGTAAGTTGTTATCAAAAACTGCATCATTGTGTGAACGTCCGTGATATCTTCGATCCTTCTCAATCAGAGAGCCGAATAGCGGGCCCGTCATACTTTCGTGCAGTCTGTACGATCGATGAACGGGCCCTGATTTTTTCATCAGGAGTCTTCTTTCTTCTTTTTGCTCCGGTCTTTTATGATTATCATGATGCTCGTGAGCAAGAGTATCAGCAGTATGATGAGTACGATCGGGAAACAGGACGATCCGCCGGCTGCGCCTCCGGCGTCCGTGTCATCGTTTGTGTCTCCTCCTGTGTCTCCGGTGTCTCCTCCTGTGTCTCCTCCTGTGTCTCCTCCTGTGCCCGGGTCTCCTCCTGTGTCTCCGGTGTCTCCGGTGTCTCCTCCTGTGCCCGGGTCTCCTCCTGTGTCTCCGGTGTCTCCGGTGTCTCCTCCTGTGCCCGGGTCTCCTCCTGTGTCTCCAGTGTCTCCTCCCGTCCATTTCAGATGCAGAACGATATCGTCCGTGACCTTTGTCTTTCCGAATTCGAACAGAATGAACTCATCACCCGAGACCGTATACCAATTACCGTCGTTGTCGTATCCTTCTTTGGTCCATGTACCGGTCGGTTCCGAACCGATGAAGATCACGGATGAATCCTCCGTGAAGAACACGGCGTCGGGAACTTCGCCGCCGTCATTCACTTCGAACTCCGCTTCCCAGAGACGGATGATCATCGGGTCTGCGCCCGGATCGGCGCTGCTTTGGTGATCGTATCCTCTCATTCCCTGCCCTATATTCGGATCGTTCATGTTCACGAAGCGCGTTGTTATGTATACCGTTCCTCCGTCGCCGCCGTTTCCTCCTTCGTTGCATCCTTCCATGTGTGCGCTAGCGCCTCCGCCTCCGCCTCCGATATCCGCGCCGCTGTTCGCTTTTGCGCCTTCCGTTGTGAATGCGCTGCCTCCGGTCGCGGTGACCGTTCCGCTCAGCAGTATTATTATTCCTCCGTTCCCGCCGGCACCTCCGCGGCCGTCTCTGCCGGCGCATGACCCGTTTGTATCGAAATCGCATGCGTTACTTTCAACACCGCCGAATCCGCCTCCGCCTCCGCCTATCCCGGCGCCTCCTCCGTTGCCTCCTGTTGCGGATATGCCTCCTGTTGCGGTCACGGCGCTTCCCCATATCATTATGTTTCCGCCGCTGCCTCCGCTGCCGCCGTCGCCGCTGCCGTCATTGCTTCTGATGTTCGTACCGCCGTATCCTCCGCTGCCGCCGCCTATCCCTGCGCCGCCGCTGTTGCAGCCGTATTCGTCCTCATTGCCGCCGTTCGCGGTCACGTTCCCGCCTTTGATCGTTATGTTTCCGCCGTCGCCGCCGTCGCCGCCCGGGCCCCCTTGGCCATTATTCCATGTCGCCAGACCTCCGTTGCCGCCTTGGCCGCCGCCTATTCCCGCGCCTCCCACGAAGCTTGTTGAGGTCACGGTGCTTTCGGTTATCGTTATATTGCCTCCGCTGCCGCCTTGGCCGCCGTGGCCTCCGGTGCCGCCGACGCCGCTGTTGCCGCCGCTGCCTCCGTAACCGCCGTAACAGCCGTTGCCGCCTCCTATTCCCGAGCCTGCCAATCCTCTTGCGGACACAACGCTGTCGGTGATAGTTATATCTCCGCCGTGGCCGCCGCTGCCTCCCGGACCGCCGCTGCCGCCGGCGCCGTTTCCGCTGCCGGCGCCGCCGAAGCCGCCCTCCCCTCCGTTGCCGCCGCCTATGCCGGTGCCTCCGTTCCAAAGGTTCAAGAAGCCCGTTTTGCTGTCGCCTGCCTTTACGTTGACTTCGCTTCCCGTTATCGTTATGTTTCCTCCGTCACCGCCGTTGCCTCCGTGACCGCCGTTACCGCCTGCACCGCTTTTACCGCTGCCGCTTATGTCGGCGGACCGGCCTCCCGATCCGGCCCAGACGCCGTGGCCGCCTCCTATTGCTGCGCCTCCGCCGCTGCTCATCGCATTCACGGTGCTGTCCGTTATCGTTATGTTTCCGCCGTTACCTCCGTTACCGCCGTTACCGCCGAGGCCGCCGTTGAGGCCCGCTCCGGCCGAGCCGCCTCCGCCTCCGTAACCTCCGCCTATGCCGGCGCCTCCGTGGTCGCCCCTGTCGTTGGTGTAGGTTATCGCGCTCACGAAGCTCCCGATGATGGTTATGTCACCGCCATGGCCGCCGTGGCCTCCGTTTCCGCCGTGACCGCCGGTCTCGGCCCATGCATAGCTGCCTCCGTTGGAAGCCTGGCCGCCGTTCCCTCCTCCTATTGACGCACCGCCCAATTGGTTCAATGCATATACACTGGCACCGTCGATCGTTATTATGCCTCCATGGCCTCCGTGGCCTCCGTCGCCGCCTCGGTTCCCGCTGTTACCCGCACCGCCAGCACCGCCGCCTGCGGACGCACCGGTCCACATGCTTACTGTGAACACGGTGCCTCCCGTTACGGTTATTATGCCTCCGTGGCCGCCATGGCCGCCGTGGCCTCCCTGACCGTCGTATCCGGTATTCTGACCGTCATCGGCCTTGCCACCGTCGCCTCCCGCTCCGCCGCCTATGCCTGCGCCGTTCCCTCCGGTTGATTCTACTAACCCTCCCGTTACGGTCATTATACCGCCTTGGCCGCCTAAGCCGCCGAGACCGCCGTCATTGCCGTTGTTGCCGCTGCCTCCCGCTCCGCCGCCTATCCCGGCGCCGTTCCAGCCTGTTACTTCCGTCTTGCCTCCGGTTACCGTTACGTTACCGCCGTGACCGCCGTCGCCTCCGTGTCCGCCTCTGCTGCCTCCGTGGCCCAGGTCGTCGCTGTAATCGCCTTTGCCGCCTGAACCGCCGCCTATCCCGGCGCCGTTCCATCCTATTGCTTCCACGGTGCCTCCGGTTATCGTTACGTCACCGCCGTTGCCTCCTCTGCCTCCGTCGCCACCTTTGCCTCCGTCGCCTCCGTTGCCGCCTGAACCGCCGCCTATGCCCGCGCCGCCGTTGCTCGTTGCCGACACGGTGCCTCCCGTTACCGTTAAGCTGCCGCCGTCGCCTCCGGTGCCGCCTGTGCCTCCGCTGCCGTTACCGCTCGCACCGCCTCCTATCCCGGCGCCGCCCGTGCCCAGGATGCCGTCGCTCTCCGCGGTCACTTTTCCTCCGGTTATCGTTACGTCGCCTCCGTGGCCGCCGTCGCCGCCTTTGAATCCGCTGCCGCCTTTGCCGCCGCCTATCCCGGCACCGTTCTTACCGATCGCGGTCACATCGCCTCCGTTTATCGTTATGTTGCCTCCGTCCTTACCCGATCCTCCGGTGCCGCTGGTAGGATTGCTGTTCAATCCTGCTCTGCCTCCTATCCCGGCGCCGCTCACTGCGCTGACGCTCAGCGAATCCGCGGTGCCTCCGGGCGATGATGCGCTGTCTATCGTTATCGTTTGATTCGTTTCCACGAAGACGCTTCCGTTGATACTGTTCGCTCCGTGAAGAAGCAGCACTACGTCGGATTCGTCTCCCAATGCTATGTTCCCGTTGATGTTGATACCGCTGATCGTCACCGTGGTTTTCACGTTCTTATCGAAGTGTATCGATATGCTGCGGCCTGCCGCCGACTGCAGTATGTAGGTCTCATTGTTCGCGTACGTGTTGAATGTCAGAACTCCGCTTGCCGATGTCCCCATGAATGACCATCCTATGCCGCTTGTGCGGTCGGTGAGATCGGTCAGTTCGATCGCCGGCTGCGTTGAACCGATCGGGATGTCCTTTCCAACGGAATCCGTATCATGGTCTGCCGCGACCGCTCCGAAGAACGCCGCGGATATCAGCACGAAAGACACGAAAAGGGCCGCTCTTCCGAAGCGGGATCCTGAATGTTCATTTCCTTTCCTTACTTTTGTTCCCGCATTCTCTTTTGCAGGATCCATTTTGCCCGAGTTGTTTCTCTCTCTTTCCATGGATACACCTTCGTCGGATTCGGCGAGCTTGTCTGCGGAGCATGCGCTGGAGCACATGCAATTGATAACCGGCCATAATTTCAGGCGGCGGAACGGTAAAGATATTTTACTGGACATCCGTGTGTCAGATAGATCTCCGTCTCCGGCGGCCTGTGATCGATCCGGTCTCCGGCGGCAGTTTTGCCCGGTTGTTGTTATTGCCTATAATATATAATAATTATATAAAATATACTAAATATCTTTTAAGGCCAGGATAAGAAATCCCGCTTCTGGAAATCTTATTGGAAATCTTATTCAATCCTTCAAACAGCCTATGGGTACGATGTATACTCCGTCATCGCGGCGGTATGCGTACTCGCCGGCTGTAAGGACCATAAGGAATGACGGTTCCATCATCTTCTCCGTATTCACTTTATCTCTGATCTTCTTAAGGTTCTCAACACCGCTTTCTATCCCTTTGGATCCCATCTTCACTTCAATGGCGCCCCATCTTCCGTCCGAAAGATGAATTACGGCATCAGCTTCCAGATCGTTCCTGTCCCTGTAATGGAACACTTTTCCGTCATTAGCCTGAGCGTATACCCTCAGATCCCTTATCGCCGTGGATTCGAACAGCAATCCGAAGGTGCTGAAATCGTTGAGAAGACTCTTCGGCGAAGCGTTGAGCAGGGTCGCCGCTATCGAAGGGTCAACAAAATGCCTTTTCGGCGCCGTTCTTAAGACCGTCTTGGAACGCATTGCCGGACTCCATGCCGGAAGGTCCTCGGTGACGAATATGCGGCTCAATGCGTTCAGATACGATGTCAGAGTTTTTTCAGATATCGTGCGCCCGTCGTTCGTGACATCGTCCATTATGGTTTTCAATTTTGCGGAAGTGGATATATTGCGGGCCAAGGCCTTCATCAATGAATGCACGCGGTCCGGATTCCTCTCAACGCCGTCGACGCGTGATACGTCCTGATTCACGACGGTGTCCACATAATCTTTGACATAGTTCATGGCATTCTCCTTATCGCCTATGGAAGCGGGCCATCCTCCTCTTGTCATAACGAATGCAAGATCTTCTATCTTCAATGACGATGTTCCTTCAATGTCCGCGCTTTTAAAAAGATCCGCCAATGAGACGCCGCCGTTGGATTCCAGTGATTCGAATAACGACATGGGGCGCATCCTCATGCGCGCTATTCTGCCGGTACCGGTATGCATCACCGCATCGTCCGCCGGAACGGCCGAACCGGTCAGTATGAATTGTCCCGGTTCTCCGCGCATATCGACGGCATGGCGTACCGCATCCCATAGTACGGGTGAGGTCTGCCATTCGTCTATCAAACGAGGTGTATCTCCTTTCAGCAGGACGGACGGCGCGGTACGTGCAAAGCCCATATTGGACTCACGCATGTCGGGATCCTGCATATATAGTGCGCTTGCCGCTTTTTGAGCGGCCGTCCAACTCTTACCGCACCATTTCGGCCCTTCTATCACTACGGCGCCCATGTACCTCAGCTTGGCATCCAATGTTCTGTCAACGATCCTGCTGAGGTATTTTCGATTCACGGATTCGGATGAGGTTGCGTCTATTTTAACATATTCCCTATTTTGTCACAATTTCACTCCCTGTTTTGTCACAATCTCACTCCCTGTTTTGACACTCTTTTGTTCCGTGTTTTGGCATATCTGATTCGTATTTAGGGGAAGTCTTACTGTGTGATTTGAGAAACTTTTACTTTGGATCCTGATTCACTTTGACTGAATCCCGGCGTGAGCACTGTCCTTTTATCCAGTATCTCAATTAAAAATCTAATTCGGCTAACGATTCCTTCTGCGAAGGCTCGTAGAGGACTTTCACCTCCAAGAAATTTAGAAACAGGTTTCCGAGAACCCATAAAAGACGGTTCTCGTGTGTGTGCTGGGCACACAATCCTAATTGTGCAGACGGTGTCTGCACAATTGGTAGTGTTGTAGTTAATGACTCTTATTAAATACTTATAAACCTATTGCGATCTAGGTATCGCAGATGGGAGAAAGAGGGCCTAAACCAAAGTATCTGGACGTTTCATGTCCGAATGAAAGT
>Ga0123352_10017868_pt1 | contig 11296 bp, 9 predicted proteins | sample TergutLab28metaG_FD_89700 | JGI IMG/M metagenome (GOLD analysis project Ga0123352, IMG submission 89700) | Labiotermes labralis P1 segment gut microbial communities from Petit-Saut dam, French Guiana - Lab288 P1 | ecosystem: Host-associated > Arthropoda: Insects > Digestive system > Gut ... | reverse complement strand
ACCCGATGGAGGTGAAATGTAAATGCAGAAGTAGGTTGTGAAAGCATGAGAATTGGTGACTGGAGTACCCTACAATGTGATCTATTTTGAGATATAGCAGTTGCATGGAGAAACTGGGTTACAGTAATGTCAGGGCATATGCCAGGAAGAGGATGTTGTAGTTATGGCATCCAAATTGTGTCTATTGCTTCTTATAATGTGGAGGTCCCACTGCTTTCCCATAAAGCTAATGATTTTGGTTGATCAGATTTTCAAAACTGTAAGCCATGAGACATATTACCTGTACACAAAGCAGAAACTCTATTTCCATGTAAGTAATTTGTGAAATTCATTATTGAATGTGAGGTAGAATCTTGCTTTGAAAGCAAGATATGAAAGAACATGCATATGCCATGCTGTCAATGAATACATCTCTGATGTTCATGTCCTGTTTTGGCATTAGTACTACATCACTGTGGCTGAAGTATAGCTTTGATGTGCTATTTAGAATGAGCTAGAGGTGGTGGTAAAATTTCTGTGGTTGTTGACTGCATTTTAACAAACTAACATGACCAAACACTTGTTTTGAGTTTATATCTGACACAGGAATGTACCTCAAACTTGAGGAGGCAGAGAAGGAAGGATAATAATCTAATATTTCTATATTGTCTCCAGATTTTTATGTAGAGCAAACAGTCACTTTATGAAATGTCCGTATTCCTGGTTACTTTTTGTAAGAGGTACAAGAATTCAGTTATTCAATATGTTAACATTTTGAAGCCCTGTTCCTAGCCTCCTGACTTTCTGTGCAGCCCACGCCTGAGCACAGCTTGGGTTTTTATACTCATGTATGTATTCATGGCTTGAGCTGGGTTTGGGTCGCACAGAAAAATAAGTAAAAAATGCCCGGGTTTCTGGACCCGATCAAACATTTTAGGGTGGAACTCAAAGTGCTTAAGAGCAGTCAGGTTTCTGAGTAAACTTAGATTGTGCAAAGGGGGAGAAAGAACTCCCAAGATTGGTACAATTCTTGATATTGCTTTAAACCCTATTGTTTTGGTATTTGTTTGCTACTCATGAAAGCAGCTGTCAGTCACACTGAGAATCACCACTAGACGCTATAGACATACATTATGACTTCTGAATGAGATGGTTGTGTTTGCAGAGTGGACTTTGTGCAGCAACAGAAATGGAGTCTTCTCGTGGTGGCAGTATCCGTATTCAGCACCTAACAGCTGCAGCCACATGTGTTTCCCCTGCAGGTGGTAGATCACGCTTTCCAAAACTAGATGAATGTGCCCATTTCCACTATGAACAAGTTGAACTTGGACCTTTCCAGGTATGTGTAGGTTTGTATTATCATACGAAAGAAAGGAGATCTGCGTGAAAAAAAGTCATTTACATCAACTTCCTGAAGAGGATGAAATTTTCTTTCACCACTTAGTCTCCAACAAACTTTAGGATTGACTATTATATGGCACAGAAATGTTGATCATAGGAATGATTAGTGAAAGAAGATTGACTGCTTATTGTACTGTTTTGTTTTTTTAGATTTGAGGTTGAGGATTCTGCTCTTCTATAATATGATGCTGTATCATAGAGAAGTCAGATCTGAATACCGTTTGACACAGTGTGTTATCCCATATGAACAGAGCCCTCAGATGCACTGCTGCAGAAACTTCAGAACACAACAATTTGAGGTTCTTGCAATGAGCGAGACAAGTACTATCATGCAGTATTGGGATGTTGTTAGTTGGGTAGAGAGGTGCCTAACTACAAAACTGAATGGCATCACATCCCAAAGAGAGCAGTCTTCATAATCTGCTCGATATTGTTTCCTCAGAATAACTGTTTGAAGTTACATACAAGTTTTTAAAATGAATACAGATCTGCCCCATTTGTGGATTTGCATATTTTTGTTTCATTTGTTTATGGAAGAACTATTGTGGTAACCCTTGTGCACTACAGTGTAGTTCCCTTGCTAATTCATGGTTAAGCCTGTGTAATAATGCATGAGGCTGCATTTGCATACCTACCTCACTCAGTAGCTACCTAGATATCATATGATGCAGAATGAACTTGGACTGTGCTCACAATTTTTTTCACTAGTTGTTGCATCACATGTTAATTGTGGCAGAGGAAGGTGATGTGCATGTTGATGAAGAGCTTGGATTGAGAGTAAAGGAAATGGAAGTCTCTGTTACAGAAATTAGACATGATAGCTAAGTTGGGCAGGTGAATGAAAATTTCTGCAGTCTGTTCACAAAGTGAGGACTCATTTCACAACAGGATATGAAGACAAGATAGTAGAAAGCATTAAGGCTAGTGCTGCATCTAGTGCGACTGTTTCTTTTGTACGTTGTCACAACACCTTCCTTGAAAAGGTAGTGAGGGGCCTGTGAGTATGGTTGGAAGATGAGGCACAGAAAGGGTCCTCAGTCAGTGGTGTTGTGGTGAGGGGGATTGCCATGCAGTTATACAGCCACTACACAGTCTGTTGGTAAGGAGAAGGACAGCTTCAAAGCCATTAAAGGGTGGTGTAGAAGTTTTAAGAATGTGATGAGTCTGAACAGTAGACTCAGTATCTGCTGATCATGTGGCTACTGATAAGTACATAGAGTGTTTGAAAGAAAATTGAGGAGAAGGACCACTTACCATGTCATGTCGTAACTTCAGTGATACAAGCCTGTTTTAGAAAAAATGTCATCGTGCACAATTATATCAAAGAATGAAAACACTTTTCATGTTTTAAAGTCTCATAGAATCATATTGGCTGCCCCTTCTGTTGTAATGCTTCTAGGGACTGTACTATAAAACCCTAGCCAAGTGGTTGCTTTTTAAGTCTCAAGCCGCAAAGGAAAAGAACAAGATTTGTTTGCCGTTGTGTTGGGGTTCTGATAGGAAGGCTTGGGTGACAATGCATTTGTTGCTGATATGGTTCAACAGGTGCTGTTTTGTGATGTTGAATGGTATCTGATGTCCAAGAAACTAGCATTCAGGCTGCTCCATATTTTTGCTAATGTTCCATCCCAACTCTGAGCTCTTGGTCTTGTCAATCCAAATATCCAAGTTTGCCCATGAATTCCACCTCGCTGCTCAGTCTGGCAATAATTGCAACATTCAAGAGATGTTACACTCATCACACCTTGTGCACCATCTTGGATGCAAGGAAAGATGATATCTTTTTTAGTATCATTGATCTCTGAAGATCATACAGCATAGCTGACTGCACTGGAAATATAAAGGAGTCCTGGATGAACTGAAGCCCTCGGTTGTGTATGTGTGCTGGAAAAGCTGTGGCCTTAAGCGTCCATGATTTCAGGGATGAGATGAAGACCATCCTTTTTGTAGCCTGTAAAGTTCAAGGATAAGGATTCAGAGATTTGAAGGAGGCTGATATCCAGGAACTTCTCAAACCTCATGCTGCTGAATTCACTGAAGAGGACTCAACAGGTGACAGTGTGTAGTGAACCAGAAGATGAAGAAGATTCTGACATGGTTGTGGAGAGGACTCAGCTGACTGCCAGTGCTCTGAAGAAGGGCCTGTAGAGGGTGGGTGATTTAGTTATTTCTTTGGTGATCATCATTGCATTGATGTAAGCATGGGAGGAGGTTGTCATGACACTGTACAAGAAGGTATAAATAACATGTGGAAGTAAGCAGAGCAATCAAAGATCACCTCTATCTTCATGAAGTCCTCCGTCACCTCCTCTGTCATTCATTCTGCATCATTAGGCACCATTACCACTCTCAGCCAGGTACACCAACATATTCCAGTAAATGCCAGAGCATGTGCTTTCATGTATATTAATTGTTAATTTACTCATCATGTTTCATGAATCTTTCATTCCCTTGAACCAATTTTTTCCATTAAGTGTTGCCATTAACAGAATGTCAGGCAGATAGATGAGTGGAATAGCTGGGTAAATGAATAGAAGGATGGACGTGAGCATACATAGTCGGGTTGATGGACAGGTATATAGAAGATGGATAAATGCTGTTGTGAAATTGCATACATTGAATGGCCACCTCACAACTGATCTTTTTTTACAGGTGTGTCTATATGATGAGGAACTAAAACCATTGGCATGTGAGGACTCCGAGAACAAGTGGTGGCATGTGGCTGTGACTTCACAAGGTAAAATGTGGGTTCTTAGAAGATCATATGAGAACTTCCGTATGCTGGATAAACAGCTTCATCGCTGTATCTATGACCGTAAATTTTCTGGACTTCATGAGCTACCACCTGAGGACAATGTTCCAGGCAACAAACAAGAGGTGAGTAAAATGATGCATTGAAAGGGGTTTTTGATTTCCAATCAAGCAACAAGCATGGACTATAGCACTCTGGAGGCATTCTTTGTTTTAATATTGGCTTAGGGTACACGTTCCTGGTTTGGTGGATATGTACCTAGAGAAACAAAAAAGTGGACTTGTTATGTAACAATCATGTATCACTGCTGTTCAGGTAGTTTTATGACCCAGGTTTTCCCAACAGTCTCCGTGCAAGGTCTGATTTAATTATTTTTTTCTCCATTGTTTGCTCACCACTGTTTAGTCACAAGTTTTCTTAGTGTTCAGGTCTTTGGTCAAAATAACTCACATATATTCTAATAGTGTTCAATTATGCCATCTCCTGAACATTCAGATTATGGTACCTCCTCATTGTTGCTGTCTGACTGTCTTTTCTGTTTCTCCATGTTTGAATCAGTTCTTGATGTTGCTGGACAGCACAGTCTGTGTCCCCTGGACCATCTTCACTTCCATCTTAACTCTCACAAGAAACTGTATTTTGCTTATCATTCCCATAAACCTGCAGTTACATACTGTAAGTGTGTGTACGGTGTGGATGGTGCCGTGCGACTGCAGTTGCACAGCACCATCCACACCGTACACACGACCCACACAGCGACTCTCAAGACCACCACCCATCCAAAAACTCGGTGCAGAAAACCACATGCTGCAACTCAACATCTAATGCTCCTGATGATGGGCCTACGTACCCGAAACAAGTCGAGCTAAGAGTATATCAGTAAAATTACCTTGTTGCATCAAGTTGGCATTCCACATTATTTCATGAGGAAGATGAATGGTCAAACAACCCTCAAGTTAGATAACTGAGTATATGTTGATCCTTTTTACAGAAGATGAATTACGTTGTATAATGGAGAGTGTATATCAGAGTTCATACCAGCTGGAGCGTGTGAAGTTTTAACATGTCAGGTGGTGTAGTATACTTAACGAGTGACCGGTTGCATAGGTTAGAGAATGTGTAGTACCTAGTATCTAAAATTAACAATGACAACGTATTTACAGTACAAGATCTCTTCATATCACATAGATTGAGACAGATGGTCATATGCATACTCCATACAGTATATAAATGGCTGCAAGCTTGTGCTTCCCTCAGCTTACAGTCACTTAGTTTTAATATAACAACATTGTAATTTGATTATGTTTGTCAACTTTGTATATTCTAGAGTTTTAATGTTTTAATATTTCAAGTGAGGGTAATGCAATACTAAATTTAGCATGCTAGACTTGTATTCCGTTGTTCTAGAAGACTGCCTGGGGATGGCACACCAGTGCCAAAACATGTAGAAGTTTGATACTTGTCATGAATTGTATTTTATTAAATGCATTTCTTGGCTGATGTATTGATTATAAGAATGTGCACAGAATGAGTAACATAAAATTAGAATTTGATCATTTTCTGAACCCATCCAACCTAGTCCACATCACAAACTGCCATTTTGATATCATATCCATTCATCTACACACAGAGTTTATCCAGTTCATCATTACTAAAAATACTTACCACATTATGCTGTTGTATTGAAATAACAACTAATGTCTGATATTGGATATCTTGTGGACCAGGAACTACAGTGTGATAGTAATTTCATGACACAGGAAGACTGAATTAGACCACATCCTGCTGTTCAGTTGGGTTGTAAGGTGTAGCTGTTCTGTCCTGTAGTTCCAATGTGTATTGCCTTTTTAATTTGGTGCTGTCAGCTTGTAGCTATTTTGACATTGTTTCAGTTATGCAGTTCACCCCTGGGGGTTAACTATAGTGGTGTTTGTGTGTTAAAATTATTTTGATGATTGCTATTTGAATAATGTGGATAATACAGCAGTTTGTGGTAAACGTGACACTGTCTTTAAAAAATTTATGCAATACTGTTGTTCATTATACTTGTATCCATCATTCAGCATAATTAGGTAAAGAATGTGAAGTATATAAAATACAAAATCTGTGTACTGGGTTTTGGTGGCTTTGTCGTATGTTTGCTCAGTCAGTATGGACATGCTGCAGTTTGATGTACCATATGTACAGATCTGTGAGGACATTTTTGGGTGTAATTTATGCCTGCATGTTGCTAGATTTGCTACTGCATGTTCATCAGTCTGAATGTATGTAATAGTCACTTTGTTAGGATTTTGATTAAATGTCTTACTGGAGATCCTTGCTGTAAGTGCGTATATATATATATATATATATATATAGCAAATTGATACCTAACTAGTGTGGGCTGTTCTTTTGTATGAAGTTAAACATTTGAATGTGCTGGAAATGCTAATGTTCTAAAATGTAAAATGTTTTGTATTGGATTGAACAATGTGCTGATTTGGCCTTTTGAATGTGGTCAGGACTGTCATTTCTTCATAAATTGTCTTGGACTTTGTAACTGCGATACAGTCTTTCCATAGTTTATGTGCTTGTAAATTCTGCTTGCTTGATATGACACGGGCTGTACATTACCACAAACATGTAGTGCCTGAAAGTAGTCCTCACATGTGTATAACTGCCACATCAGTGCTGAATTTGTAGTTTAGTCATTATATGGAGTTAAAGGTATTTTGTTGGGTGCTGTAAAATATAAATAGTATAAAATAAGGGCCCACAATGTAAAAAATGTACCAACAGGCATTTTTTGTTTAGTATAAGGTAAAGTGGCACCTAGTCCCATTCCTTGTGTCTGGGAATTTGGGGAGCTGATCATCACACATAAGGGTAACTGTAGACATATTGAAGCAGTTGTGCACACTGTACAGGGGGTGGTCTTTCAGCATGCTGGTTGGGTGAAGAGTCTGTGACATCTCGTCATTAAAATGGGACATGTTATCAGATTTCAGACTTATAGGTTTTACTCCTCACCTCACATTTTCGTGGTAATCAGATAATGATGGGTGAGATGGTCAGCAAAAGTAGCATGCTTGTGAATGTTGCAAAACATTTGCGTTCATTTTGGTTTGAGAACTTGAAAAGAACAGACCATTTGGAAGAACAAACTTAGATGGAAGGATGCTATTAAAATTTTTTTTAAATTAATAGGGTAAGGGTGTGGACCGATATGGTTTAGCCAGTTAAGGGACCATTTTGGAACTTTTTTGCACACAGGGTTGAACCTTCATATTCCATGAAATGTGGAATGGCTATTGTCTTTTTAAGAAAGACTCTGAACCGTGGAGTTATTTGATTAGTTACGGCTGGTGTGTCATGTGAAACAGATGTACTTGATATGCCAGTTGTATTGTTTCAAGTACTTGTCCGTGTATGTTTTGTGGGTTGCTGCTGCATTTTAAGAATGCTGATGTCTGCTGATTTAATTAGGTATTAATATGTTTTAAAATATAATATGTTGTGTCATAATAAGACAGAACCAAAGGCTAGAGTTTTCCTTCTAACTTTCAGGAGAGCGTACGTCGCCTTCTGACTGAGTATTTGGATCGCTTCTCCCAGATAGCTGGCAACTTAATCAATTGTGGTCCTGTGCTGAACTGGTTGGAGTTGGACAATCGAGGACGTCGGCTGCTTGTTCCTGATGGAGACAATTGTCCTATAAATACTCCTGCTGTTGCTGCAGCATATTCGGTCAAGAGATACACAGCCCAGGCTGGGGATGAGATTTCTTTTGAGGCAAGTACCAATGACTTATTTTTGTTGTCCATCATGCACAGATTTTCTTTATTTCCAGGTATAACAAAGAATGAAGTATGTGCATAACTGATTTTGGTGCATGTAAGCTGGGTAGAGAATTTCTTTTTCTTTTTTCCTTCTTATTTGTGATCAAAAATAAGACTTCAGTAACCTTCAGTCTGTTTTAAAGAACATTGATGGTTCATGTCCCCTCATGGTCTGTTATTTTGCCAGTATATGTAATGCTGTTATAATGTGGTCTACCGATTCATCAAATTGTAGGCACAGTCCGCATTTGCTGTCTGTTTCTGTTTGTAATATTTTTGTTGCATGATCCTGTGCTGCTGTTATTTCGCTTTCAGTGTCTGCTCTCAGTTCTCCCCTTGACTCCCACTGGAATGTTTCTTCATCACAAATAAGCTCTCTGTCTATGCTTACAATGTACTGGCCATACACTACTTTGCTTTTTCTTTATTTTGCTTTTGTGTGTTGTGTGTTTTCTTTTTTGTGTCACTTTTTGTCCTTTGATTGGTTTACTTTTTCTACAACCTTTGCTGCTGTCTTAATTGTTGAAATCGTGTTTGTTTGATTGCTTTGCGGCTGTTAGCAGTATTTACAAACCTGTCTTCTATACATTTTATGTTTAGATATTCTGAAATAATGTTTATCCATGCTTTGCACATTTTATACCTTCGTTTTCTTCAATCCCTAGGTGCTTGTGGTACTGGTAGGTTTTTCCCTGTTCATGCTCATATATTTCTTTGTTGACTAATTTTGCTTTCTTGAATATAGTCTCTGCACACTTGTCAAGTCTGAATTCCATATGGATACCATCACTTAAGATTCTAACTCTTATGCGTCAATTTTTGGAGCTCATCCTCTTATCTATGGGCTTCAGTTCATCCATGTAAATTTAGTGTAATATTTTTGTCTTTGTTGCACGTTCTTCATATTTTATGTTCATATTGTTCAACTGTTCTTAGAGGGAGATTAAGCTAATGCAAAATAACAGTAGTGGTAATGAGTCTTCTTGAAATATTCCACATTGTTATAAAATTTTCGTGAATATTGTGATGATCTATTTGTAGGTTGTAGTTGTAGATATGGTAGTCAAGAGGATTAGAGCAGACAACATCAACAAAGTAGTGTGATATAATATTGTGTCATAAATGTTTATTTTATACCAACATGTGCACAAATAAGTGGTGTAAATTTATATGAAAATTACTCCGACATGTTGCGGTGTTAGTACACCATCTTCAGGGAGTTTACAAGTTGTGTTAACTAAAGTTATGAATTATTAAAATGACAAGATACAATATAGTAGTGTGTTGTTATGATGCCGTCTTGGTAAATGTGGCTGCATATGCAATTCCTGGTTAGGTGTGCGTGTGGTGCAGAGTAAACAGGAACCGCTCCACACACACACACACACACACACACACACACACATTTGTAACCAGGAATTACAAATGCAACCACATTTACCAAGACTGTATCATAACAACACACTACTATATTGTATTTTATCATTTTAATAATTCATAATTTTAGCTAACACAGCTTGTAAAATCCCTGAAGATGGCATATTACCACCGAAACATGTCGGAGTAATTTTAATATAAATTTACACCACTTATTTGTGCATATGTTGGTATATAATAAACATTTATTATTCAATATGCCCGGTATGAACATAAAAATATTATGTCATCTAGAGTGGATGATGTCTTATGTATAAGTTCTGTAAATATACAGCTTTGATTTCCATATTTTACAATAATTTGTTTGCAGGTAGGAGATATGATTTCTGTGATTGACATGCCACCCCCAGAAGAATCTGTGTGGTGGCGTGGTAAGCGAGGTTTCCAGGTTGGTTTCTTCCCATGCGAATGTGTAGCGGTAATAGGAGACAAAGTGCCCCACAACCTGCAGCTTCCAGCCCATCTTGCTCAGCGACCCACACCTGATCAGCCCAGCAAACCTGTGCTGAGGAAGCATGGCAAGCTGATTGCTTTCTTTCGTTCTTTCATTCTCTCCCGCCCTTCAAGGCGACGACTCAAGCAATCAGGAATACTCAAGGAAAGGGTTTTTGGATGTGACCTTGGAGAACATTTGCTCAACTCTGGTCATGAAAGTAAGTTCAGATGACTACATCATAATCTGTCCAGTGTTTAATCTGCAGCTGATGGATTTTAAGTACCAAAGCAACATCATCCCTGCCAGTTGTTTTTCTAATTTGGCATGGACGTCTGTATTTCCAAAATGCCACAATTCTGAAAATGTGTATAAATTGCACTTTCAAAGTTATAAGGTCCAAATAAAAACTGAATTTTTAAAAATTAATCTGTTCTTTTAAATGAAGATACATTTATTTAGTTGTATTGGTCTTTGTTAGATTTCATCTTATTATATCATCAGTTACATTTTTTTTTCTTGTCTTGCCTATTTGCAGGGATGTTATTTTATCCTGGTTTTATATGTGTCATTGAATTTTAATATCTCTACATTTATTTTCTTAAAACTTGTCACCCTATGAGTTACATTTGCTGACCTTCCTGTAGCATTGTGCCTCTGAATAGAACATTTTTTAGCCCTTCCAAAGATACCATGGCTATTGAAGAAGAAACTGTTTTGCTCTGTGCTAATAATGTGACAGATATTTACTTGTGTTTAGGGTATAGCATGTTAGCCCACTCACCAGTTCATTTTAGAAACCAATGTATGTTCATTTAGGCCAACATCTGTTAAACCAAGCTGTGGGAAGGTAAAGAGTTGCTTATCCTATGCTGGCAATACCTGAGAGAGGAATTCTATAGGACCATACAGATTCAGCCAAGCAAATATGAGTCTGGAGGCTGCTGAGTGCAGTTTCTGGTGTTCACATTTCAATCACAGTGAGGGAGGTTTGTGAATAGCTGTTGTAGTTTTGAAGTATGATGAATGTTGATTCTGCTGGATGGTTGATGATGATGTCTGAGGGAAGAAACAAGATTTTAGAGAAGGTGTATAGTGTGAATCTGGTAGAATCTAGGATGGTATGTGTTACTGGTTTGTGCCCAGAAGAATGTTCCATAATATATCTTACTGAGAGTTCATAAGGTAATGTTGCTTATGTGGTGGGAAGTTAATGTATGTATGTGCGTGTGTCTGTATGTATGTAGGTATGCATGTACGTATGTAGGCGTGTGTATGGATGTATGTGTGTATTCATGCATACATGGGTGGATGGATGAATGGATGGATGTATGTATGTATGCATGTATGTGTGTGTGTATGTATGTATGTATGTATGTAGAGATGAATGTATGATGTACCTACAGATGCGTGGGTGGGTGGTTGGGTGAGTGGGTGGATGGATGGCTGCTGCTGCCAATGAAGAATTCATTTCTT
>Ga0123352_10017867_pt1 | contig 11296 bp, 8 predicted proteins | sample TergutLab28metaG_FD_89700 | JGI IMG/M metagenome (GOLD analysis project Ga0123352, IMG submission 89700) | Labiotermes labralis P1 segment gut microbial communities from Petit-Saut dam, French Guiana - Lab288 P1 | ecosystem: Host-associated > Arthropoda: Insects > Digestive system > Gut ... | reverse complement strand
TACCTCGGATAGTTATGGTTCAATGTGACTTCCATTGGTAATGCGGCAGACGTCCCACCTGTAGTCAGTCTCTTGCCACACGCTACGTAGCATCTCTGGCATCACTTTTGCAACTGCAGCAGTCTGCCGCATTACCAATGGAAGTCACATTGAACCATAACTATCCGAGGTAAATCTCGGTGTGTTTTGCTACATTTTGACAGTTCAAAACGTTGTGTATGTTCTCTGTATAAATTTCTATACGCTTTCAAAGTTGTAAAGCTCTTTTTGAAACACCCTGTATATATTTGTTCTGGTACAGTATATTGTATGAATACCCAAATTGTGACTTGTGAGACCTCAGATGGTATGACTCCCACACCAGCTTTCATATAAATTGGTCACATTTTATGGAAAACTTAACCTACCTGTTTCGTGGGGTGGATTCACCATCTTCATGGTCACTATCAGGCTGTGATGCCAGAGTGCTACTGGAGTCCTGACTTCCCATTAGCTCCAATGAACCTGATTTGTCACGGTACACTGTCACATCTGCATCACATAATAACCGAAATGTCACACTGTAGTTGCGTCAGAAAGTGTCCAATGCCTGAGATAAGAATTGCATACACACACACACACTCGTGAATTAGTTCAACTTTCTCCTTCAAGAGACATTTTATTAGTGTTAAAAAAAAGATCCATATACACTCGTTATTTTTTTGATTGGCAACAAGTGTAAAGACTGAACTCTGTATCCTCCTCTGAACACTAAACTTGCAAACCAACTACTAGTGACACTGAAATGGTTCAAACCTGACAACTTTCATGAAACCCAAAATAAAACTAACAAGCTATCTTTCAGTAAGGTGACAAGCAGTGCCCCAATATCAAGAGTAGAACTAGCCCCCAAACAAATTTGTATGTCAAATACACATCAGACAAAGGACAATTTCCAAAGTATTTGTACTGCAATGAGTCAACCATTGCCACAAACCCCTAAAAAATCAGCAACACTGTTACAATACTACACTTCATAATGTAACAGACAAAACAGTTTATTTATGTTTATTTCCATAATTCACAACATTGGTTTCACTGCCACAAAATGTATAAACACTAACATGAATAAGCATACTGGAAGAGCATAGGAAATTAAACAAACAGATGTAAGAGGCAACTAAAAATTTTTTGTTACAATTTAGGTTCAACATTAATATGTTTCCTGCAAAGGTGGTTTGATATTTAGGTAGCCTTATGTTTTAATATTGCAGATGCTATTATCCTTAAAGTCACTAAAACACAGTATTCAATTATTTACAAACAATGTCTCACGCTATAAAAAATTTACAATCAACAAATTGCAAATATTAAGAACATAAAACACTCACAGATGTTACATGTTATGTAAGTTATCCAGCTTTCTATCAAGGTTATTTTATACAGTCTCATTCGTGGAATTTATGTTCAGCAGATGTCTAAATAGAGTCCATGATTCAGCGTTCAGACTTTGTTCATTATTACCATTTACTGTGGTATTAATACATTTGGGTGTCAGCTCATGGGTTTCTGCATAATTCATTAAACCAAAAGGCTGCATTAGTCCTTAGTCATTTTTTTTTTGTTCTTGAAATTCTACATACTTTTAAGAACAACAGAAAACTGAAACCCATAATCTAACATTTCTATTATTTACTGCATCTTTAAGACATTTACACCTCACCATAGAAAGCCACCCCATATGATAGCTGTAACGCACAACAGTTAGCTTCATGTAGCATAAACTCTATAAAGGATGATTTATTTCAGTACTTTGATAAATAAAGCAACTGAGACAAAAACAAACAACACAACAGTCACCTCTGCGTAGTTCACTCTGCAGCTTCTCTCGATACCACTGACTTTCCTTGCCAAGATTAAGACTGCCTGCTCTTGCTTGTGACTTGCAGGTGACTGACACTCTTCGAGTAGAATCTTGTTGGTCATGTTCTCGACTGTCGACAAACTCCAATACCTGGGGAAAGCACAAGTAATATCAGCAATTGCATCAACATTTGCTGTTTACAATATGCCATAATATGTATTATTCAGTCTTGAATACAAACATTTGGCTCCTTAAATTCAAACTCTATTAATATATGACAACTAGACATACAACTTTCTTTTATTTCAGTCTGCAGAACTTGCCCAATTCTCAATTTTGTTGACAGATTGATGAATTCTGAGGTAATTTACATGCATTTCATTTACAGAGGTAAAGCCACAAATGAGATGGGAAGGCGACCATTAATGGTGAGAGGAAATAAATTTAAGGGAGGCAGAGTTCTGTGATTGAGCACACCGACCATAAAACCTGAAAGTCAGACAAAAAGAGGAAGTAAACAGAGACCAGAAAGCCATCTTTCACAGTGATGTGGAAAAAATTTATCAGGGAGAAGACACACACAAAAGGCCACAAGACATTATTATGTACCTGCAGATGTACACAAAATGTTGGGAAAGGATGCTCTAACACTAAAGTCACAAGTGATCAATATACACTAAACTAGGGAGTTGTCCAAGGATTTCATTGATGCTATAATGACTGCCTTAAAGAAGAAGACAAGAGCTACAAAATGCAACAAGTATCACACAATCAGCCTCACAGCACACACAGCAAAGATGGTAGTGAGGATACTTAGAGGAACATATAAACACTGGTAACAACTGGCATAACAAGACTGATCAGCAAATTGTAAAGTACAACTGGACCAACAGAACACAAGAAGTGTGAAGACTGGAAGAGGAGTCAGACAAGGATGCTGTCTGTCACCAATTCTATTCAACTTTACACAGCAAGTAGTACATTACCAAGGAAACTCTTCAAGGGTTTGGACACTTCAGAATAGGAGGACAAGTAATTCATACTGTGAAATATGCAGATACCCTTGGACTACTGGCTAAGGAAGAAAGGGAACTACAGGACATGAAGGATACACTGACTGAAGTTGGAAGATGCTATGGAAAGAATACAAATGTGGAGAAAACTAAGTTATCTCAAAACAGTATCCCCAGTTTGCATTATCACTGATCAAGAATGTCTGGAAAATGTGGAATATTTCATCTATGTGGGTGGCCTCATAATAAATGATGCAGGATGAACACCTGAAATTAAACCCAGGATTGCCACGGCAAAAGCGGCATTCAAAAAGATGACTCTTTTCACCAGCAAACTGGACTTAAATTTAAGGAAGAAACTAAAAAATGCTGAAAGTGCTGAAACTTTGAAGTTTCAGAAAATAGATCATAAATACACTGAAAGTTTTTAATTTGATGCTGAAGAATGTTGGGAAAGATCAGTTGGACTGATCATGTGCAAAATGAAGAAGTATTACATGCAGCAAGGAGGAAAGGAACAACCTACATACAATAAAATGTAGAAAGGCTGACTGCATTGGTCACATCTTACATCAGAACTGCCTGCTAAAATGCGTTATTGAAGGGCAGATGAAAGAGATGGAAAGACAAGGAAGAAGACAAGCAGCTAATGGATGACCTTAGAGAATACAGAAGATACTGGAACTTAAAAGAGTAAGTACTAGGTTGCACTCTGTGGAGAACTCGCTTTGGAAGAGGCTGTCACAAGACAGCCTACATAATTATTGATCCATGGCTTACTTAAAACATCTGCCTGAAAATTGAGGAACATTACACAGTTAATTCAGCCCAGCAGACAGTAACTTGATCACAATGCATACAAGTACAAGGTCGGACAATTAAGTTCGCGAACTCGCCAGCACTGGCTTGCCATGGCCCGCACTGGACAAACGCCTTAGTATGGTTTGATGACATTGACATATACACGTTTCACAGCTGTGTTGTTGTTTAGCTATGGCAGTCTCTTTCTGAATGGTATCTATTACTGTTTGCATGTGTTTTGGTGTGCCGCTGCGAGAATGTCGGAGCTTGAATTAGAGCAGCGAACGAACATTAAATTTCTTGTTAAACTTGGAAAGAGTGGATACGAAATTAGAGAGATGTTAGTGCAAGTTTACAGGGATAATGCTATGAAGAACACAGCAGTTTACAAGTAGGTGAAACGTTTTTCTGTGGGAAGAGAAAGTGTCACTGAAGAAGAGAGATCAGGACGGCCAGCAACAAGCAGAACTGAAGAAAACATTGCAAAAATTCGTCAAATTGTGCGTGAAAATCGTCAGCTGACTGTCAGAGGCATAGCAGAGCAAGTGAACATCGACAGAGAAACAGTTAGGAAATCTTAACTGAAGATCTTGACATGAGGAAGGTGTGTGCAAAAATGGTCCCAAAGGAGCTCACCGAAGAACAAAAGCAAAGAAGAGTCACAATTTGCCAAGATCTTTCAGAGAGACAAGATGACATTTTGGGCCGTGTCATCACAGGTGATGAAACGTGGGTCTACCAATACGACCCTGAAATGAAGTGGCATAGTGCACAATGGAAGACTGCCAATTCCCCATGACCAAAAAATTCCATCGGTCCAAATCAAGAGTCAAAACAATGTCGCTGACTTTTTTTGATATTAGAGGGCCTGTTCTTCATGAAATTGTACTAACTGTACAGTCAACCAAGTTTACTATTTGGAAGTACTGGAAAGGCTTCGTGAAAAGTTTAGACGGAAACGACCCGAACTTTTCGCCAACAACTCATGGATCTTGCATCACGATAGTGCACCTGCTCACACGGCGCTGTCTGTGAGGGAGTGTTTAGCTACTAAACAAATAACTGTGTTGGAACACCCTGTCTATTCACCAGATCTAGCCCCCAGTGACTTTTTTCTGTTCCCGAAGATAAAGGAAATATTGAAAGGAAGGCATTTTGATGACATTGATGACATCAGTAGTGATACAACGGCAATTCTGAAGGCTATTCCACAAAACCAGTTCGAAAATTGTTTGAAGGGTGGACTCGTCGCTGGCATAGGTGCATAGCTTGCCAAGGGAAGTACTTTGAAGGCGACCATGGTGATATTCAGCAGTGAGGTGTGTAGCACTTTTACCGCGATGAGTTCACGAACTTTATTGTCCGACCACGTATTGATGTATTCGAATTTGGGCTTAACTGTTTTAATCTATCTTCAATCTGGGAAATTTCTTGTCTCCTCCACATTCGATCCTGCCGTGCAGTATACCGAATGCGCCTGCTCCATGGGTTAAGCAGTCGGATATTAAATGTGCTGACTTATCTCCATGTATAGAGTGTGGAGTTCGTTCTCCATCCTCCAAACATGTATTTTTAAACGGAGACAGCTTAATTATTTTCCGTTATTCTTATAATCGCTTTGCACGTGCGTATTCCCAGCTCTCTGACAAATTCTGAGAGGCATTGAGGGTATATTCTCTGTCTCCAGGCAGATGACGGGATAAGAACTTCAATCGACCTATGAGGACCATGCTATTCCTACCATTTGTGACATACTGTCCATACCAAGGGAAAGAAGTCCGCTGATGAGATCACCATGCTGCCTGTCTTTGTGTGTGTGTGTGTGAGCTTGTGCGTGCATATTTCAGATTAACCTGTCGCTCGGTTTTCATGAAACTTGGTGTGAACGCTATGCCATTGGAGGACATCGAGCCCCGTATTTCATGATTTCTGCAGCCCGTAGCAACAAGCTGTAGAGGCAGGCGCGACAGCGTCTTTAGTCTTTAGGACTGCTTGACCCTGAAGATAAAGGCTCTGCGATCCTTCGAAACGTCGGTAAGCCGAACTTTTCCATATGTCGTAACATCCCAGAAGACTTAAGCTTTAGCATTACGTACGCGAGAGCCCGATATCTCGCGTGTCTTCGCACATTTTGTGGTGGTGATATGATGGTAATAGATACTGAGAAATACGCAACATTTGTTAAATATTGTTGTAGAATGTAAAATAGCAACGTGGCGGCGGTGCGAATATTTTCTATATTTTTCGTTTTGATTATAGTAACAGATTATTTGAGCCAGACATGTGAAATTTTGTCAGTTTCACACCCCGGCTGTTGTATCTCCGAGGAAGTAGTCTGCCGTACCTATTGGGTAGAAGGTCGGGTGGGCCCCGAAACTGGTCTCTACGCTTCGGAAAAGAGAAAACCCTCTTAACTTTGTTGTGAATGGAACCCAGATTCCTTGGTCGCTTAGCCCATCGTCTAGTCACTAACCGACTGAACAGTCTGAGCTCTCATTTCGCTCAAAGAAAGCGATGAAAATGTGAGTGTTGGTTTCGACAGCATCGATGGTCTTTCGAGCTATCGATTTTTTTGCGGAGGACTTTCCGCGGGGTAAAGCCGGATAGGCGTGAATGCTACTGTTCATTTCCATTTAGTGCGTAGGCTAAGAATGCATGGATGTATACCTCTACTTCCCGACGTGCTTTTGTGGCGTCATGTTTAATTAAACTTCGAACGAGTTGGGTCTGAGGGTTTGGGAACGTACACCGGATAGGAGACACAAGAAATGTGTATAATATTGTAGTCGGAATACTTGTGGATGAGAGCTCGCGTGGTATATGTAGGCGGCATGGAAGAGTAACTGTTACAAGTTTTAAGAAATTAGGCTGCAGAGGTTGTCTGTTATGAATGCGACCGTGAGGTTCTGGCGGAGGCACTAAGAACGATCCTTCTGCCCTGGTGGTCGAGGCAATATGTAGAGTTGCAACAAATAATAAAGTGTTACGTTAGACGGAATGGGGTGTACTTATACAAAACTCCAGTACGTGTTAAGCAGACTGCACGGCGTCACATGCCAGAAGACGAGTTTTGCATAGTGAATCTTCGAGGTTAATTGGGGGGGGGGGGCATTACTGACTAGCTAAACGACTGTTAAGTTTCCCAAGAAGGATTTTGCCGCATTAATTATTTATTTTGTGTTTCAGAAATCGAGGCTGCAGAGGCTTGCAAGTGGTTGCGGGCCGCGGGTTTCCCACAGTATGCGCAGATGTACGAAGGTGAGTGCAGAAGTAAAAGTAACCTCATCCCTTGTCAGGTGCTGTCGGAACTGCTTTCCCTGTGAGTAGTATGCTGAGGATATGGCGCACGTTTTATTGGAGCGACGAACAAGATAACTTTGATATGCATCAGTAACCTTTTGAAGAGGAGCATTAACCCGAAGTGTGTGTGGATATATATAGACTTAGTACGTACCGCGAAATAACAACACTCCAGCTCTGTTGTAAAACGAATCATTTAATGCCATATAGAGAAATACTGTCTGTTTATTATAAGATCCATACAATACACACAAATGCATTCTCCGGGCCGAACGTAGAATTACTAAATGTTAAACCTGTGGCACATAAAACGCGCTAGGTAGTACAGCGTTAATTTGTCTGTCTTTGTGTACTAATATCGTGTGTTTGTGAAGTAAGAACTGAATATTTAATTATTATTCAGGTGAACTTCAGACATGATTTTAAGAAAGCGTGTGAATTTTGGTACAGAGACAAAGCATAGTTATACCCACACATTTTGTATGAAAATCCTAATCCTGCGTGCAAACTATTTTTAAATGTATAAAAGAGTACTTGAATTCAAAATGTCGCAGCATTGTGGTTGAGAAACGTTGATCTATGAAAGCTGAAACCGTATAGAACACATACCGCTAAGTTGCGAAATTACGAATCTGCAGTTTCTGGCGGCTTCTCTTTGCAGACGTAAGCACGTAAAGTAAAGCAGTGTCGTGAGCTTTTCTGAGAAATTAGTTTTTTTTTACAACGCAACAGTTTTTTTTGGTCCCACACAAACCCGGTTAACAACTGTTTCTGAAAATTTCCACGAACGGTTGTATGAATTCATGTGTCTGGACCAAAGGACACGGTGTAGTTTTTCAACGAACACCGCTAGTACGGGTTGGAGGTGACCCATGGCAACCCTTGGCGCCACACGATGCTGTCTTGGGGGGACCACAAAGTGGTTACTTGGATACACCATTTTGCAGTAAGTTTTGTTGTTCAAGATAAGGTATGGGAGGGTCATAAAACTAATGGCCAACAAACAGAATAAAGCGAGTTCTGTAGAAGAGAGTTCTGAATTTGTAGCGCGATGCAGCGAACAGGTTAATGTGGCGTTAATGCTTAGTATTCGGGAGCCATGTTGTGTTCGTCATGATAGCAGTGGGGGAGCGGAAACGTACCTGCCCGCATTGTTTATCTCGGTTAGGCGTCGCGGACTGGAGACACAGTTTCAAAGAGAAGCCCCGTTCCCAGCTTGTAATCAAATCTCGGCCTTTCAGTTCGTAGCAAATTATTATAATGTTACTTCTCTTGCGGGAAGAGAGCACTTCAAATCTCTGCCTACCCGCCAACCTGCTGAGGATACTGATACAATACTACCGTAAAGTTTGCTTCATTCTTCCATATTCTTTTATTTACCGACTATTCATTAATACGCATTTCGTTGCGCTGTAAAGTTTTCAGGTGATACAGCGTATTTAAAAAAAAAAAGCGAGCCAATCTGTAGATACCCAGTGCCAAAAACTGGTATAATTCTGACGGTAAAGTGATAGTCAACGGCCTCGACTACCGCGTTGCTGGTCCAGGCAGGGGTATGAGCTCTCTTTTCTCTTCACAGCCACTTGGCCAGAACCAGGGGCGGCCCTAGACTAGCTGCTAAGAAGTGGCGCCCCATTCGAACCATGCACTCGGCCCATCCGCTCCCCCAGTTCCCCGAAGGACAGTTCTTAGCAGAGATTTTTTTTCAGAACAAGGAAACATTATGCACCCGTTTTCTGTATAATATTTTAAATGTACTTTTTAAAATGTAGCGTAATTATTTGGTGTGTGCGTCTATACAACCATTGTTTCTGAGATGGGATAAACCAGTAATTTGTAGTAATGTGGTGTTTTACTCCGGACTTTGCGCCGTGCTTAACTTGGTAATGTCGGTCGCCGCCTAGTTCCACTCTGTTCAGAACAGCACCAGCTTCATAATTCGGACAAATGGCCCGCACGTGAAGCTAATAAGACCTAAACTGCTTAGATGTTTACCTCCGTGTTCTATGTACGCCTTTGTTGGGTGTTGGCGCCAGGTAGCTTTTCCCTTACAGTTTTTAGGTCATGAAGGATACAGCACGCTTCTTCTAAAGGTCGGCAATTATATATCAGTCGAGGCGGTTTCGAGAGCCTGAAATTTCCCGCCTATACCGTTACCTGCACAAACAAGGCGGTTGGGAACACGAGTTCCAATTAATAATAATACGAGCTTCATAGTTTGTCATCGCCATTTTGCTTCCTCGCTCAATTTGATGTTCATCTGCACAAATGTGCTGTTGACAAAGGTGCTGTACATTCGATACACTAGGATGGTGAAATACATTTCGGTGATGGCAAATCTGACGAAAGTAGGTCTGGACAGATTATAAGCTTTAGGGTTTTGGTTTCGTGTCGGAGTGTACGATGATCCCGACGTTTCGGAAGAACGTGCAGCCTCCATCTTGAAGCTGCACGAATTTTTTCCAGGTAGTCGCTTCAGCGTCTATTTGTAGGAGATTCTGCCGTCCTGAAGATGGACGAAGCACATTTTCCCGAAAATTCTGTGTCTAAGCCAGAAGTTCATAATGTATCAATACCCGTGGAGAAAGCTTGGCTGGAAGATGAATACGCTGTAAGGGCGTGGATAGGATAAGGTGCAGTGGCGAGGTCCTGAAGATCCGGCAGTAATTATTTTTGTTCTGTAAGTTCATTGACCATCTGAACAACTGAGCTGACTGAGCTCTTCTCTGAGGAATTAGTTTAGAATTGGGCTGCGTCCTGGTCTTCATGCAATTGTTTGCCATTGTAATGATGTAGTGACCGTGCAATGAGGTCCAGTAACTTGAAAACGGAGCAGCGTTCCACCACCACCCCATGTCAATACATTGACCACCGACATTATGTAATCAAAGATACGGAAACTGTCGCTAAGTAAACTGCAAAGAAAGTATTGGGCAGTGCCCAACAGCGTATTCTTTGCTGTTCCTCATTGCTGTTGTCTAGATTTCCAGCTACTATGCATACAAATGTGATTTTAGTAGGTAATTAGGACCTAAAATCGGAGGTATTATACCGCTTACAGGCATAAATTATTGTCTTTGTATTCCATTAAAATGCAATATATCTTTACGATTTGTAGGTTTTATGTCGTTTGATTTTGCTAGGTCAATCAGATGGAGGATGAAGTGTATGGGACTTCATGCATGCGTGGGAGAGATGAGAAATTCTTACGGAATATCTGTTGGAAATATTGAAGTAAAAGTTTACTTCTGGGACGTGTCCTGCGGGGATGGGATTAAAATTGGTCTACATAGGATGGGAGGGTGTGGAATCAAATCATGTTGCACCGGCCAGTTTCTTGTAACAGGCCTTTATGAGCACTGTTATAACATTTCTGAAACAATGGACGTTCTGTTGTGACAACCCGATCTCGACCAGTATGTCATCATCAGTCGTGGCGCAGCATAATTTCAGCTTTGTGTACAGAACGGTGGCCTGCCGTGGCTCAGGCGGTTAGTCGCCAGCCTTTCACCGCGGCGGCCCGGGCACCATCCCTGGCCAGTCCATGTGGCATTTATGGCACTGGAACAGGATTTCCTCCGAGTGTTTCATTCAACCACTATTCCAGACTCATTCATTTATCTTTCACAGACAGTGTGTAATCTTGGCAGTTGACAGCGTCACTGAATTAAAAAAATAAAAAAAAAAACACACACACACACACATTTGAACAGTTGTAAAGCAACGAAATAGCTTTGGACATTTTGTTCACAGCTTGACCACGCATTCTTGATACCTGAGTCTCCAGCACGTTGCATTCAGCTGTAATCGGCACGGGCCAGGCACTGCTTGGCTCACCTCGGATCGGCCAAGCAATGTTACACCTGTTCCAAAAACATTTAATGTGGTGGAACATTGTGGCAATGTGATACTGGGTCGATCCCCTTCGAATACTTTCCTTTCTCTCTCTTCTATGAATTACTTTGTTAGAAGATAATTTCTTCAGCATTATACTATACATTTCACCTATATTCCACAGTCTACTCACAGATTTCTCAACTGATGAGGTTCCTTGCCTCAAAAACTATAACATACAAAACTATCAGTGCACACACAATCCTAACTTCCTCCTAAATATAATCGTCACACAATCAGCAATTATTCTGCATACTACACTTCTTATTTAAAAACAGCTTATAATATGGAACCCCAAACCTAACTCCGTTTAAAGACAAAACACAGCCTCCTTATATACACTCGTCACCTACCAACAGTTACCTCGATTACAACCGTTAAAGTCAACAGATTGCCCCCCCCCCCCCCCCCCCAAAAAAAAATAAAACACAACCCCCACAACAAC
>Ga0123352_10017866_pt1 | contig 11297 bp, 7 predicted proteins | sample TergutLab28metaG_FD_89700 | JGI IMG/M metagenome (GOLD analysis project Ga0123352, IMG submission 89700) | Labiotermes labralis P1 segment gut microbial communities from Petit-Saut dam, French Guiana - Lab288 P1 | ecosystem: Host-associated > Arthropoda: Insects > Digestive system > Gut ... | reverse complement strand
TTTTTTTTGTTTTTTTTTTGGTTTTTGTGGGGTGTGTTTACCACGATATTTTTTTTTTGGGGGGGGTTGTGGGTTTGTGGGGGGGAATAGAGGGGGGGGGGGGGGGGGGGGGGGGGGGGGGGGGGAGTGGTGCGTCTGCCCCTAGCAGCAGAGCCGAAGGGGCAGTAAACTGGGCGACAAAATGTACTGTAAATTAAGTTTTGATTTCTGTGCGCTCAATAAATTTTAAATTACTGAGCAGAATGTAAGGAAATTCAGTAAATAATTGTGAATTTTTTAAAGTTCATAATGTCTCTTAGGGGTAGCCATTGTGATAACTCGCCACGGGCTTCAGACAACCTAGCTATTCCCCTTTTGTATGAGTAGACAGTTTTAGCTGTTCTTGAAAGACGCTATTAATATAATAGGCGTTCGAAAACTCAGAGTAGTTCGTTATGTGTGATGTCTTTCAGCCGTTACCTATCAACTACTGGTGCTTATCAATAAAATATTTTGCCATAAATTGCCTGATTTTTTTTTATGGCGCTTGTAAATTTATGTGTTAATATAAAGTAATGACGTTACGTACACATAAGAGGCCTGGTATTTAGACGCCGTTGTTTGGTCGTTCTTTGCTAGGCAGATTCGTTACGAGGCTGACTTGCCTCTGGGAGATACCCAGTTCGAATCTCGGTCGCGGAATCGACTCTCCTGACCGAGATTGTCTTAGTTCTCCTCAGTTGGAAGCTGCATAAAGAAACGAACACAGTCGGATACAGCGTGCAAATTTTTCTTATTCCTTTCAGTGTGCTGAACCGCAGCCCTGAACACCTGATCAAGGAGATCATTCTTGTGGATGACTTCAGTGAACATCGTAAGTGTGCACGAACCCCAGGCGTTGTTGTCACTTAGAATTCTGTATTCAGAGATCGAAATGGTTTGAAGTTCTCCTGGTTTGCTTTGTAACGCTTGTTAAAATGCACTAAAATTCTCGTTTTACTGAATTAATTAATGCATTCTTGCATGAACTTATCTATAGTTTGGGAGAAACTGAATTTGAAAGTATTTCTTAATGCAAGAGTCATATGCTGTTATCACTAACAGATAGTTTCGCGTTTTGCAGCATCGGATGGTCAGGAGTTGGCTAAGATACAGAAGGTGAGGGTCATACGGAACAGCAAGAGAGAAGGTGAGTGGCTGTGTGTTTAATGTTTGATTGTAAGAGACATGAATAAACACAAAGCAGAAGTATTTTATTCCAAGATGAATCAGAGTCTCTCACAGAACACTAAAAAGATATGTTGTAACTCATTTGGGCCATTAAGTAAAGTCAACCTTAAAATTAACTAAGCAAAATCAAGGTTTCAATGATGAGATGAACTTTGCTGTAGGTATACTGTACTGACATAAAATGAAATTCTTCCAATAATGTGGATGATGTTACTACTGACTGCAGATGAACCTAAGTCTGATAAATAATGCTTAATTTGTCTAAGTGCAACAAAACTTGCAGCTGCCAAAGAATACATGTAGAGTTGGGACAGAATGGAAAAGCTTGGGACAGACTACTTTGTGTTGTTATTTAACATAACATTTTGAAACTTTCCCCTATGTGCTAACAGTATGTCTATGAGATGTTGCAAGTCATAGTGTTACAAACGGAGCAGAGAGCAGTGACAAAGCACAGTTATGTAACATCAATCATTCTCCTGAAAATGCGGTGCTTACCGGAAAGCACCCTACAGCATATCGGTAACAGTAACAATGATAATGTTGCAGAGACTATTAAATGCTGCTAAGGAAGTGTGTCTAAATGTAAATGCAGACACAATCAAGTATATGTTGTCACCAGAATGTAAGACATAGTTAGGATAAACATGGACAATAAACTGTTCAAAACTGTAGCAGAGTTCAGTAATGGGGAATAACTAACTATTAAAAAAAAAGAAAGAAAGAAAGAAAAAAGAAGAAAAAGAAAGAAATACATTCATACAGGAGTCAAAAGCTAATTTAATTACTTTAATGCTTGGCCAGCATTTCCTATCAAGAACTTAAAATTAACATGCATAAAACTGCAATTAAACCTTTTATTTTATATGAGTGTGCAACTTGTTCTGTTACCTTAACGGAAGAAGATAGATTGATGGAGTTCAGAGCAGAATACTGAAAAGAGAGTATTTTGATATAATATGAAGGAAATAACATGAGAGTTTGAAAAATTTAACAATGAAAAGCTTCAGTATTTGTACTATTTATCATCAAATATCAATAGAATGTTCAAAGCAAGGATGATGAATTTGGAAGAACATGGAGGGGCTGAGAAATGCATGCATAATTTTAGTCATAAAACCTGAAAGAAGAGACTACATTAGAGGTGTAGGTGTAGATGCAAATGTAATATTTAACTGGACATAATGGAAATGGGATGTGAATGTGTGAACTAGATTGAAGTGGCTTGGAATAACTTACTCTTGTGAACACAATAATAGAACTTGAAACTTCATAAATGACACCAAACTTCATGATCAGCTAAGCTGTTACCAATTCAGTTATTTTTACTGGTTTAGATGGAACTGAGCATTTCTTTACCCTAACATTGTATATGTAAATGATAATAAACATAAATGTTCAGTTATGGTGACCTTAATTAAGAAGGTGACCTGTATAGGATAAAAATCCACTAAAGAATTCTATGATAATAGAAGTATTCTCCCTCAGTCTAATGGACCTTCCAGGAGTGCCCATCCATCTCCATTTTGGTCTAACATGAATAATCCGTGAAACACACATACATACATACATACATACATACATGCACTTACATGTGTGCGCACACAAATGCTAAGTAATATATAGAACTTAATGGAACTTCATAAATCAGCGACTAAACCCCTTGCAGTTTTTTTTTATTCCAGTATGTTCCAACTTCCTTGCATTAATCAGATACATAATATATAAATAACCAATAAAATACACTTCAATGTTGATGATGTATTTTATTCGCATTGTCCTCACCAATATGTTTCGGTCGGGTACTGTGACCCATGCAATATGTCAAAGAGGTATTTACTTATGAGCTGTCACTGTTTCCTCTTGATTGTATGTTGGGTGCAGGCCTTATGCGGTCCAGGGTGAGAGGGGCAGATGCAGCAACAGCCCCTGTACTTACTTTCCTGGACAGCCACTGTGAGTGTAACGTTGGTTGGCTGGAGCCACTGCTGGAACGTGTAGCAGAGGTACAGGATCAATGAGTATTGACTGATGTCTTTGTTACAGGACTTAGCTGACTCATTACTGCATTGTAGTACCAGATCTTCCCTTTTTTAGTCTTCAGTAGCATGTATCTTTGGGTTGATATTTTGTAAATTTTGGAACAATTGTGTCAGAGCTCATTATTCTAATATGTCTATGGAATTTTCCTCTCCAGTACCAGATAAAATCATTTACAGTTTAACTATATAATTCCTCATCTCTTTTAGTACATTACAAATTGCAGTTTCTAAGTAGTTAACATAAATTAATATTCCCATATTAATTTTGCTTACCAAATACTGTTACATTTCCTGGCTCTGTGAGTCAAGTAACAAATTTGGTAGTCTTCTGAATTAAACAGAAAATATCAGTTGGAAACATTTACATGGAGAAATTTTATGAATAAATTTAAAGTGGCGAGACTGTGTTGCACAAACGTCAGTGCCTCCATTGTCTTACATTCTGTGTGCCTGTCCAGGATAAGACACGCGTTGTCTCTCCAGTCATTGATGTGATAAGCATGGATACATTTGAGTACATTGGAGCATCAGCAGACTTGAGAGGTGGTTTTGATTGGAACCTAGTTTTTAAATGGGAGTATCTGAGTGGAGAGGAGAGAGCACAACGTAAGAAAGATCCAACAGCAGCCATCAGGTACGTTCCCATTGGAAAGTTACACTGTTCAAATCAACATTTTGACTCTAGTGACAACAGCCATTTATTTTCAATTAAATACTAACTCCTTGAGAAGATTCCATGTAAACCATGCCATGTGGCATGATCTGAAGGTAATTCATGTTTTTACAATCAATTTCTGCAAAAAAAAAAAAATAATGCCCATATTTGGTGTCCAGGCATGTACTGGATCAGAGATGTTTCCCATTTAAGGATAAAATTTTAAATTCTGATTTGTTTAGTCTGTTAACAGTTGCAAATAACCAGTAGAGTTCAGGTGATTAAAAACCCATTAACCATTCTGTCACCCTACAGTTTCCTGATCTGGTTATCTTTTTTTATCAGGACACCAATGATAGCAGGGGGTCTGTTCGTGATTGACAAATTGTACTTTGAGAAGCTCGGGAAATATGACATGATGATGGATGTGTGGGGAGGTGAAAATCTTGGTGAGTTTCATTACATGAAGTACTGGTATATGTTTCTTAATTTGTAATTGTGCTTTTCCAGCTGCATAGGTTACGTTCTGTTGAATGGTAGTTCGATTGTGAGTGGTGAATTGGGAAGGATGTGACATGCTGTTTCTTACATATCTTTCAATTCCCAGTGACAGACATAAAGTTTTCAAGAATAAATATGTTATGGACAAACATATGGATTGGTTGATTGACTGTTTTTATTCCTTCTTTTCCCTGGGCTTGAAATGAAATAATAAATAAGAATTAGGATATAAGCATGAGTAACTATGACACTTTTATAACATTATTATTATCATCACTATCATCGTCATCATGTGGTGGATGTTGTGGTTGTGGTCATCATTGTCATTGGCATTTTCTTTTGTTACGTGTGTTTTTGTTATAATTGTTTTTGTTGTTTTTATTGTTTTTGTCATGGTTTACTTCAGTTCCTCATTATTAGTGTGCTAATATAGTGGCCAAAAGGCATCACTGCCATCACAGTCACCACCATCACCATGATGATGATGATGATCATCATCATCATCATCATCATTCACATAACAATACTCATTCAAAATTTATGGAACTAACAGAATATTGCAACAGTAGTTCCAATGAACTGCTAGCTTTAATATTTGATTTCACATATTAGTTTTCTGGAAAACTTAAAGCTAGTGTATTCACCACTTCTAATAATTATTTTACAGGCTTGAATGTGCAGATTTTGCCTTTCCTCTTTATTATGGAATGGTGTATGAATATTTTTTTAAACTGTCTATATTGCTCTTCATGTATATGCATGTGAAAGAAATGACTTCTTATTCTTTCAAGTGAGGAATGTATAATTATTATTGTATCTTTTTTAATTCTTATCATGCACCTTATGTGCATTTAAGGCTGAAGTTCTATCACTTGAGTCCTTGAAAATGTTGCCACTTGAATATAACCCCACAGCTTATTAATAGGGACAGATTATATGAACATGAAATAAATGATACTACCCACAGAAACCTGGGTGAAAGAAGGCATGTGAACGGCTTTTCAGTTGAGTGCACTGAATGAAAGGGCAATATTTTGAACTGCTTACTTTAGAGATCTCGTTCCGGGTGTGGCAATGTGGTGGCAGTCTGGAGATCATCCCCTGTAGTCGTGTGGGGCACGTGTTCAGAAAACGACATCCATACACATTCCCTGGAGGAAGTGGCAATGTTTTTGCCCGCAATACACGCCGGGCTGCTGAGGTTTGGATGGATGAGTACAAGGAATTTTACTATGCAGCTGTGCCCCTAGCAAAACACATCCCATTTGGCAAGTGAGTGGTCAGAACTGGTAGTTTCTGAAGCAAGTGAATGGCCTTGCTACTGCTTGTATTGTTTACTTTTGTGTATGTTAAAATTAAATTCCAAGAGTGGCCATTGTTAGCAGTGATCAGTCATTTTGATAGTAGGCACAATCAGCCCATCACTTTTAAAAGTTAAGGTGAATGTTAACACTTTAGTGAGGCCAGTCATAACAATAAGGATGATAATAATAATGATGGTAATACACAAAACCACTCTCTTTCATAGGTTCATGAGTGAATGGAATGTTGCAGCAGTGGCTGAAATTAGAATACAATTCCACATGTAGCAGGGTCATTTGGCTTGCTTCATTTAGTGAAATTGTATTCTTGTATAATTTTTTATTCTCTACATTTATGGCAACTCCTTTAAATGCTTGCTTTTGTTTATTAAAGCTGTTTATAATTTAAATGCATTACCTTTAGTACAAAATTTGTGGTTTGTCAAATCTGGTTTCTAAAGGCATAAATTATACAACACAATAGATGTTCACATTTTTTTCAGAAGTGTGTACAAAATAAGCTTGGTTTGGCTAGATCAGGCATGCTAATAATAAGAATGACAGAATTTGTAAGCACTTATTTTTCCTATCATCTGTTATCATCTCATTTTATAATCCAAACATTCAGCATTATTAACACAAAATTGCACTACAGACTTCAGATCTCTAGGTACTTCTACCTCCCTTGCCATGTTGGAAAATAGCACAGAAATAAATTGTTGTAACAGTGAATGATTGTTTACACACCTGTAACCAAGAGCAATGTGTAATGTTTGCAAAGTTTATTTACTTCTACGTTTAACATTTGAAAATTTAAAACAATATATCCTGTTATATGTTTTGTATTATAATGAATGTGCTGAAAGAGGTGAGAATGTTTGGGTGAGCTATTGTTGCAGAGTAAAGTTATCCGTGTTCATGTCATGAAGGAGAGGGGGGGAGTGGACTTATAGTTCCACTCATTCTTACCCTTGGCAGTAAATGGGGTGAGTGGTCATTTCCATGCACCCACTGTTTTATCCCTGGGGAAACAGACTCCTGTGCCCATTGAATGGCAGGGTAGGTATACCACGGAGCTGCTCTTGACACTTTGGAGAATAGATAAATCACTTGCCTCTCCCAGGAATTAAACAGTCCATCAGATGTTCAACCGTTGGCCTAATCACTCTACTGGCTATGCCGTCGTGATTCCACTCTATGAAGTATACTTAATAGTATAATTATTTACAGATATGCTGCCACAACACCTCATTTGCAAATACCAATTGAACTGTGAATACTATAATATAACTTTAGCAAGAAACTAAGCTCCTTGATGATGATCTGACAAGATCAAAACATGTTGGAGTGTTTTAAAGTGTTTTAAGAGTGTTTTATGTGAAATTATATGTGCATTCGTTGGTTGATAAATGTTAGTGTTTTGTTTTGTGTGTGTGTGTGTGGTTTATATATATATGCCACTTAATATTGATCTTTTGACTTTCAGGCTAGTTTTCTTTGTATTCACTTTGGGTGTCTATGTATCTGAAAACTAAGGAATTAAATTGTGAAAATACAGTCTGTCAACAGTGAGTGATTTCTGCACCATCTTATTGTTGTTTACAGGCTTCTAAATTTGTAAGTTTAAATGTTTATGTTGACATTGAAATACTACACTGGTCCTACTTTGTTGAGACATCCAAATTTTTATGTTCATACATTACCTACATATAAAGTGTTCATGTGAGAGACACAGATGTCTGAAGCCACACACATTGCTGTTTTGTGAGATACCATTTTAGTTGTGTGCCATGTCTATGTCCAAACCAGAGAGTTTAAAGAAATGTGTTTTAAAATGTTTAATATATTTACTTACTTAACCATTGAGTGTAGATTTGCATTGACTTTCTGTTTTGAGTTTTGGTTATGTGGTTAGAAAATGGTTATAGAGCAGAGGTTGCAGTGTGTCATTTCTTCATGCTCTCAAGTGATGTGTGCTTACAGTATTGATGATCGACTTGCACTGAAGGAACGTCTGCACTGCAAATCATTCAGATGGTACCTAGACAATGTATATCCACAACTGAAGCAACTCAAGATGTCTGCCTCAGATGTGACAACAAGCATGATGCAGCAGGGAAACATGTGTCTTGATACATTGGGACATCTGGTGGACAATACACTGGGCATTTTTCTATGCCACAACAGTGGTGGAAACCAGGTGAGTATTTTGCTTCTGGCATGGACATGTTACAGTCTCAAGTTATTGTCATGAAAAGATGTTGTGTAGTGTACTTAGATGGGTATTTTACAACACTACATAATTTACTGAGATTAAGTTAGTTATGGTAGGATCATTGGGATGCACGAATAGTGAGAGAAGTGTTTATGGCTTGGTTTAAGGTACTCTTTTGGAATTTGCTTGTTGGGGATGAAGAACTCCACAAAAATACTTCCAGATAAAAAGTACATGGCATATACTTAACAGGATACTTCTGAATTTGAATCAAATCTAATACTGCTGGATGAAAGGAATTTCAGTAAGATGTGTGCAAATTATAGTCTCATTCGTATGTTTCAGGAATGGTGGTTTACAAAAGACAACCGCATCAAACACCATGATGTGTGCCTCTCATTATCAGAGCAACAGATTGGAGCACCACTGTTGATGAGATTCTGTGATAGTTCTGAAAACCAGGTATTTACTGCTTCATTAATCAATATCTTTCTGCATGACATTTACATGAAAATAAAGAAGTGTATTTTTTTCTGCATATGCTCTTCAGTTGATACAGATGGTTTAGTTTTAAAACATCTGGCATACTAAACTGACTGAACATGCTGGATCTCAAAAGCCAATTCTTATAATAAAAACCAACTAGATGCACCAATTTCTCAAATTTATTTTTGGAATAAAACTCTACATGTTTTGGAACTCAGGTCCGTCTTGATCCTGCTCACAAGCTGTCAGCAAACCTGTATGACATATACCATTGCTGTGTGTACAGTGAAAACCTCCTGATGATGGACAGAGGAACTGTCTGAAACATGTAGAGTTTTATTCCAAAAATAAATTTGAGAAATTAGTGTATCTAGTTGGTTTTTATTATAAGAATTTATCATGATGCAGGTTCACCTGAACGTCAAAAACTCAAACACCGAGTTTTATAAGATGTTACTTCACCACCTGAGTGAGTTCTTAAAATTTGGAAAAGTTTAGTTATAATTATAAATTCATTTGTTAGTATGATACATGTAATTTTCATATATTTTAAACCACAAGCAGTTATCACAGTACCAAATCATTGTCTCATGTTCTCAAGAATGGTTTATTGGAACCAGCGATATTGTCACATTTGTTTTGCACCCTCACATCATTTTATATTAAGCTATATTAGTGTTTCAGTACACTTGTGTACTTTTTCTTGTGTCTGATTTCAATATCAGTTTCCTGCCTGTTGTTATTTCTCAATCCCAGGAAGTGTAGTACATAAATTGTGTTAGTCGTAGTTGCACCGCTTGTCACGTATTATTAGCGAAGTAATATCACTGAGGTTTCAATTAACTGGACATGTAGGTGTAGGTTATATGAGCAAGAAGAATTTTGTTGGAGAAAGTTTTTGGGAAGTGATCATTATTAAGACAGAAGGTTATGTGGGAATAACATTAAATTAGATGTTAGAGAAATAGAAACTGCTTCGATATATAAACTTTTCGCATGTTAATCTTCACAGTGTGGTGGGGTAATTAAGCTTAGGATTACAGGTGTTGAGGATTTGAACTGGAGTTATGCTTAGTTGCAGGTATTAATGGTGTTTCTGTTACTAGTGAGACAGTCGAGTGTTTGGTAATTTTTGCTTTGACTGTATCTGCTTGCAGAAATGGCACCAAGTTGAGAAGGGTGGCTTGGTGAAGCACAGTCGACTAAGTTTGTGTATTGACTCCAAAGACTACAAGACTCGAGGGCTGACAGCTGAGCGGTGTGATTCCAGTTCTCCATCCCAGCACTGGAGTTTTGCAGTGAAGAAATTGTGATGATCTGTCAGCTCACATACTTGTACATAACCTCACATGAACTGGCCAGTCACAAGCCAGCCTTGCATTTATTGTGGCATCCAGTGATGTTTTCCCATAACAGAAATGAGATATTACTCAGGTTTGATAGTAGACATCATCACGGACGTTAGCCGTGTGTTGAACATCACTTGCATTGTGGGCCACTAAAGATGAACCTGAAGCTCGGAAACCCAGTCTGGGTTTCGTGATGGGTATAGGCTGTGAGAAACCAATGAGTCATTTAGTCACTTTCCACACACAGAGTGGGTGCTGGACAGTCATACCAGTATTTACAGCATTTGTTGTTGTTGGGAGGTTAATGCAGACAGATAGTGAAGAGATAACACAGCAAGGCAATGTCAAATGACAGCTGACTGGGAACTTAGGTAGACTGTTCACATAATTTAAAATGTAAAGATTTTGCTAAGCATTTCTAATAGTGTTTGAACCAGAGATAACAGTTCTGCTACTTTTGAAACATGTCAGATATGGGAAGGTATCATTACTTATTTCTTACAGGATTTATCAGTATTGCAAAATTTTTAATGTTGAGTTTCTACATCATCTCTGTTTTACAGTATATTGAAATCAAATTTTAAAAGATAATAACAAATGATGAGTACAAGAGAAATGGTGTGAAGCCATTTATCAGACCTCACTGTTTGCTAAGGCAGATATTGTGACAAGGAAACACTAAAGCAGAACAAGCTTCACTCTGTACTTTTGCTTCTCAGGGCAATGTTCTTCTGTTTATTTCTTCTTATTTTCTTTCCTTTTCTCCCAACTGTCTGTTGGAATCTTATGAAATTTAACTATACAAGGACTTGGGCTTGCCACTACCTTGAACTTTGAAATCAGTCTCAACTCACTAGATAAAAAATGGTTCCATAATTTATAGTTATTAATTTTTCTGTCCTGAAAAACTGCTTTGGAGAAGATGATGGTCAGTGGGCTGCCACTGTAGACAGGGTCTCAAAAGTGCTGATTTTGTTATGTTAACTGGTCCATGTTTGGCTTTTATTTATATTGAATGACTGCTTTAATATCACCTTAGTTCCATTTTTTATTCATCAGTGCATGTTGACTTTTCTGTTGTCATCGTCCTTCACCTTGCTGGCCCAAACTACAAGCTTCTGGTGGCCTTCTTTGCCACATGTCATCCTGACATGATTGTCAGCCCTCTTGTAATAATAATAATAATAATAAAGTCCATCATTTCTTCTAGGAACATAGGTTGTCTATGAGTCCTTTCAACTTCTGTCTATTGGCTGCTAAGAACCATAGTTCATTCCAGCTTCTACCCGCTTCCTTGATTACCGATCTTCTCCAGCTGTTTCTCGGTCTTCCTCTCCTCCTGTATCCCTGAGGGTTCCAGAGTAGGCAGCCTTTGGTATCTCTTCATCCTCTTTTCTTAATGTGTGACCAATCCATCTAAATTTTCTTTTTCTTATTTCTAAATTTATATCTTCTTGTCCTGTTATTTTCCATAGGTCTTTGTTGGAAATAATATTTGGCCACCATATTCTTAATATATATCTTAGACATCTATTCACA
>Ga0123352_10017865_pt1 | contig 11297 bp, 10 predicted proteins | sample TergutLab28metaG_FD_89700 | JGI IMG/M metagenome (GOLD analysis project Ga0123352, IMG submission 89700) | Labiotermes labralis P1 segment gut microbial communities from Petit-Saut dam, French Guiana - Lab288 P1 | ecosystem: Host-associated > Arthropoda: Insects > Digestive system > Gut ... | reverse complement strand
GTCAACACGTTTATGCGCCATTTGATAACAGAAGCCTATGATACACTATATTACTAAAAACTGTTGACATATTATGAAAAGCATGATATAATTCTACAAAAAACCTAGGCGTAAAAACCTAGGGGGATGCTTACAAATAATATTTAACATAGGAGGGTGTCATTATGGACAACATTTTTGCAACTGAAACAACACGTAAGTTTCATTGGGGAGATTTAGGCGACATTAAAACAGGTCGTGGTGATTTGGGTGAAGAAATGCCTGTTGTATTGTATAGACTTTTACAATACACAATGGTAGACGCTATTTCACAAGAGCTTGGCCTTGAAAAAGCCAACCACTTTTTGTACAAAGCAGGCTATTTGGCAGGCGAAGAGTTTGCAAAAAACATTTTAGATATCAAACTAGAATTTGACCCATTTATTGCACATTTGCAAGAGGTGTTAAAGGCTCTTAAGGTAGGTATTTTACGCATTGAAAAGTTTAATCATGAAACAGGCGAAATCATTATGACGGTAGCAGAAGACTTGGATTGCAGCGGTTTGCCTGTTACTGGCGAAGCTGTTTGTGTTTACGATGAAGGCTTTTTAAGCGGGGTCTTGTTTGTTTACACGGGCAAAAACTATGAGGTAAAAGAAATTGACTGCTGGGCAACCGGCGACAGGGTTTGTCGTTTTAGAGGAGTTGTTGCATAGTGGCAGTCGGTCAAGAGGTTGCAAAGACTTCTGAAACCCTGTTTTTGTACCTTAAAGACATAATTTATGAGCCTCAAAAGGCACAGCTAGACCTTGCTGATATTGATGAAGATTTTCACAAGCTAGGGCAGGGTCTAGCTTTTCTTGCCAAACTTTTGAACGACTTTAATGCCTTTGCTACAGATTTGAGCAAAGGAAATTTAAATGTAACCCCTCCTGGCAGAGAAAATATTATTGCAGGACCTTTAAAATCTTTACACGGAAACTTGCAACACCTTACGTGGCAGTCGCAGCAAGTAGCAAAGGGCGATTACAAGCAGCGTGTTGATTTTTTAGGTGAGTTTTCTGACGCATTTAACACAATGATTGAACAGCTTGAAGAAAGACAAAACGACCTCGAAGCCGAAATAGAGCACAGAAACACATTGATAAAATCCTTGGAAGCAGGTAATCAATTTTTAGCAAATGTAACTCGAAACGCTCCCAGTCAAATTTTTATAGTAGATGCCAAAACAAGAGAAATTTTGCTGGTAAACGAAAAGGCAGAGGCAGCTTTGAGGGTTGACCCTGCATATATTAAACGTTTAATAGATTGTGTACAGCAAAATGACCACAAAGGCAACGAGGGTTATAATAAATTGGAAGCAGAAATTGAATATTTTAATAAGCCGCTTTTGGTTTCAATATTGTCGTACATGGTTACTTGGGAAGACAGGCAAGCAATAGCGATGGTTGTCGAAGATATAACAGCCGAAAAAGAGAAGTTTATAAAATTAGAAAATCAGGCATACAAAGACGCTTTGACTGGGTTGTACAACCGTTTTTATGGGATGGAAATTCTAGGCGAATGGATTGATGCAAAAAAGCAGTTCGTATTAGTTTTTATAGACCTAGACTTTTTAAAATACATTAACGACACATTTGGACATTATGAAGGCGACAGATATATACTTACAGCTGCAGAGTATTTCAAAAGTCTTAACAGTGACATATTAGCGTGTAGGCTTGGCGGCGATGAGTTTATGCTGTTAATGCCCGATATAGGCGAAGAAACTGCGCAAGAAATTATGAAATGTTGTCAAGAAAGAATTCAAAATGATGAATATCTTGAAGGAAAAGAGTTTAAGTATGGAATTAGCTTTGGTACTGTCGAAGCGAATAAAGACACCAATATTTCACAAAGCGAGATACTCCATTTGGCAGACGAACGCATGTACGAAAACAAAAGATTGCGCAAAGCAAATCGTCAATAATTAAAATAATAAAAATATCGAACATCTTACGCAGACAAAAAAACTTTGTCTGCGTATATATTTTTCGATAAATAAAACTTTGGAGGTTTTTAAAATGAAAAGAGTGATTTTTACAGTTGCAGCAACGATTGTTGCGCTATTTGTATTTGTGGGGTGCAATATTTCATCTTCTGGGTCTGTTAGAGGTACGGGACCTATGGTTTTGCATCCCATCAATGCGTCAAATTTCACAGGCATTAACATTTCAGGGGGATACGACATCACTTGGATTAACTCCCCTACTTTTAACGTAACCCTTGAAATTCAAGAAAATTTGTTTGGTTATGTTGAAACTAGCGTATCTAATGGTGTGTTTAGCCTGTCATCCAGCAGAGGTTTTAACACAAGCGGAGGCAATACACCAAGGCTTCGCATTTATGCCCCATTTATTGACAATATTGTTTTAAGTGGTGCTGCAGATATAACAGGCTGGGACACATTAGACCAAAACAGCCTCTCAATTAATATTTCAGGAGCTGCTGATATAGAGCTTGAAGGAAGAGTTGAAAATCTGCACATTAATGTATCAGGTGCATCAAATGTTAGTCTTTTTGACCTTGTTGCAACTCATGCGGTTATAGATGTATCAGGTGCAAGCGACGTTGATATTCACGCTACTGAAACGCTGAATATTACACTTTCAGGAGTAGGAAATGTTAGGTATGACGGCAACCCAACTATAACCCGCAATGTATCGGGTCTAGGTGTCATTAGGGCTAGATAGGGCAAAAAACTAAAAACAAGAAAGAAGTGTGTACATAATGCAAGCCATTTTATCAACAAACAATTTATGTAAAGTATTTTCTAGCACAGGTCATGAGCAGCATGTCCTAAAAGAGCTGGATTTAGAGATTTTTGAAGGTGATTTTACTGTTATAATGGGTCCATCCGGAGCGGGCAAGTCTACGTTGTTATACGCCCTGTCAGGAATGGATAAGCCAACTCGTGGCAGCATTAATTTTTTAAATCAACAAATATGCGGACTGTCAAACGACGCTTTGGCGGTGTTTCGCCGTGATAATTGCGGCTTTGTTTTCCAGCAAACCTATTTATTGGACAATATGAGCATATTTGACAATATAATGGCGTGTGGACTTTTAGTCAATAAAAACCGCAAAGAAGTTGCCGCACGTGCAAAAAGTTTGCTGTCAAGTTTTGACATTGACGAAACAACATGGCGTAAGTTTCCATCACAGGTTTCTGGCGGGCAAGGTCAGCGCGCGGGTATTGCCCGTGCATTAATAAATAGTCCAAAAATTGTGTTTGCCGACGAACCAACGGGTGCGTTAAATTCCGCAAATGGGCAAGCTGTGCTTGATGCACTTTCAGAAGTAAACAAAAAAGGTCAAAGCGTTGTTATGGTAACACACGATTTGCGCTCTGCAATACGAGGCAACCGTATACTTTATTTTCGTGATGGCGGCATTGTTGGTGAATGTCATCTTGATAAATACGACAGTGATGAGAGCGCACGTCACACTACCCTTAAAAATTTCTTGCTAGAAATGGGGTGGTAATTGTGAGAAGTATTTGGATGCTTGCAGCGGCAAATCTGCGTAAAAGCAAAAGTCAAACAGCGAGTATGATGATTTTAATACTCATTGCCGCTATGTTTTTAAATATTGGTCTTGTTTTGTTTTTTGAGGTAGGCAACTTTTTTGACGAAAGAGCCGAGGAGCTTAACGCACCGCATTTTGTCGCATTTACCCATGATGAGGAGCAATTTGGGGTCAGATATAATTTCATTAAAGATTTTGACGGCGTTGAAGAAATTGAAACTCAAAGTGTGTTGAGGGCTTGGGGCGGTTTTTTTATCAATGACAATTTAAGCAGCGGCACTTTAGTAGTATCTACCAAAAACGACGAGCAAACAATGAACCCTCCCAGTCTTGTGGGCGATTACCTCCCCCTTATTAATAATGCTGTTTACATACCGCATTTTATGTTTTTAAGCGGGGGATTTAGCCTTGGCGATGAAATAGAATTTAATTTTTTACAAGACGACTTTGTTTTAACCATTGCAGGAAGCACGGAAGAGATTATGTTCGGCGACGGCATGATGATAAACACTTGGCGCATATATGTTTCGGATGATAAATTTGCGGCACTTTATGCAGAGCATGAAGACGCAAGAATCACGATGCTATCCGCACGCATGACGCATGGCTGGGAGGCTTTGACGGCTGCTTTTCAAGCCGAGCTTCGTTCCGGAGAGCTGGATATAGTTTTGAATTATAACCATGTCCATTCAGCAAGAACAATGATACCAACAATAGCCTCATTGATGATTGTTGCATTTTCTCTTATACTGCTTATTATTGTTGCAATTGTTGCACGCTTTCGCATAAGCAATGATATAGAAGAAAGCATGACTAATATTGGGGTATTAAAAGCATCGGGGTATCGCAGCCGCCAAATAATGTCCTCCATTGTTTTACAGTTTACCATGATAACTTTTACTGGCGGCATGATAGGCATTGCGCTGGCGCAGCTTGCATTGCCCCTTGTAACAGGCATTTTAGAGCCAATGCTCGCCTTGCCTTGGAATCCCTCTTTCAACATATTCGCAATGGCTCTTGCTTTGGCGTTGATTTTTGTATTAATTTTGTTGTTTGTTTATATAACATCACGCCGCATAAACAAATTACATCCTCTCGTCGCATTACGCGGAGGCAAAGAAACCCAAAAGTACAAGAAAAATCATCTGCCTTTGGAAAAAACACGAGCTTCTTTGGGGGTTGTGCTTGCCGCAAAACATCTTTTTCAAAATATAAGGCAAACTATTATGGTTGCTATTATTGTTGGCGCGCTTGCCTTTGCGGGTGCCTCAGGACTTATCCTAAACCATAATGTAAACGTTGACATGACGGCATTTTTAAATGTTATTTTTGGAGAAACACCCGATGCCGCTATTTTGTTAAACGACCCAAACGAGAGTGCCGACTTTATTGCATATGTAGAAGCAAATCTAGACATTGAAACGATTTATGGCTACCAAACCCTTCCCCTGCTGATTAACGGCGAAACAGTTAATTTTGAAATTGTGCAAGATTTTTCATATTTGGAAGGTCACGCATTAATAAGCGGCCGCTTCCCTGCCTCTAACAGCGAAATTGTAGTAGATGGTGCGGTTTTGTCAACGCTTGGCAAGCAAGTGGGCGATGTAGTGACAGTTAGCAGCGGTGATATAGAGCGGGACTTTACAATTACAGGCATAGTGCAAATTTGGGGCGGTTTTTTTGCCATGATGGATTTTGAATCAATGATACGTGTGCAACCCGACTTTATTTTCAGCACATTTTACGTGAATTTAACCGAAAATGCAGATATTGATTTATTTGCGGAGCAAATAAGAGCAATAGGCAGCAATACAGAAGGCGGTCTTCTTATAGTCTTGTTTCAAGAGCAAATTGATGCAACTTTTGCGGCAATGGGCGATATTTTCTCTATTGTTAATATAATTATATTGCTTGTAGTAGCCGGTGTTATTGTGCTTGTTCTTTATTTATTGGTTAAAACTATGGTTATACGTAGGCGTAGAGAATTTGGTACACAAAAAGCCTTGGGCTTTACCACATTCCAGCTAATGAACCAAATCGCTCTTGGGCTTACACCGCCCGTTATTATAGGTGTTGTTTTAGGCTCTGTCGGGGGGTATCTGGGCTTTAACCATATATTTGTAATGCTTACAAGTGGCATGGGGATAGCAAGTGTGAACTTGTTCGTTCCCATAAACTGGCTGATAGTAGTTTCCATCGGTATTATAGTCCTCGCATACGCCACATCTATTGCAATAGCTTGGAGAATACGCAAAATATCGGCATATGCCTTGGTGACAGAGTAGTAATACTAATTCCAATTTAATACATGGAGTGCCGACTGAGCCCCAAACGCAAGGCGTTTGGGATTAACGAGGGAGAGCAGTCCATGATTTTAAATGGGATTAGTATAACGATAAAAACGGAAAACGGAAGGAGAAGTTATGTCAACATCGATAATACAAGTAAAGAACTTTACAAAGCGGTACGGCGATTTTGTTGCGGTCAACAATATCAGCTTTGAAGTAGAGCGTGGCAGTATTTTCGCCTTTTTAGGCCCAAATGGGGCTGGAAAATCAACCACAATAAATACGCTGTGCACCATTTTTGAAAAAACCGAGGGCGAACTTTTAATAGACGGACATGATGTAACAAGCGAAAAAAATGCCGTCCGTGCCGCCATTGGTGTTGTTTTTCAAGACTCCACTTTGGACACTAAAATGACAGTAGAAGAAAATTTAAAAATGCACTGTGTTTTTTACAAAGTTCCAAAGGAAGAAATTGAAGAGCGTATCGAATTTGTGCTAGAGCTTGTGGAGCTTACAAAATGGCGCAAAAAGATGGTTGGTGCGCTGTCTGGAGGGATGAAGCGCAGGGTAGAAATTGCCCGTGGGCTTATTCACTATCCAAAGGTGCTGTTTTTGGACGAACCCACAACAGGACTTGACCCCCAAACCCGCTTGCACATTTGGGAGTATGTGGTGAAATTGCAAAAAGAGAAAAATATCACCATTTTCTTAACCACCCACTACATGGATGAGGCGGAAGTTTGCGACCAAGTAGCCATTATGGACCACGGTACAATCATCGCTCACGACACCCCCTTTAACTTGAAGAAAAAATATACCAAAGACCGTGCTTACATCACCACAACAAACGATGCAGAATTGGAAGCTACCTTGAAAGAGCAAGCCATGAATTTTGAGCGGCGTGAAAAATATTATCGTGTGGATGTGGACGACAATGCGAAACTGCTATCGGTTCTCTCTGCTTGCCAAAATGATATTGTGGATTTGGAAGTGAGAAAAGGCACGCTAAATGACGTGTTTTTAGAAATAACTGGAAGAGAAATACGAGATGAAGGGGAGGCAAAATAATGAGTGTAATAATGTCATTGGCGGGGCGTAATCTTAAAATTTTTTGGCGTAACAAGCCCGCTTTAATCCTTAATTTAGCCATCCCTTTCTTTTTCATCTTTGTTTTTGGTGAAATGTTTGCCATTGCGGGTATGGATGGCGGTCAGCAATATATGCTTGCGGGTATTATAGCCGCAACAATGTTTGAATCTTCCGTACGTGTTTCCTCCCGCACCATAGAGGATATGTCATCAGGCTTTATGAAAGAGGTGCTTGTTTCGCCAATACCACGAGCACAAGTGGCTATTGGTCAATTTGTGTCCTCTGCTATAATTTCTGCAGTGCAAGGTACACTTATACTTGTGGCTGGCGTGTTTATTTTGGGCTACCGCATTACAACGCCTGTAACTATCCTTTGGTCAGTTATCGCAATGCTTTTTATTGGCATTGTCTTTGCGGGTTTTGGGCTTATGATGGCGGCAAAGTCTAAAAATATGCAGACTTTTCAAGCTGTATCCATGGCTATAACCATGCCTATGACTTTCATTTCAGGGGCATACATCCCCGTTGTTGCTCTGCCGGAGTTTTTGCAATGGGTGGCATATTTTAACCCGTTAAGCTATGCGGTGAATTTCTTCCGTGTTATCACCCTAGAGGCCACCCATATGAGCATTTATGAGCAGGTTCAAAACCTCTTTGCATTTGAATTTTGGGGTATGCAGCTCGGATTTTGGCACTCCATTGGTATCCTTGCAATATTCGGCGTAATTTTCCTTGGACTTTCCACGTGGACTTTTGCCAAGCTAGACTTTTCTAAAATGAATCGTCAAAAGGCAACTTTTGATATGTTTGAGTAGCGTAACATAAGGCAGGGGCATCATTACGACCCTACTCATGAGTTCCAAACTCCTTTAACGACAGGGTTTTCGTGTCCTCTTTTATAGTTCCGCAACGGTTTAAATCGTCATCATAAATATAAGAAAGCATCGACAAACACATCTATAATCGCTTCAAATAAACCTGCATCTGTATAGTCCGACATTCGACAACGATATATAAGAATATGGCGGGGAATATTGCTCCCCGCCATATTCTTATTGTTTTGTTGTTGCTGCTCATAGTGCTGTAATCACACAAGCACACCTTCCTTTGCTTGTAGCTTGTAGCCTGAATTACTTTGAGATTTAATACCATTATAGCACAGCAAAACTTATGAAGTTCATAATCATAAACTTATAATCCTTCGACCATTTATTGCGCCAGTAATTCAATAAATCTTTAATTGATAATAACATCACCGCGAGAAGCGTCCAATTTAGCACTATCAATATTTGTGTCAACATTTGTAATTACTATGTCTGCAAATGTTGTGGTGGCAGATAAAGTGCCTCCTATGTAAGAATTGCTTACATCAATATTTCCATGCGTAGTTTGCAAAGTAAGATTGCTTTCAATATCAACATTAGCAACATCAATATCATTTATTGTTGTATGAATAGTGATGTTGTCGGCATTAAGGCTGGTCAACCCAACAATACCGTTGCTTGTATCAATTCTTATGTTACTGGAATTGAAATTGCTCATTCTTACGTCGCCAGAAGTGGTTGTTATTGATACGCTCTCAAACATTACCCCGTCATGTATTGGTACAAGAATGTTAATAGTGCCGCCTCGGATAAAAGTATTGGGCTCTAAGTTCACATCTCTAAATATTTCTAAACGGTCGCCCATGAGCTCATAGCGTGGACGAATAACATGATGATAATATCTACCTGCCCCCGAAGCATCGGGTACGTATTCTATTAAAACATCACTTCCATTATGAGTTCCGATGGTTACATTATTAATTCTTGTGCTTATGACAAGATGGCTAATTTCATCTACAGAAAAATGCAAGCCGCTTTCTTCGAGCGTTTCCCCGCTTCTTAACCAAGTATAGCTGCCCTGAACCACTTGACCATCTGTTGTTTGGTCTTGACATCCAACAAAAAGCAGTGCAATAGTTGCTAATAAGAGCATCAATAAAGATTTTAAATGTTTCATTTACTTATTCCTCCTCGTTGTAAGACTATTTTGTTGTTCTTTCTTCTCGCTTTTATATATGTGAAAAAACAGAGTACCAGCCGCAAGAAGCCTTGCAGCATTGGAAATTATCCACCAATTTTCCATACCGAAAGGTTCGGGTGCGCCGCTTGTTAAATCCCACATAAAGTTATTTATGGTATGTATAAGGATTACAGGCACAATCGAGTAGTATTTTCTAAAAACAGCAAAATAGAAAGTAAAGCCAATGCACCATCGGAGAATTTGCAGACCGTTTAGCCCTAGAAGCTCCCAGCTTCCAAAGTGCATACCGCCATTTAACACCCAAGCTGGAACGTGCATTATAGCGAAAAGAAGTGCACCTAGCGGTATTGCAAACCAACCAGATTTAATAAATCCGTAAAGCCTTGGCGTTATAAAACCAGCATATAAAATATCCTCCCAAGCTGCGAAGAGTAATGATATTGCGAAAGCTGAAATAATTGCTCCAAGGGAAAGTCGGTTAAAGCCGCCATAAAAACCAGGTATTAAACCACGGAATATTATAGGAATAAGGGAAAACAGCAAGCCCAAACGAATGGCGGGCCACAACTTCTCTTTATGTATCCCAATAGACGAAAGCCCTTGCTTGTTATGCAAGACAATCACAATAATGGTTACTACTGGAATATACTCAATTATCCTCGCCACAAACCATGGCATTGGAAACCCCATGTTGCGTACAGTGATTGATGCAACAATAAGGAGAGTGCTAAACAAAAACATACACAAGGCAAGTATGCCGTCTTTTTTTCCAAATCTTGAAATTTCTTTTCCAAATCTTGATTCCATTATACCCCTCCAAATTATGGTAACGTTATAAAATGACCTTTGCTCAACTGCGCATTACCCAACATATCAAAAAAGATTATACCAAAAATAACTTACTCTGCCGTTAAAGGGAGTAACTTACGCACTAAAAGGAGTAAGTTACAGGTCGATTTCTATTGTTTTTGGAGGTCGAAAATGGTAAAATGTTAAGATGTGCAAGACAAGAAGGGGGCATGAGCCAAAAAATGATTATGGTTGCCATTTGTGATGACGAAACAACAATAGGTGCGGAATTGGAGCGTGCTTTAATTTGCATTTTTGAAAAAATGCAAATAGAATATAGCATCGATGTTTTCTTTTGCGGGGAAGATTTATGCCGACATATGGTACAAGGGGTACACTATGATTTGATTTTTCTTGACATAGAGTTTGCTAAAAGTGAAATAAACGGCATAGAGGTTGGGCGGATTATTCGAGATACTCATCAGAATGATTTGGTTTCCATTGTCTATATTTCTTGGATAAAAGACTACTCCTTTGAATTATTTGAAATAAGACCTTTGAATTTCCTTATCAAACCTTTGGGGTATGATGTAATTGAAAAGACCGTAAGAACTTATCTTAAAATTGCAGGGCTCTGGTCAGGAGAATTTTCATATAAAATTGGACGTGATACCTTCAAAACCAAAGCCAAAGATATTGTATATATTGAAAGCCGTAATAAAAAATTGGCTATATATTTCGCCAACGGAAGTGTTGCTGAATTTTATGGAGCAATAAAAGAAGTATACCAAGAACAGTTAAAAAAACTTGACTTTCTTTTTGTTCACGCTTCCTATATAGTCAATTTTGACTATATTTCCGCTATAAGATATGACAGAGTTTTCTTGGCAGACAGTGCAACACCTATACCTATTAGCCAAGGCAGAAGAAACGAGATAAGAGGGAAATATTGCGAAATTATGAAGCGAAGGAGGTTATAATTGTGCGTTTGGAGTATATTATTTTACATATTGTTTTTGCCGTCATATATGTTTTGGCTGTTGGAAAGACTATGAGGGTTTTTTATGAAGATAGACTTACATCTTTTGCCACCATAATATTCACATACTCATTTTTGTTTTTTGCAAGGCTATTTGTGCAGCTAACAGAATTTATGGATTTCCTAATTGAAAATAGTTATGTTGCCAGCTTGATTTTCGTTCTTCCTGTGCTTTTTATTGTTACTTTTAATTATAAGTCGTCCCTGATAAAAAGGGTATCGGTGGCATTGTTTTCATTCATTATATTTGAAGCAATTGTTACAGTAATAGGCAACTATATTTTTTTCCCTCTTGCACATATTCCTTTTCTGAATGCGGTATTAACCTACCATTGGCCTGCGGTTCCTATATTTTCTGGAACTATATTATTGCATTTTGTTGCAATTTTGCTACAAAAGTATTTTTCTTATATAAGAAAATCTTTTTTTGATTCATCTGTTTTTTGGGGCTTAACGATAATAGTATCATATCTATGGATTGTTACGGTTCTTGGTGGAAATGAAGTGCTGTCACCGACAGC
>Ga0123352_10017863_pt1 | contig 11299 bp, 11 predicted proteins | sample TergutLab28metaG_FD_89700 | JGI IMG/M metagenome (GOLD analysis project Ga0123352, IMG submission 89700) | Labiotermes labralis P1 segment gut microbial communities from Petit-Saut dam, French Guiana - Lab288 P1 | ecosystem: Host-associated > Arthropoda: Insects > Digestive system > Gut ... | reverse complement strand
CAGCTATACTTGGAACATCACACATAATACGGAAAGTACTGCAATGTGAAGCTTGATGCCTGAGCGGTGGGGATCACCGCTGGTTCAAGAGAAGTACCAGGAAGAAATGCCTGCGACAGGAGATATACATATTGTATAATAATAATAATGAATGAAATTTAGGAATAAAAAACCAACTAGATGCCACTTATTATTTTATTGTGCTTCTTATAGGATCGACATGTTTCGGGCACTACCATGCCCATCATCAGGAGCTCGCGACTATAATGTTGATTACCACATTGGTCGTTTCGTTCTTCGTTTGCTGTATGTTGGAGGTTAGATGCGGTTAGGCTGGAGTAGTGTCCGGGGCTGCAGCCTGCAGACCGGACACCACTCCAGCCTAACCGCACCTAACCTCCAACATACAGCAAACCAAGAACGAAACGACCAATGTGATAATCAACACCACAGTCGCGAGCTCCTGATGATGGGCATAGTAGTGCCCGAAACATGTTGATCCTATAAGAAGCACAATAAAATAATAAGTGGCATCTAGTTGGTTTTTTATTCTTCTGTTATCACAATGATGCACGGTCCAACAAACATCAAATAAATGAAATGTCTGTCATTGCAAACCCCTTCGTTTCTTCTCTCTTTGTCTTTGTCTAAAGCCTTAAAGCGAGGCACCTGTTCAGCACTTTTTGTGCATATACCGTACTGAAAGGCAAAGTCAATGTATTTATCAAGAGTCCAAATCCGCTACCATTCTCAATAACCCTTCGTGAAATCGAGATGAGATTTTACGCTATCGGAGATGGGAATTTCTATCTGATATTTCCTTTTAGTCGTTAGAAGAATTTAATTTTCAGTCCAAGTTTAATATAATTTTCGTGGCTCTCGGAGCAAAGTAGTTTGAATTACAATGTTACATAGGATTATATGATTACTTGTGTGACAACAACTTCATCTGTTAGGTCGTTCTTCTACCAAGTCTATCAGCTCAGTGCAGAAGCAAGAGGATTACAGAGAAGCAGGCAGATTGCTGACGAGCTTAAGAGGGTCGTCCGCGACTTACAAGTTGAATGGGTTTTATTTCTTTCTGTATAAGGTGCGGCGAAAGCGTTTGCAGTTCGTCCAGATACATTAATGAAAGACTTTCTTTTCGCCAACTCCACCAAGCAGCTCGCAGACTAATACTTTCATCGCATGTGCTGAGAATCATTCATAAGATAGTAACCACATTTTGGGCCTTAATACTGAAGTCACAAAATAACCAATAAAGGCCAAATTTGTAGTTCCAAATTATTTTGACGGAAAATGTAAATTTTTGCTAGATATCTAACTGCCACCTAGCTAACTACCAGCTATTTTTATTGGAGAGTGGTTGGACTGGTTAGGCCGTCTGCTTGACGAAATGAGTGTAGTGAGTGACAACCGCCAATATTTTGAGAAACTGAAATTTCAAAACAGAGAAATTGTGAAGTTCTGTCCGAAAATAAGTTTATGTGGTCTCTAATTTTATGACTGGAAAATCTATATTTAAATTAACAGATCGGGGTAATCCGTCGGCGAAAGATAATCACCTGCTTTCAGCGCCGAAACACAATCTTGTTGGCCACGCGATTAAAGAATTTACGATAAATGGAAAAATTTGTAACATCATGGATATTAGGAAGAGGCTCGGATCTCTATCAACGGGGAGCAGAGACTGCCGTCCCTTCATGTAATACGTGCCTCAGATCTTGCAGTGCAGTCAAATCAGAGCTCTTCCTTTTAGGTTTGAAAAAGAAAAAAGAACCAAGGACATGCTTTGTAAATTTATTTGGTGACGTACTTCATATCTAAAATTACATAAGAAAACACTGTTATGGCAGAATTTAATTACGAATGAAAATTCCACTTTACAGTGCCTACTGTTAGTGCGAATACTGCACGAGTTTTGAATTTCTGACAGAAGGGTCATACAGTCCTTGAAAGTTTGTTTCTTTTTGGACTGCTCACCCGAAAGGCAAGGGCGACACGACCTTTCGGAACGTAGGCAGCTATAGCTCCAGTAACACAGCGTAACGTCCAGGAGACATGCATCTTCAATGGTAAGGTCATTTTTCTAAACAACATTAACAGTTCAGTCCTTATAAGGGGTGGGCCTTTTGCTCTGTACGGGACGGGATTTGCATTTTAAAATAATATTCGGATCATTTTATTCTTCAAAGGGGTTGTACCCTATATTTCCATTACTGAATTAAATTAGATATAAAATGAAAAAGACAAAAATTGTCAGCACAGCGAAGCACTTAGTGGCGTGTTTGAGGTAACCGTAACTAAAGGGAGCTCTGGTAATCATGACCACTGAAGAAACCATGCTAGCAGAGGTAATCATAGTAAAACACAAGCATCCCCTACAGAGGCCTGGGCAGGCCCTTAGGGCTACAGGAGGCTGAGGCTCATAAATCTGGCAAGGTTGTCAGCCCTAGGCACCAGCCGACTGTACCCCCCGGGGAGATAAACCTGGTACGCATTTCTTTTAGAGGCTGAGTCGACCCCAGAGCCATAGTGCGGTCGGAAGGATTAAGTCATTGAAATATCCAAATGACCCCACCGGGAATCGACCCCGTGATCTGCAGGCTTGTAACGCAGTGCCTCAACCAACTGCGCAGGCGAACCCCAAAGGAGTCCCTTTTATATAGATAAATAATTGATCGACGTATATTTAATTGCGACTTGCATAGCATTCAGCTTGCACAGCATGTTCTGAAATGTAAATATTGCGGGAGTCGGCCATGTCTGCTGTCGCTTTTGTATAAAATGCAGAATAGCCGCGAGGAGCTACGAGTTTTACTTAACTTCGCGTAGATGTGATAAGTTAGTCACTGATAACAAAACTGGGTATGCCCCAGAGCCGGTGTTTGCATTTTGGATAAAAAAATCTCTCGTCCCCGCCGGGAATCAAACCCAGTTTTTCCAGCCCAGCGCCTAGCAAAATCACTATACCGACAGAATTATTTGATCTCCCTTTTTTGACTTACACTCTCCGGTAATATCTGCCCTGCATTGTTGTACCCAACGCTGCAAAATTAAAAAAATTCCTTCAACATTAAAACCTCTGCCCCCCCCCCCCCCCTCCCCTCTCAAAATGGCCGTATCCTGTCCGTCCAGTTGGAACACAGTTTTAGACATATTTACGCGAGGAGTAACCTATATTTAATACATATCAACAAATACTGTATTTGAAGCCTGGTCTAAGGTTGAACCTTAGTTTCTCTTCTGTACCTGAGTTCTGATTGTGAGCTCGAGTATGTGGAACCTGAACTGCCTAATATCTTTCCTGATACCGTAGCTAGCGGTCCCCCCCCCCAGTGGAATAGGATACGTGGCTGGCTATGTGGTCGCTTCTGCGTAGTACCAGTACTTGCCTAACCGACGATGTCTGGCTTGTGGTTACTTCTTGAAAGTGCTGTAATGTTATCGCTTGTTTGCTGCCCGATTAAATTCATTCTGCTAATATATCGAGCCTCTAAGAACCACGATAGCTCCACCAGTAAGCGGATTGTCTACAGGATCACCAGGTTTCTATCCCTGCCCCTTCGCTTCGTGGCTGTATGCAAGTCGGTTAGAGCAGCCACCCAGTCCGTTTCCGCTGGACATCGATGGTGAAGTAACTACAAAGTTTCGCTGCTTTAATCACTATCATCTAGAGCAGAGGTAAAAAATCCACGAATCTTTACCCCAAATCCACCAAACTTTTCCGTCACCCGGTATATAAAATGAAAGGAAGTAAAATTCTTAATCGTATGCTACCCTATTGCATTACCGATTCTTGTAGGATATAGTAAGGCGCCCTGAGGTTAGAGGAAGCGCAAACAAACTGTCATAAACGGTGTAATGTCCCAGAAGATTATCATATGACAAATGCCCTGAAAGCCTGAAGAATTATATCGTGCTTTCTTCTTAGGGGTCACTCTCCTTGGACTACGTGACCCTAAACAAGGAGGCACTTCAACACTTCGGTAACCACGAGTATTTATCAGTCGACGCGGCGTAACATCGTAGAAGAACAGAATGTGCATCACCACTGCTGTGAAACCACAGATCAGAGGCCTGTTACATTCTCTTATTGCCTGAGTTTATAATTTGCAGACCTGAAGACCTTTGATTGTTTTAGTTTTCAGTAAATATTCTTCAGAGCGGCGGTTCACAATTTTACCGAGCTGGAGGATCTTATCTTAACGCCTTCAACAGCCAAGAAAGAATAGCAGATGTCCACGTCTTTACCGTTGTAATTCTAGGTCCGGTTAATTCAGAACATACACGTACATCATGACAGTAACACTTATATGATCTCAGAACCGTCCAGATTAATTAATCAATATGCGAAAAAAATCTGCTAACCTGAAAATAGAGGCAGAGGCTCCACCGAAACGCATGTCTCACATCCATGAAAAACCATAACCTGGACTCTCACAACCGTGAGATTCTCGATCTCTCACACTCTCACTCTCAGATACTGAACGTATTCGCACGGCCACTTTCAGCCAATGGGCATTTCAACTTCATACTGCCCATCCTTCAAGCTGTTAGATATAACAAGCGATGCCCCGTCTATTTCTGAACTGAACATCGCCAAGCAACTTATGAATGCTTTTATTTAACTTCTATAAGTTTTCCCCGGTCACACCATGAAGACATATAATTGGGAATGGAGGTATAGCGCCACTCATTCTTAACCTCGGCACTAGATGTAGATGAGTGGTTAACTTCACGCCCCTGCCGCTTTATCCCCGAGAAAAAGAAACCTAGCGCCCATTGGATAGGAGGCTGAGTGGGCCCTGGCGCCGGTGTAGACATTTTGGAGAAATAAAAATCTCTTTTCCCTAATGGGAACAGAACCGCAGGCTGTTCAGCATCTAACTGACCTTGCTCTTCGCTGTTGGATTAGGCACAATGACGATGTTTCTGGAGACATCCCCATCACTGCCAGTTTCTTTAAGAGGTGAAGAAGAAGAAAGAGAGGACAGACATGCCATCATGATCATCATAATCATAAATGTAAAGCAAAGACAAAAGCGATGCGGGGAGCTAGAAACAATGATTACAATAAAGATGACTGCAGCAGGTAGGGAACAAAGAATAAGTAGAAAAAAGAAACCAAAGTCTTGGAATGTTTATAATGCTATTCAAAACATGATATGTGTGTGTTAGTTATGGATACAGCGATATGTAATTTTGTGGTCTCGGAAGAAGGCAGATACATCAGAAATTACAAAACGAGAATAAATGTAAATCCCTATAACAAAGACATTTGTTTCGTGGGAGGTCCGCAGTTGACTGGATGGAATTATTAATATCATAAGCTTTCGTTTTGGTTTGACTGTAGATGCTCTCATCATAAACCCGTAAGAGGAAATACAAAGAAACAAGAGTGTTTAGAATTAAATTAAATGATAATTGTCCAACAAACGGGATATTCGAACGGACAAAGTTACTTTGTAACTGTTCATAAGGTCTGATTATGTAGCCACGTGTAACGTGTAATATTTTGTTCAGAAGACTAATACAAGAAATATATTACGGGAAACACAGATTACCAAAATCCGTAAAACAAAAGAAACCACTGCTGCTGCTACTACTATCACCACCACTAAACCTGCCACCGCCACTACAATACTACCACTATAAATATTACTACTACTGCCACCACCAATACTACGACTAAAACTACCACCATCGGAACCACTACTAATCCCACTACTACTACAATTACTAAAACTACCACCAATATTACAACTTCTACTAATACCACCACCTCCACCAGAACAACAACAACAACAACAACAACAACAACGACTACTACTACTACTACTACCACCACCACTATAAAACTACCATCGCCGCCACCACCACCACCAACACTACTACTACTACCACCACAACCACTCTACCACCATCAGAACCACTACTATTACTACTACTACCATCACCACCACCACCGCCACCACCACCATCACTACTGCTACTACTGCTTTTGCCAAAACCACCACTGAAACTACTATCAGAACCATTACTAGTACCACCGCCACCACCAATACTACTACTACTACTACTACTACTACATTGTCAAACAAAGTGGGTCTGAATGTAGAGCTTGTGACTTATGTTCAAGACGTGGTCGATCTTTCTCATAGTTCTTCAGTTCGTTTAGTCGAATTTCGGGTTGGCGCATAAAAAGAAGCAACGTTCACTTTTAATCGAAACCACACGGTCACCTTCTTTCCACACTCGAAGCTAAATAACCACTACGTTTCATGTATATCCTTTAGTAACTTACCTTCCAGCGGTAACAATAATTATACCAGTTCCACCGTTTCTCAATCCTCTAAGCACAACAGAAATTTATGCGACTGCAAATTTCATTAGCAGTTTGCCAGAAGCCTCAAGAATATTTCGTTTCCATGCTTGCTTTCTTTCTTATTTTATTGTAGTATAACGCGCGTCAATGATTAATCCTGTTAGGCTTTTGCTCTCTGCTTGTCTCACTCAGTAAGACGGTCCCAGCCCTACAGTATATATACAAAATGAATCTACCTTGATGAGAGCTTCAGTTCAAAACAAGAAATAGTCTGGAAGCTCCTAGACTAGAGCAAAGACGGAAATTAATTTTCCAATTTGCTCGCCCCCGTGGAAGAGTCTGGAAATTTGCCATATACATTGTTAAGTGTGATTGTGGGCGAATTTTGTGCTTCAGATCTCTTCCAGTGTCAATTTCCATCAGAAGACAACACACATACCACCATTATGATATATTTTTAGCATAGCATAGCGACCTTTTACTACAAAGACAAACTTTGTTGCCACAATAGGGCCGCGCAAGCGCAGATGCCGGCTAATCTCCGTTCCCTGAAGCTTATAAAACGGAAACATCTCCCTGCACTTAGCACAGATAGTTTTCCATCTTGAAGCTACCGCTCTGACTCCAACCATTTACCTTCCCCCATTACCAAACCCCCAAATCTTTACATCTTAACCGCAGAAAACTGTTTTCTAGGTAGTAGGTCCTCAAGATGGTACTAAGTGTTTTAACTGTACGGATCAGGGCTGTACAAATTCCTCATTAATTTAAGAGGAAGAGGTGACCATGCTCTCCTTAAGTGACAAGAATTTTTTGTAATGTTGCACGCAGCTACAACGTGCTATCAATAAACGGAAGAGAAAATATCCCACGTTTCAGTCAGTACTACTATTCCTACCTTACACCACCTCCTTGTTTGTTATCAAGTCTGTTGAATACCATCAGTTATTGGACGTGATTCAAGGGCCTTTCTTTCGACCTTTTTAACGATATATAGCATGCAGCACTGAATATAAGGGGACCGTCTGACCTCAGAAATATGTGCAAGAAACCGGTCGTTGCCAAATTCATGGTACTGAAGAAAACCAAGAAAGACGTCGGTCAGAAAAATCAATTTCCGGGCTGAGCTCTGAGATCTTGAGGTCCTGAATGTGAAATAGGATTATTAGACACTCGACCGCGAAGCTCAGCTCCTTAGATTTACACACAAAACGGGACAAAAAACAAACCGATAGACCAATATTACTGTGGTTAATTACCTTTATGTCTAATTAAACTTTGGATTTTGTTTATCGTATATCGACTCCAGAAGAGCAAAAATGGCAGTTATTTGGCAGCTGGATCTGTTCCGCTCTGACTTATTCTTCTTTATCGGAATTATACTGTAAATCTGTGTTTTGTCGTGCCAAAACATTGATCAGGTTGGATTATTTGGTTTTTTTAAATTTACATCTCTCGGCTAGACTATGGTTCAGGAAGAGGACTCCGAATATCCGGCATATCTTTCCTGTTGATCCAACATTCCCCATGTTGGAATGGATAATCGACGGTTTTGCCATGTTACTGATATGTGAACGAGTACCTCCCACATGATTTACTTGTAGAAGCAGGAGATAGAAATTTTGAAACAATGTGTTACTTTATGGTAACGTTTAGAACATTAGACATTGGACAAAACACAGAAGATAAGTGGATATAAAAGAAAATTATTCTTTTCTACAATTTAAATATCAGACCACATACTATAATTGTGCATGTGTTGAAAAACTCGTCCCGAAAAACGATAATAATCAGATAGTGTTCCGCAGAGGTTAGCAAATCAGGCTTCAAAGGCCTACTGATCGCTCTGGTGCATTTTTGCTCGCGCTTCTCCAACCCCTGATTTCGCCAGGTCCTTTATGTCACCTATTGGATCTTTATCTCTACCTAAGGAATCCCCTTTCAATGGTAATATTACATGGTCACAAGTAATTTCAGAATTCCATTTCCTCTACACAGATTTAGTGTCAGGCTTTCAGAAGTATCGAGAAGTTTGGAACAAAGCTCATGGAGCCTTATTTATTTGTTGCATAAACAGCTTACTAGTAACGTTGTTACTTTATCTTTGTACAAAGCCTATTACTTAAATATACAGTAAGTATAGTCCACGTTAAATTTACGGATGTGTAAAATTAGCATTAAAATCACCGAATCGCCGGCAAGTATGTATATCTACTGACTTCAAAATAACGACGCATTTTTACCTACATGCATAAATTCTGTTATCTTGGCATCACTTGCTCCCAACACAGCTCCAGTAGTTCAAATTTTAATGTCCGCATGCCGGAAGTTGAATAAAACTTTCCATTGACCATGACCACCATAAAAGTGCGTACTTTCTCATGACCTAATAAAAGGTAAAGTGATCCCGTTACAGGCCCGGTGTGGCCCAGAGGGTGGGTAGAGTTATAGTTCTACTCTTCCATGACCGCGGCACTAGAAGGGGGTGAGTGGTCAGCAGCACGCCCCGGCTGCACTTTACCCCCGGGAAAGAACCGGTACCCATTTTACAGGAGGGTGGGTGGGCCCCAGGGTCGGTCTGGATGGGCGGAAAAATCTCGTCCCCACCGGGATACGATCCCGGACCGTCCAGCCCGTAGTCAGTCGCTATACCGACTGAGCTACCCGGTCCACTCCCATGACCTAATACCAAATATTAATTCAGGAACCTAAAGTAAAAAAAGCTACTGTCACCCTAATCTCACAAGTAAAATCTTGGAGCATGTTATTACTACCGATTTTAGGAAATTAAACACAATTTACTGGTATGTCTAATAACAAGGACATAAAGAGTACAACGCATTTCTTGAACACCGTATAATGGTTCAATATTTGACATGGATTACATCTACGTGAGGAACATGCCACATCTCACAGGTCTATCTCGTTTTCTTTTGTGTTACAGAAACTCATTTAAGCCCGATAAATTATCTACAAAGGAGCCCAGTGCTATTAAGCAATAATAATGACGCAACCCCATTATTTGATTAGGGTTTATAGCCACAGTCGGTGTAAACATTGTGCACTGCTTTCTTAGTCTGCGGTCTCACACAGCACCATTCAGTATGTGCCTAAGTCTTAAAGCAGTATATGACAATGAACTTTGATGGTCACGGGTGAGACAACAGACTGTCCAAAAAGTTGGTAATTTTTATAGCTTCTCTCTTTTACCGCATTTAGAAGTTCTGGTTGACGAAGCTTTCTTGTTGCTTTTTCATAACATTTCTGTATTTCAGGCGGTACTGCAGTCGTGTTACACGAGAGACTCTTTATTAAAGTGCATTGCAAAACTTACCGACTGGTGGTGTGAAATACTTGCATTTTATGGTGGCTGAAGGGAATATGGGTTTAGTCCCAAACGTTCTACCATGCAACCGTTCCTGCCATGTGGTGAACCCTTCCTTTTCCCCTACCCCTCTCACCCTCGCCCATAATTTTACATTCCTCTTCATTCTATCAAACTGGCCTACCTCTGGCCTTTTAATGAATGTACTTTTAAGAGTTTTAAACAATTTTCATGAAGGCTATTCCTTTACATTTACAATTTTATTACAGTATCCAAATAACCCCTCCTGCATGTTAAACAGGAGACGGTGGAGTAAGAACGGTGGCCACTAAATAGCTAAACCCACAAAATATGCTTTTGAAATCCACCCTCCCTGTCCTAACCCTTTATAACACGCGAATCCCCTTTGAAGGCACTACTGCCCGCGGGATATAACGTTTTATAGTGAAGACACGTCTCACAGCCCCTCCTAATTCAACTGTCTATAGCAGAGAAGTGTTCCGTTTTAAGGGCCCTGGTACACAGCTGTGTATGCATAAAACACAGGTCTACATGTTACATGGGTCTTCCTTGGATATAATTGTGGCCTCTGTGTCTAAGCACCATGACAAGATGGCGAATGATGCCATGAAGGTAAAGCTCATGTAGCTTGGACAGCGGTCAGCCGCACCCCCGCCCCCCGGGCCGATCCCTTCAAACACCATTAAAAAGGACATGTGGCAATAACCGCCCCTCTATGCTGGTCAGAACGCGTTGGAGAAAATAAGGATCCCTTCTCCAGTCACGAAAGGAAGTCTGGTTGTGCATCTCACAGACATTTTGTATTAGGAACTGAAATTTTATGACAGTCCAGCTGCAGTTAAGTAGTCATTGTTCAATGCGTGTTATTTCTTTCATACGTTATTGTAGGTAGTTTAAACACATTGAATCTTCTTTATGGAAACAATGATTGGTTCAATTGGGGGGAAATAATCGCCGATTTTGTGAGCATGCTACGCACACCTGAAAGTGCTTTGAGTTAGTGAGTTTGAGGATATGGGTTTGATTGCCAAGTATATGGTAAACCTCATAATACTATTGATCTTCTAGAAACAATATTGTAATTATTAAACTGAGTTGCTATATAAAGAAAAAAAGCCCGTACGCAAATGACTAAAACAACAAGAATCTCAAGATAGCCACCCACAGTTAAGATTATGATAGACCAAAAACAATAGAAGTATGTGAAATGATGTAACTAGCCGGTTGGCAAGACAAAAAATGATGCAAGATGTACATGTGAAATTAAATTCAGGACTGGCAAGACGAAAAGCAGCATTCCACAAAAAGAAGGCTCTTTTCACCTGCAAAACAGAATTAAATTTAAGAAGAAAATTATTGAAATGTTACATTTGGGGCATAGGTGTGTGTGGTGCTACAATTGGAGCATAAGTGTGTATGGTGCTACAACTGGAGCATAGGTGTGTGTGGTGCTACAATTGGAGCATAGGTGTGTGTTGTGCTACAATTGGAGCATAGGTGTGGGTGGTGCTACAATTGGAGCATAGGTGTTTGTGGTGCTACAATTGGAGCATAGGTGTTTGTGGTGCTACAATTGGAGCATAGGTGTGGGTGGTGCTACAATTGGAGCATAGGTGTGTGTTGTG
>Ga0123352_10017860_pt1 | contig 11300 bp, 9 predicted proteins | sample TergutLab28metaG_FD_89700 | JGI IMG/M metagenome (GOLD analysis project Ga0123352, IMG submission 89700) | Labiotermes labralis P1 segment gut microbial communities from Petit-Saut dam, French Guiana - Lab288 P1 | ecosystem: Host-associated > Arthropoda: Insects > Digestive system > Gut ... | reverse complement strand
GGGATATAATTATCATTTACATTTTAGTACAAAAACTGGATAACAAAACAAAAAAGGAACGGGAACTTCATATTTCCAACAAGGAGTTGCCAACCTTACAGCAGCTATGTACTTTTCTGGAACATTGATGTAATGCCCTGGAAAGCATATCAACTAAAACCAAAACAAATGAACAAAGGCAAGCCAGTGATAGGAAGATGTCACAGTTGTATGTAAGTGTTAAGGCGATGTGTGAAGTCTGTAAGGATTCACATATTTTATCACAATGCACTACATTTAAACAGTTGTCAAATGCTGAAAAATACAAGATAGTGAGGAATAACAAATTGTGCATCAACTGCTTAATTAACAAACACACAATAAAGGACTGTCAGTCTCATGGTTGCAAAATCTGTGGAAAGTGGCATCATATGTTGATTCACAGAAATAAAGACCATTCAAGAGAGCATAGTAATGGTGGTCAAGGTTTGTCACAGCAGCAAGAGAATCTACAAGCTACGTATCACACTTTTAAAAGATCACCTATGACTTGTATGTTATTAACGACAGCGCAAATTAAGGTTACCTGTCGAGCGCTCCTAGATTGTGTCTCTCAATCTAATTTCATCACGGAATCATCAGTGAGAAGGTTAGGACTAAAGCAAACACGGAATGAAGTTCCAGTAACGAGCATTAACGATGCTACATCCGTCACAAATTACAATGTGAATTTAGAAATAACTTCAATGAAGAATGAGTACACTAGCAAATTGAACTGTCTGGTCCTGCCAAGAATAACAAGCAAGATGCCAATGATTGACATAGATATTTCCACATGGAAATTTCCCTCTGATATAGTCTTAGCCGACAGAGACTTTAATAAGCCTGCACCAATTTGACATCCTCCTAGGAGAAGAAATGTCTTTTGAGATATTGATGACAAGATATGTCTAAAGTTTTACCAGTCCTTCAGAACACCAAACTAGGCTACATTCTATCTGGAAAACTACACCACTCCTATGTTAAGGATTACAAGAGGCAATGTCATTCCCTTTTTGTGCAGACAGATTCACTTCATCACATAATGGAACGGTTTTTGTCCATTGAAGAAATGACCAACAAAATTTTGACAAAGGAAGAAAAGGCCTGTGAAAGGCATTTTTAACTAAATACTAGAAGATTAGAACCCGGTCGTTATGAAGTGAGACTGCCCGTGTCACACAGTGTTGACAAACTAGGTGATAGTTATAACATTGCAAAGGCGAAGTTTCTTACACTAGAGCAAAAATTGGTCAAGCAACCACAACTCAAGAAACATTATTCAGATTTTCTAGAAGAATATGTTCAACTAGGACACATGTCACCACTGTGTGAGGCAGATGTGAGGAAAGAATCCCCAAATTTTTACATGACTCATCATGCAGTATTAAAGGAAACTAGCTCTACAACCAAGTTGAGAGTTGTATTCAGTGGCTCAGAAAAAAGCAGTAATGGTGTCTCTTAATGACTTATTGATGGTGGGTCCAAAGGTTCAAGATGACTTATTTGATTTAGTACAATGATTCCAGTTGCAAAGAATAGTAATGTCAGCTGATGTAGTGAAGATGTATGGACAGGTCTGGGTGCATACAGATGATAGATGTCTACAGAGAATTCTGTGGAGAAAGACACCAGATCAACAGTTACCATCTACGAGTTAAATACTGTTACATATGGAACTGCTTCAGCCCCATTCCTCGCTACTAGATGTCTACAACAGTTAACTGAGGATGAAGCTTTCAACTATCCTGAAGCAGCTAAGATAACAAAGGGATGGATTCTACGTTGATGATCGGATTACAGGAACAGATGATGTAGATACTGCACTATCTTTGCAACAAGACTTAATTGAGATGTTAAGGAAAGGTGGATTTACTCTAAGAAAGTGGTCATCGAATCATTCAGCATTACTGAAACACATCCCACCAGAAGAGATTGAAAGAAGATTGTTATTAAGCTTTGGTAATGAAGATGTTATAAAGGCGTTGGGATTATTGTGGAATTCTACAACAGACAAATTAATATTTTGCATTCAAATTATTCAAGACACTACTCCAACTGCAATTGCATCAATATATGACCCATTAGGAATTTTAAGTCCAGTTATTGTACAATGTAAAATGTTTATACAGCAACTGTTGCAAACAAAGGTAAATTGGGATGATCAGCTTACCACAGAGTTGAAGGAACATTGGCAAAGACTGCAACACAAACTACCAATCATCAATGGCATCCAGATTGATAGATTGGTGATCAGCAAGGAAAGGTTAAGAAGAATTGAGCTTCATGGGTTCTCTGATGCAATTGAAGTAGCCTATGGAGCATGTATATACCTTCAATCATTTGATGTTCAAGGGAACATCACTACAAGACTGCTTTGTTCCATATTGAGAGTAGATCCTCTCAAAAGACTGTCGCTGCCAAGTTTTGAACTTTGTGCAGCTGTGTTGTTAGCAGACGTGTACCAAGCTTCATCAAGAGCCTTGAAGATAAGTTTTAACAAGACTAGTTTCTGGTTCAGTGATAGTACTTGTTTGGTTAAAGTCTCTGGCAGTAAGATGGAAGACTTTTGTGTTGAATCGAGTGAATCACATACAAGAAATAGCCAATATTTAGGACTGGAGCCACATCAGTTCCAAGGAGAATCCTGCATATTTAGTGTCTCATGGTGTTGATGCTAATGTTCTGAAGAACTCAAGCTTATGGTGGAGGGGCCCAGACTGGTTACAAGTAGAAGCATCGTGACCAAAGTGTGAAGAAATAGCTGACATTAGTGAAGAAAAGAAAAATGTAAGCCCCACTCCAGTTGTAAGTTTACTAACTCAACTAAACCAGGAAGAAGTATTTACCAAATCTGCATCATGGAATAAACTGCAACGAGTTAAAGCCCACTGTTTAAGATTCATTCATAATTTCCGTTATAAGACTGCATGTTGTCAAGATACTTTATCTTCAGCTGAATTGAATGGAGCAACCTTACTGTGCATGAAACGAGCCCAAACTGACAGCTTTATGAAAGAGAGAGCTGACTTATTGGAAAAGGGATCACTTTCAAATAAAAGCTCATTACAATCTTTGAACCCTTTCCTCGATAGATATCAACTCCTCAGGGTGGGCAGCAGATTAGAAAACTCAGACTTGACGTTTGATCAGCAACATCCACTGATTTTACCAAAAGGACATCATATTACTACAATCATTGTTGAAGACATTCACAAGAAGAATTTACATGCAAGTGGTCAATTATTATTGTCTCTCATTAGGCAGAAATTTTGGATTCCTAATGCTAGAAATGTGTTGAGGAAAATAACTCAAAAATGTTTGACCTGTTTCAGACTTAAAGCTACCACATCAACCGAGCGCATTTCCAGCTTTGCTACTCAGCAAGGAATCAACTTTCACTTCATTCCTCCTTGTGCTTCACATATGGGTCTTATATGGGAAGCCGGAGTTAAGTCGATGAAATTTCACTTACGTGGGGTTGTTGGCAATGCAAAAATTACCGTTGAAAAATTTTATACCCTGCTTTGTCAAGTAGAAGCTGTGTTAAACTCAAGACCTTTATGCCCATTGTCCAATGATCGTGACAACCTTCAAGTTTTAACCCCAGGTCATTTTCTCATTGGCATTTCCTTGCTAGCTCTTCCTGACCATAATTTAATAGATTTATCCTCAGATCGCTTGTCTAGATGGTCATATGTTCAACAAGTGTTTCAATGATTGTGGAAATGTTGGTTTCATGATCACCTTCATTGGTTGCGACAGAGGAATAAGTGGAAAGACATCAGCCAAATGCAATGATTGGTGATGTAGTGGTTTTAAAGGACGATAATCTGCCCCCCTTGTGGAAAAAGGCAGTTATTAGTGACATCCATAGTGGAAGAGTTGTATTAACAAGAGTTGTTACATTAAGAACAGTAAAAGGAACATTAAAATGTCCTGTTACAAAGATTTGTTTGTTACCAAAGTTTGACTGAATTAATTTTATATTTGTTTTGGTCAAAGGGGCATTTAAGTCCATATGAGTGATTATTAGAGAACTGACAAGTTAAGTGCTCAAGGTATAATTCCAAGACTGTAAATAAACTATTTAATTAGGTGGGCGGTATATTATGGAGAAGACAATGTAGGGATATTGAGTTGTTACTTGTAAGACTATTTTCTTTCAATATTGGTGACACTGTTAATAAAGTAGTTCCTATCTAAGATGGCGAATTCACATTCACAAAATGTCAAAGAGCACCTGCTGCATCATGTCTGTCCTTCAGTGTGTGTAGAACAGCCACTGGAAAGATTTCATGAAATTTTGTATTGGAGGAGGGGAAGGGGTTTACCAAACTCCATTGAGAGGGCTGAGTTTTGGTTAAAATCAGACAAAAATAGCAGGCACTTGTGCACAATAATAAGTACTTTCGTTACACCATTGCCATTGACAGTATATGCATGCTTACATGCTGTGTCCAAAATGTTGTCAGAGAGACTGTAGGTTGTGGAGTAAGCCATAAAAATGCAAATATACAATACAAAATATAGGGTCCCCCCCCCCCCTATTTCACCAATAAGCCCTGGCATGATGCCCTAGTGAGTTTTTATTAGACTTTGTAAAGAGGCCATTGTTGAATCTGTTCCCATCATCGACTGTTAAACCTTCCCAACATGTGGCACATGATGCAATGCTGGTGGAGCATCAGGCAGAGCGTTTGGCCAGTGCTTTTCGGTCAAGCAGAAAAAAACGCCCTATGTTATAAGTATTTCACAGAGAGTTTTCACGTGTAATCAGTAACAACAGTAGTCAACAGTAATCTGCCCTGTTTCTTCATGTGATTCGTATGGTGCAGAATTAAGGAAAATGAAATTCTGCTATCATAATATTTAGTACTTACAGAGTTTGTAGGTGGATTTTGAATGTACCTTCAAATTGTGTATGAAATATAGTTCATGTCAGCTGTCAGAAAATTCAACTGGGTTAAATCAATGTAACAAAACCAACACAGACATGTATAATAAGACCTTCAAACAAATATAACAACATACCCTAATGATTGATGTAACATTACATACATATACACAATTTTGAACAACACAACAACAAAAACAAAATGTGTGACCACTGTGGATTAAATAGTGTGACCAACTGAAAATTGTCCAGGAAGCAAAAATCAAAACACATCCCAATATTACATCACACATTCATATACTATCTTTTTTTATTTTTAACAGTGCCCAACTCAGTGGTCTGTGGTTACTGTAGTACTATACTATTGAAATGTTCCTGGTTTCAGTCCCAAATATCACAAATAAAATTACAAATACAGATGTAATAAAATTACGTCAGTACACAAACAATAAACTTGTGATGGTTAAAGTGTAAACTTGCTAGTTGTTCCATAAAGGTATAGTTGTTCCTGTGGTTAAGTAAGCAACACTTCACGAATGCATGGAGTTACATGTCCACATCCTCGTATGCCTTCATGGAGTGGTGCTGAACTAATTGCAAAGACAGCTTTGCCTAGCAGGGCTAGAGGTTGGTGGTGAGTGTAACACACCAGCAGATTGACTGCTGGGGAAAAAAGCCCTTAGAATATATTGAAGGGGAAGCTTGGTCAGTCACGCAGCCAGCCCGAATGCTTAGGAGAGGAAAATCTTTTGTCCCTGCTGAGAATTTAAGGGCAGTTCCTTGGTTATCCAACCTGCCATCTATTCACTATAACAACTACATATCCAGTATACTTCAGACAGTGGAGAATATCTGACATAACAGTAGTGTAATGCATGAACCATTGTCACAATTTTGGCCATTCTTCACTAAATGCCATGCTATTATCTGGTTATAAGTACTGACACTGTATTGAAATATAGGAATATAACCCTCTTATATTCCAAAAAGAAATGCTGGTAGCATCTTTCACAAATTGTTTGGACTAGCAAATGCAATGCCCACCTTGTTAGCCTCAATGACACATTATACAAAGCAAAACAGATTGACCACATACAGCGTACCTAGAAACAGACTGTCCTGGTCCTTCCCCATAGACCATGTAGCTATTTGGATTAGCCTTGCACATGATTGCCTATAACCTGCTGCATAGTCCACAACCAGATATCCAGAATTTGTTCACTTATTACATAGATACTTAGTACAAATATTTGTATCATTGCTAAGTGCCACAAGTATTCACACTGAAAAGTGTAAGCCAGCAACCATTAGTATGGAATTTTTTGGAATCATTTACTTATTAATTTGTGAATGGTAAAATTACTTTCTGGCTGATAAACAGAAATAGTTTTAAAATTTCGTCTGTTAAGGTTCTGACTATTGACATTACTTAAATCCCTTTGCATGTGTTTCAGCTAAAACAAGAGCTCTGTACTTTTCTTTTATCTTACAGAGCTTCTGAATGTAACATGGAAGTGAAGTGAACAGTGTATCAGGCTCATTCTGGTAAGATTCTGTCACTTTTACAAACCTAATATTGCACTTTCCTACTGGAGCATTATCTGTATGCTCAAAATTGTTAATAATTAATCTGTACAGTCTATGATTTAATACAAAAACACTGTTATAACAACAACAATAAAATAATATTTAAATTGCTTGATAAAAAACATTTAAATAACATTAAGTATATGTATGAGCAATACATAATAGCTCAACACAGTCACACAATGCTGACATTGCTAAATCTGTCACTGGAGACCTAATTACAGACAGGCTATTGTTAGAAGTTAAAAAATATTCTTCATTCTTAAAATTTTATCATTCACAAGGAGTGTGTGTCTATATTTCTGCACACATGTACACACACCGTCATCAGGGAAAATTGTTTATCTACATTATTTAATGCAGTCAAAGGAAATGACACAAAGATGACAATACTGCACTGAAATTAGGTTCCAGACTTGTCATTAAACCCTTGACCTTCCACTGTCTTTCTTCACGTGACATGGGAACATACTGACAGTATGACTGGACTAGAGTACCAGGATTAGTTAACAGTTCTGTTCCCTGCACTAGGCTTCACCCAGCATGCTGTGTGTAGGCTGGCCCAGAATTAATCCAAAGCACATGGACACTAAAAACCCTACACAGTCAGGTCCTCCCAGTCCTCTGTTTGCCGTGGGCTCAGGTGTATCCGCAGCGTTGTCACTGGCTGGAGAGCAATGTGACATCTGGAGCTTAGTGGATTCTCTCTGAGGTCAACTTCTTGCAGTGCTGGTGCCTCCTGTAACCTCTCTACCTCCACATCTGTAACAGTTGGCAGTTTAAAAGTATGTGATGTACTCCAGCTTGCACACTCTATGCATCTTAACACAAAATGTATAAAAGTGACATAAGCAATAAAATATGCCACTTAATGGCCAGTATGCGTGTGAAGTGTTTATAACCATCTCATCCCTAGTTGGTCTGGGGATGATGTTTGAATGACCGTAAAGTGCGGCATTACCTGAACAAAATCCAACTACTGAGTAGTCATAGTGAAATTTATGATCAGTACTTTCAAGACTTCCTCTGAAGGATTATATTAGAAATTGAAAATGTTGTCCAGTATCAACTTCTGTTGGCCAAAGCATGCCAATTCCTATGTCTCTGATGGGCCACGCCAGTTTATTAGGAAAACTAAATGTGCCGAAGTGCAAAACTGTTAGGTACAGGCTGTTGCACATGCAGCTAAAACAGAGACAGTAATATGTTTTCACATGAACAGTACTCATGGTAGTTATGTTCATCTGTCATTAAGTTTTTTTTGAAAAGGATAAAGTATTAGTTTTATAATTTGGCAATTAGTTCAAAATTAGTTATAAGTTTTCAGGCGATGATAGGGAGAAATATATTTGTGTTCTTAAATTAGAAATTTTGTGTGTTTTTGGAACTTGACTGTCAGTTGTGGAAATAAGTTGAAGTTTGTTGTGAGATGTAACAAAGTGCTTGCAGTGCATCCTTTGTAAGATGACTAAAACCACTCAGCTGTTCAAGAAACTTGTGCCTTGTATGAAACCCAAAAATCCATCATCTTGTTCAGCATGTCGTGAGTTTCATCCTCACGAAGCTTGTAGTCTATTTGACCATTATTCTCCCAATCTATGCATATGCCTTCACAGTAGTTTAGTTATTCTAAATATATAATATTTTATGCTTTTCTTAGTTCCTCTGACACTTGTTACCAAATTCATCTCACCCATCTTGATTTATTCTCTGTGTCTCTCTCTCTCTCTCTCTCTCTCTCTCTCTCTCTCTCTCTCTCATGCGCACACAAATTATGAAACTTCTCTTCTAAGATTTATTTGTTTAAATGTAACTCCTATTTTTAAATGCTTAAAAGTTATTCAAATCAAGTCTCATTAAGCTTTATTAATTCAGAGTTGCATTTGACGTATGGTAAGTAATAGCAAAATCATGTTATAGAGAGGAGAAGTCATACCGACAATGTGGTTGTTCTGTGCACACAGGTGTGTCAGTTTTGGCATCTTGTACACAACATGTGGCAAAGCGATGTATGCATTGTGAGAAATGTCAAGTCGCTCCAGTTCTGCCAGATCCGCTAGTTCCTCTGGCAGTTTGCTCATCTGATTGTGGGAAAGGTTCAATTCTGAAAACGAAAGCAGTTTTCATTTAATAACATTAGTGGGCATTCTTAAATCACTATCATTATTACTAATTGACAGTATGCAGCAAACAGGTTGCATGTAGCTTACATGTTAATCAGCAACACATACTGCAGTATTACACTTAGCAAAATGATCAGTATATGACTGATTGTTGCTGAAGTTAGTCCCATTTTTCAAGCATTCATCATAAAAGTAGAAAGAATGCCATGTTTGGAGATCATGCCTGCCAGGCTCTTTCTGACATTGCACCAGTGCATAAATGGTTGGATATATGCTTAAGTTCTTGAAGTGTCTACTGTAATACAAATACACAAGCACATGGAACTGTGGGACACAAGGAATTTTACTAAATTTGATAAAATTGCAAACAACAGAGCTTTGAGAAAATGGAGGCAACTGTTTTGTCCCCTGCAATTCTTAGTAGATCTGTCAGTGGCCACTTGGCGGCTGCCACTGACAGATCCAGACATTTAAAATTTCAGCCACATTGCCCAATAACAAAGTTCACTCTCTTTGAGGCTGTAAATGGATAAATAGGCTTCGAGTAGATTATTAAACAGCAAAGCGCACCTTTGGGAATTGTATATAGAGTCCATCTTGGTCATAACATCACAAAAGGGACTGAATTTTGTGTCGGTGTAAACTTGTGTTGTTATAACCAAGGAGTTTGGTAACAAAAAAGAAATTATCGGAATTCAGAATACAGGCCTGTTGGCAATTGCTTAAACTTTTATGCTGTGATTTATTTTAAATTTGAATTACCATTATCATTTATAGAATACAAAACTGGAACAGGAACTCTCCGACTTGCAAACGGTACGTCCTGAACGCCTGGTCTTAAGTCAAGTTAAGTCAGAAGTACGAAATGATGTGGAATTTACATCCTCCAGCCAATCTAGGGCGGCACGATAAGTAGTTTTTCTGTTGTTCAACTAATGAGCATTGTGATAATCAACACTTGGTGCGCGGAGTGCGAAATGTAGTTTATTGTCCTCTGAATTGTAATCTTTAAATGAAATTTTGGTCTAAGGACCAACTTCGGTTCGTTGTAAGAAGAATTGTCATGAATCTGCACATGGCTGTGTACTCTAGTTGTAAATTTGGATAGAGGTTTACAGGAAAAATTCACCAAATTAATTAACACGTCCCACGATATAGATGAGATTCCGCATACACCGATGTCGTTATAACCGGGTTCAACTGTACTGCACTATGGAATACAGTTTGTCCAGCTTTGTTATCAGTCGTCAGACCTGGCCAACATGACAATTATCGTGGGAATTGGAGGGAGTTAGGAAAGTAGAAGCTGGCTGTTCCAGAAGGTTGTCCGAGCTTGAATAATGGCAAAAGTAACAAAGGAATGAAACACCAGACCTCTCAGAATACAAAGCAAGTGTCTTGTAGTTGAATATCAGGAACAGGGTCTTGCGTCCGGTGTTGCCCTATGGTGATAAAAAATGGAACAACAAAGATTAACTCTCTGTAGTTGTGTGTGTGTGTATGTAGAGAACATAAACTCTCTTTTTGGCATTCACTGTAGTTTTTAATACTCATTACACGAACCCAAATCTGCTGGTTATGTGTCTGACCTCCAAGCAGAACCCAATTACAATCCTGTCAACCTCCAGATATATACACTGTTGGCTTTAATAAACTTTCAGTCACCAGTATGTTTTAAATATCCAATTTTATGAATATTGTCAACAAGTCACACGATCCACAAATGCAGTCGGTGCCGAGGTGTGCCGCACCGCACCACCCGAGGTGTGCCGCACCGCACCACCCGAGGGTGATCAAGCCACGTCGAATTAAGTTAGGGATGTTTTAAAAATGACTTAAGTCGTTGCTTACGTTATGTCAGTGATGCACTTTGATTGTTTTATGGTTTCAACTGATCATAGACAGTACAGTACCGTGTAATGGAGCAAAGTGTAACAATATCCAGATATCTGACATACGGTTTTCATGGTTTTCCTCGTTCCTGTAGGGAAGCAGCAAGTTGGGTCAAAAACCCTGCTAATTTAGTACACGTGCCCGCATTCATCGTAAACCACAGCAGTCACTCCCGATTACGTAATAGCGAAACCAACAAATCCTGTTATTTCTATCCTTGTAAAGGAACTTGCATGTTCTTGTTTTAGGCTAGATGCAGCTCTACACCACACACACACACACACATAGCCAGTTGCCTGTTGTCTTATTTGTACGCTGTATTATGCCACAAACGCACCCTTTTGTAATTAACTCGTGAAGTTGCATGATTTCAGGCTTCCGACGCGATGTAGTGAGCTGCGCTCTTCTGGCCTGTTACACAGTGAGTCTTTTTTTTTTTTCACCACCACTCGCTGCGTAAAGCCCAGAAGAGCGCAGTTGGTTGCTAGGGGGGGGTGTGGCGATTGAAAGGAATAAGGGGAAATGCAGATAAAGCAACACGCCCTTTGTGTCTACGTGAAGATGATGTCAAATAACGTTACTGGAGTTCTTGGACAATATAAATCAAAGAATGAAATTTTTAAATGCAGAGTGATTAAGTATGAAAGAACAGGTAGCTGACAGGAAAATATTAAGAAGCACTAATAAAAGATCAGAATAAGAAATGTAGGCAGATATTTGGACAAAATCAAATGTAGATGGTTTAATAAAACAACAGAAGTGTAAATATGTATCATGATTAT
>Ga0123352_10017859_pt1 | contig 11300 bp, 6 predicted proteins | sample TergutLab28metaG_FD_89700 | JGI IMG/M metagenome (GOLD analysis project Ga0123352, IMG submission 89700) | Labiotermes labralis P1 segment gut microbial communities from Petit-Saut dam, French Guiana - Lab288 P1 | ecosystem: Host-associated > Arthropoda: Insects > Digestive system > Gut ... | reverse complement strand
GCCACTTATCACCACAAAAGAACCCCAGTACCCACTATATAGGAGGCTGGATTGGCCCCATATGTGGTCTGGCCATTTTTGGAGATGAGAAAAATCTGTTAGAGGATATTACTGTACCAAAATGTATGTGTCTATTCAAGAAAATGCTATTCTGTTTACAATGTTGCTGTGTTTTTAAATTCTTTCAGTATAAATGATAATAATAATAATAATCTGTATAAATTAACATCTTATTTGATATGCCTGTAGTGTTCTTAATGTATATTACAGCATGTTTTCATACAACTTATTTTCATGTTTTTATTACACAAATTTCATATTTTGTAATTTATAGTAGGATTGGGATTGCCCACCACTCTGTGTTGCATGCATTATTTTGGAAGATATTTAGACAAGTGACACGCTTTATTTTGTCCGTATTTTAAGATTTGGATATATCTGGAGCAAGGGGTCTCTTGTTATCTGCTCTGTTTTATGAGGTTTTTTTATGATATACATAACCTCTGTTTTTTTTATTTTTTTATTGAGGACAGATTTCATGAACCAGTGTAACTTTTTATGTCACTTGGCAGTTACTGCTTTCTGACCAGTGACTTGTAGTGACACACTTATGTAGTTATTCAAAGTTCAAGACTTTTAAAACCTATTGTGGTTGGTAGTGTTATGTAGTAATGTATCAATTTTGTTTGTTCCCATGTACACCCACAATATCAGGTGTAATGGTTACACTGCTCACTTTGAAGATTGATGTCTGTTTTAAAAAGCTTCTGAGAATGTTTCAGATGTGACTTTCTGTTGACTAACATTGTCTCCAAGACATGATCTGCTGTACCAGTCACTGAGACATGTTGAAGTTTACATTTATATGAGTATTGTGGTATTTCATCTTGTCATTAACACATAGCAGGCAACCGTATGATTGCCTGTGGCCTTTGTCCAAAAAACATATTTTAAATATCAATATACACCAAAGAAGATATTGTTCCACCATTTACATGTACCTTTAAGGTAGAAATGTTCATTGGGTTAAAGTGATGAAGTACAGATGCTGTACGATAACAGTGTGCTATATATAATGCACCAAAACAGTTACAGTGATGATATGACTTGAAACATATACAGAAACACTTCCAGTTTACTTGAATTGAATATGTACACCACAAATCATGTGACCAATGACTAGGCAATATTAAAGTTTTTCCCATTTTTTGCTTTGTATTTCGGCCTCTGTTGCAACTGAGATTTGTCCCCATAACTCTTCTAGCAGAAATGATATTAATGGTGTGGAGAGATAATCCTTGAAAGCACAATGAAATAAGTTGAGAGGTGACAAGTCTGGAGACCTTGGTGGCCAAGGTTTCGGTCCCTCATGTTCTTTCCTACTTGTGGTAGGCACTATGCCAGAAACACTGTTACAGCCAAGTGAAAATTGGGTGGTTCCCAATTTTGCTGGAAGGGTAACAACAAGGAAAGTTGTCACTAAACTGTGACAACAGCCCCACTGCTCCAGCATGTCTAGGTACACCACACCAGAAATGGTGTTTGCTGTCAGAGGGAATGGATTGTACATATTTGTCTTGGAAAACGCACAGACAGTATTCCTTGGGGTGAGTCAGTGGGGAATTCTACATCAACATCATGATTCTTGCTACCACCCATGCTCACATTTGTTGCCATAATCCATTCAGATAAAGTGTGTCTACTTCACTGATAATAAGGTACCTGTCAGGTGTCTTCTTATCTCCTGCCTGATGACGTAAGTCCACACAGAAGGCCAGCAATTCTACTTTGACCTTGTCTGAAGGGCATGCACCAGCTGAATCTTGCAAGGTTTCAAATTAGCTGTCTGAATGATACTGCATGGAGTTCATAGCTCAGAACTGACTCTTTGAACTTCGAATGAACACTGCTGTGAAGTAACCGACTGTTTGTTTACTGCCTTGTGGCCAGCCAGTGCTCCTACCATGGCAGATGCAGTCTGTCTCCACAGAGCTGTTAAACCAGTATCCTTGTGTGTGGTTTGTTTCTGATCTTGGTGATCAGCAATTAGCTGTAGTCACAGATTTTGGTTCATGATACCAAAGAACACATTCAAGTTTTTGTCACTGCAGTACAGTTTGACACTTAGGGCTGTAACAGTGCTGCAGTGACCAGGAAGTGAAGCACCATACATGGCATTGAACTTGAAGTGTTTGTACACATGTCTGAATTTATTATTTTATTGTTAGTCCTGTGGGCCATTAAATGTAGCATATTTTATCATCTTTGTTATTCTGGAACATTCTTTACTGTATGTTATCAGAAGTCCTGTACATTGGAATAAGGAATCGAGGAAGAGAGTAAATGAACTACAAATGTTTGAAATAAATAGATATAGGTGAATTTGTCACGTGCATTAAGTGGGAGGAGCTGGACTGTCCTTTTACATTATGTCTGTCTGCTTTACTTTTCATCTCTGCATACACTGGTAACTGAAGTTTCCCTCTCTTGAAAAGAAATTTTGTTTGGGATGTGCTGCTGCATTGCTGGGTATGCCATCACTGATGCTTCGAAGGAATGCTGGTAAACACATACACAGTGGTGCAGTGTCACATCCCAGAGAATCACAATCTTTGACTACACCACTGGGAAATCCTCAAAACTCATGAAGTTTTGTTTCTTGTGTTCTCTTTTATGTGTAGGACATTGAAACAACAAATAAAGTCCTTTCTTTATGACAGATTGCTAGTGTGATCTTAGTTTTGTGTATCATACATCAGGTTTATAATACAGAGATTGTTGCTATTATAGTTGCTGTATCTTAACCTCTTATATATCTGTAACATGGCTTATATATGTACTTGTGAATGTATAGCAAGGACGGAGCTTTATTAAACCAGTTTTATTCTGCCTGCAGTCCACCGAAGTTCTTCAGTTTGTGAAACGTGACCTAGATGAATTCTCTACCACAATTAGGAGTGAAGCCAGCAATGTCGTCAGTTCCACAACATCTGTTCTGAAGGATAAATTGAGGGTAAGCACTATATCTGTGTTTGACACGTGAAGTGTCCGAGGCTTGAAGGAAGTTAATCTGTTTCTTCTTTTTAATTTTATAATCTCTTTATTCTTTAAGCTTCAGTTACAGAATAATGTTGCTGGTGACCACATTTATTTATTTATTTATTTATTTATTTATCTCTTTGTTTCTTGAATTCACAGCTAGATGAACCAGATTCAACAGCAAGTACTATGAAGAGAAGTGTATCATCATTTTTGGGGCAAGTCAGCAGTGTGCTGAATCCATCTCCTGAGGATGATGACGAAGAAGCAATTGTCATTCATGACTCTGAACCTGTAGTGCTCACAAAGTACCAGGTAGCGTGTTCTATCAATTACTTCCATCAGCAAATATCCTGAGTGTCAGAAACCGATATGGCTCTCCTAACTTTACTGTAAATATTCCGGATATTTCGAGGAGCATTAGTCTCATCTGCCGGAGGGCACAGTGATTTGTGCTGTTATAGCCTTGAATAACAAGTTACGAAATGTCTGCAGTGTGTAGTACTTCTGTTGTATCTGCTCTGTTGTCATCCCTAGATGTTAAATTTGTGAATATCTTGTGGAGAGAAACTGAGTATTTCATCACCTAATGTAAAATGTCGCCATACATTTTTGACAGATGTACAAATGATCATGATCTATACTCATCTGTTTCTTCAGCCTCATCTTCTACATAACACATTTTGTCTCAGTTATGGAAGACCAGTCATGGTGAGAGATTATAAACATACGTAGGTCTTTACGTAAAGTGTCTTTTATTTTGTATGATTTTAACAAAAAATTAGAATGTGGTGACAGATGTTAGTGTAAGTTCCAGATGTGAAATTTCGTGACAATCCATCCAGTAGGAGTTGCCTCTGATCTGCATGAACATTGATATAGAGGGCCAGCCATGACAAAGCTAGTAGTCATTGGTTACAGTTTTGCCAACATGCCTAAAAGCAGAGCTGTGGCTCTAACACAGAAACTGTAAACAGTGTCCCAGCTTACTATCTGTATATTTATGTTATGTTTTGTTTGTTTCCTGTACATTCATTATGTTGTCTATCCAATAACCTCACCAAAACCTCTTTCAAGAAATTCTGAGGTTTTCACAGCAGTGTAATCGAAGATTTCGTTCTTCTGGTGTGTAACATTGTGTCATAAGGTAATTGTTGTGAATGAATGTGTCGTGTTCATCTTCAGAAATTAAAGAAACTTGCCTTCTGCTTTTATCCTGGAGACAAGCCTCCCAGAAACTAGTGATATTAAGATTGTATACAAATGGAAATCAAGAAATGCTGTCTTTCAGATGATGCAGCATGCCCTAGTAACGAATCCTAACACATTCCTGCTTGGTCCAGAAAAGGAGTATGAGAAGCAGTATGAAGCTTGGTTAGAAATTGTTGAAGATCAGCTGAGTCCAGACAGACTATCAAAACTTATGGCTTCCAACCCCGAGTTACACTCTCAGTACACAGCTTTGGTTCCGAGTCAGGTAATGCAACGTTGTAGTGTTTGATTTTGGTACTTGACTTTTTTTGCAAAACCTGTGCTAGAATTGTAGGATAGTGGCTCAGTGTCCAACTTGTCTGTTATACATTACTGAAACATGAGAATGTGGATCATCCTGCTTTGTTGGTTTCTCTAATGAACAAACGCTTGAAAGTAATTCATAAGATATCCCACCCAAGATTTTCCCATAGCCTCCGTGTTGGTTTTATTATTTTGGTGAATTATAAAGTGTGATCTTAGGCTGGCTTTTGATGGCTACCATATTTAGTCAAAATCCATCTCTTAATGTAGCATTCGCTTGCAGTTTGTACAAGTACAAGGGCTTTGTGACAGGTGGATTAAGTTGATTAATTATTGTAAATGAAGGAAAGTAGGCTGGAATTATTCAACGTTACATAATGCTGTAAATTACTGTATTTAGTTTTGATAGTGTAATTTATCAATTGTTTTTGATAACTGTGATAGCCCATTTTGTTGAGAGCTTGTGCTAGAATGAAAAATTGTCTTTTTATTGAATCCCCTGTTCATTCTACATCTCAAAGAATCTGTCATTGGTAACGTAACTGTCAAAGCTTTCACAGGAACTTATCACCTAAATGTAAAGGACAAAGTATTACCTCTAACTGTTAGAAATTTTTAAACAGGCTTGTTATTAGTAACTTGCAAGTATTTGTTAAACTGAGGACACCAATACAGGGTTATTCATAATTTCCTGACCCATTTCATAAAATCAATACTTTTGAATGGCTGAAGTGATTGTAACACGTGACTACAAATAGAAAGAGAAACTCTCCAAGTTTTTTTATTTGCATGCCTTATAAGTGCTCTAGGAGTTGGCCCTTTGTAACGTGGCAGATGTCAACCCGATAATCTGTTTTCGCACGTACCTGCTGCTTTATATGAAGTTCAGTTTCTGAGATGGCAGGGATAATTCTTTGCAGCACGGGCAGATCCTGTGATAGAGGTGATAGAAAGAGTCCGTAACGTATCCCTTTAAAAAAAAAATCACATGGCATTAGATCGATCTTGGTGGGCAGCTAAGTAGTGCCTGGTCTGATGCAGCACGTTTGGGTAGAAGTGGATTATTGGCTTATCATAAGTACACATTTACACACAAACAGTACACAAAACAACACAATGAAACGGAATACAACACATACATAACAATAAAAATACATAAACATACAATAAGAATATATACATATAAACATAACAATAAAGATACATAAATTACAGAATTAAACAGGAATACAACCATTTGAAAATAATGAACACCTTCACTGCCCTAAAGAACCTCTCACCATTTCACATCACTTTTTTTTCACTTATCCTATCAACCCTTCACTTCACTTCAGTTTGCTATTCATATGTTACGATCCTTTCCACCATTCAAGTGTACTGATTTTATGAAATGTGTCAGGGAATTACAAATAACCCTGTATCGTTGTACAGATATTTTAGGCTTCATTAAGTGTTGTGCTGTGACAAAACTACTTAGTGATTTAGCAGGATTGAAGTTACTGTAAGAATTTTTGTATGATGTGTGCATGGGATATAATGCAGTATCTCATGTATTGTGATTGAAATGGAATTTGCTGGTTCTGTTGGAAACTAACTTTTTGTTTTAACAGGTGTCACATCTTGAATTCTGGCAGCGTTATTTATTCCGTAAAGCACTACTGGAGGATGAAGAAGCCAGGAGGGAGGCAATGGAGCGAAGAGCTGAAAAAGAGAGACAAGCGGCAGAGAATTTTCAGTGGGAACAAGGTAAAAGTCTGAATTAGTAAGCTGTTAGTTCATTTAATAAAGACGCTGAAGTAAAGAATTCTTCCGCCAGTGGGTTATTCTAATTATGTTGTGGCATGTCACAGAAATGATTTATTTCCTGGAAATCTGTGTTTAGGGAAGACTTTTGTATAAGGCTTCATCACTGTTCAGTGGTGAAATATTTGTAGGTACTGGTGTATGGGGGACCGCGGTGGCACAGTGGTTAAGGTGCTGTGCTACAAATCGGAAGGTCGCTGGTTTGATTCCAGATGGTGTCACTGGAATTTTTCATTGACATAATCCTTCCGATCGCACTATGGCCCTGGGGTCAACTCAGCCTCTAACAGAAATGAGCATTTCCTGGGGGTAAAGGCGGCCGGTGCATAGGACTGACAACCTTACCACCATCCTGTGCTGTTGTCATGTAATCTGGGAACCTTAACTTCCTGGAACCCTCTGGGCCACTCCAGGCCTGTAACGGGACTGCTTTACGGGTGTCTGAAGTATGAACAAATTTTGCTTAACCTTTACCAGGTAACTGGGACAGCACTTTTCTGTTACGTGCACGTCCGTTTCGTCCAAAAGTGAAAACCATGGCCCTGCAGTGGGCGTTTAAACTGAACAGTGCTTTGGCTGACGCAGAACTGTGGCATTTAAGAGGCCATACCCTAAAGAATGGCTGGCAGAGCAATAGCATGAGTGCCCAGAATGGCACACAGAAAGATTTCCTTGGCACGTGGCATTTGCTGCTGTCCCAATTTTTTTTTTTTTTATTTCTTTGGCCCAACCAGCATCTCTATACTGTGAAGAATATGTGTATATATATATATATATACATATATCTGACTGCGTAGAGATTGTACATGAATTACCATTGCTACCAAATAACACTGCAGTGATCTAACATTTTTTACACAAATCGGGAGTGGTGTGCAGTGTTGACTTGATATTTGTTGCTGGGACGCCAGCTTGGCAGTGACTGGGCAAATACGTGACATTGGGACGAAACATTTTACCATCTTCTTTTCAAACAGGAAGTAGTAGCAGCACCAAGTTACTTCCACATTTTCTTCCTTCTTTCATTCTTCAAGGAATAAAAATAATGATGATGATAATAATAACTAACAATAATTTGTGGAAGACTTCATGACCTTATTTTGCCCTTTAAAATTTCATAGGCACACGAAAAGATTGCTTCAACATTTTGGACACATGCCTTTTAAAAGATTAGCCAGACTTGCCTAAAGGTTCATATTACCATAATTCCCATAAGCATGAACCTGTGTGATGGTTTCATAGTTGCATTAAAATACATGTTTAATATGTACATGTTTTTAAACTGTAACAATTCTTGTTTTATGTGTACCCATGAAGAACTGTTGAACCTCCTTAGAAAGTATGCCTCCAATAATGACCCTTAATTCCTGATTAATGATGTTACATTTCAGAATATGACTTTGGTGCCAACATTAACCTGACAGAAGAAGAGCAGACGAGGCTATTACTTGAATATGAGAAGGAATGTGAGAGCAAGAAGTTACTGCAGAACAACTCAGAAAGGGCTAGTAGGGACGATGCCAAGTTGTTGGCACATGATGTGAAAGACAACCATTACTCATCTTGTGTGAGTGCAAGCACATCAGAACCATCCATAGCCTCTGAAGTAGTCGGCTGTCAGACCAGCTCAGCTGATAGAGAAACCAACAAGCAAGAAAAACTGAGCAGAAATGGGGTAAAAGAAGAATTTGCCATGGATGAACCAATTGGCTTGAAAACGAAGGAGAAGAAGGATATGGTTATTGTCACTGATGGAAATAGCTGCCATACTTCATCTTGCTCGGGTGACAAAGGTACCACAGCGTATATTCTATTTTGACCCTATGTGTGATGACTGTGTACAGGATATTGTGTGAATTAGGGTCTGCTGTGTGTTATGGACACTTACTTACATGGCTACAACTATTATTTAGGACGTTGTTGTTGGTTATTAAAATGATATTTCAGAAACTGATTTGTTAGCATCATTATTTATAAAGAGAGGAAAAGTTTGTATGCATTTGAAGCCATTAGAGAGAGGTAACTGTTATCACTGGAGTGTCCAGAATAAATTATGTTTCTTGTAACCATTGTCACACACATTTGCCTTAGGGAACATAAATTAACATCATGTTATTATAGTCTTTTAAATTCCCATTGTTCATCAGTATCACGATTGTGACCTTGACACTTTTGATGCTGGAATAACAATGTTTTTGGTTGGGTGTTGAAATCTTATATGGTTTTATATGTTTTAAAAACATGCTGTATTCATTAGGGAAAATTTGTAGAAAAATTAGAAATAACATTATCACTGCTACAAATACAGCAGTGATATGTACACAGTGAATGTAATGTGACAGGTGACTTATTTGAACATAGGTTATATTAAAATGTACACAGTCTTGTTTTTCGTAGATCAAAATGCAATGTAACAGTAGTGTCTGTTTTCATTGCTTTCATTTCAGTTGGCTAAGACACCTCTGTACGTGGTTTGTCTCAAAAGTAAATGTACTGATTTTTTATTTAAATGTCTATTGGACTCACCTGAAATTACAAGTTATCTCCTTCAAAATATGACCCTTGGGAAGTTACACAGTGGTTCCAGTGTTTTTTCCACTGATCATAGCAGTACTGGGAGTCATTTTCTGTAAGTGTGTGTAGCTCATCGGTTATGTTTTCCATTGTCCCGAAATGATGACCCTTCAACTTCAATTTCAACTTAGAGAGGAGGTAGAAATCGCACGGTGTTAGATCTGGGCTGTAGGGAGGATGTGGAAGTATGGGAATGTTTTTCTTCACCAGAAATTCTCGAATTGAAAGCGCAGTGTGATCTGGCACATTATCGTGGTGCAGCACCCAGTCATCTGCAATGTCCGTTTGGACTCGCTGGACCCGTTTTCGAAGGCGTTCCAAGACAACTTTGTAGAAGGCGTGATTAACTGTCTATCCTGCAGTCATCCTGACACTCATTCGGCGGTCTTTCGCAGTCACAGCTCACACCATTTCCACATTTTGATCATTTGTTGACGAGATTGGTCTTCCAGAATGAGGGTCGTCTTCAACATTTTCCCGGCCCTCTTTGAAAGCTTTGTGCCACTTAAAAACCACAGTTCTCGATAGAGTGGCATCTCTATAAGTTTCTGTTGAAGAAGCAAATGTCTCTGTGGCAGATTTGTTGAGTTTCACACAAAATTTGACGTTCGATATTTTCCAGCATCGCAAACATAACGAGGTTATAAAACACGACCATACAGAAACAGCAGTAGCACACGACTGACTCAACCAATCCAATTGAAACAAGTATGGACATGAAGCCAAGATCACTACCAACACGCCGATATACATCAATGAGGTGCTACCTTACCATTTCATACATAGGAAAGTCAGTACACTTACTTTTGAGACAAACCACCTATAGGTATTTGAGGACAGTCTGTACTGCTGTCAGCTTCACTGGGAGGTGGCCCTACTCCATGGAGTTTTATTACAGGACCAATAAAATTTCAACAACTTTCTGTTATAAAATCATTGTTAATGTATGATTTAGACATTGTACATGACTCCCCTGGAATCATTCTTTTATTTTTATTTAGTTGATGTACATTGAGGTACCATCAAACGTTAGCTTAGTTCAGTACATTCATGAACATTACGCATATTAGTTTCTTCAACCTTTGATAAGTAAATACGAGATTTATATGTACTGCCTGAAGGTTATAATAATCACTTTTCAACCAAAAATTTTCATTTATCATGGAAAGACACATGTATATATTAATTGAACTTCGGTTTACATAAATAAAACAGGGTCCTACAAGGACATGCCCCAGAATTTTCATAGATAAACATGTTATGGATGTTAACTTGAGTGTTTTGTTATGTTCCAGAAAGTAATGATGATGATTGGGAACAAGAATTTGACATAGAGGACACAGAAGTGGATACATTGTGAGAACAGCAGTTAATTGCGACATGAAATGCGCAATGATCCCAAAGGAGTGGCATGTAAACAGAATCAATGCTCATGCATTGCGTTACTGTTTGAAGGTACCTGTCAAACATGTTCGTGCAAGGTGGGTGGGTTATTTGCCATTTTGTGGATCTGATGATTATATAGAATACTTTGTGCCTGTCCTGACCATAGATACTGTAGGCAAGGTGCAGCCTGGAATATTTCCTGCAAAGAGAGAAACCTTATTGGAGATGATTGTTTTCAACTTTGTGCATCTCTCTTCACGTAAGGCCTAAAAGCAGAACATGAAGAGCTCTTGAAATTTGTGAACTTAATGATGGTATGCTGTTGAATAATAAACATCATTACCCATAATTAAATTCACCATTTTTGTTCAAACCATTGTCTTTATTATTTTTTTTTTGGTCAGTTCTTCATTATTTTTGTATTGGATGTCAAATTTCACTTCTTACAATATTTACAATTACATATAGTGGATATGAATGTAGAAAATACCAGTTGGTAAAGCATCATGTAAAAGAAATAACACGTGAAGTTGAATGACTTGAAATCTTAGTTCCAATGCAGATTTTCATGTTTTAAATTTGACTACCAGTTTTCTATCAGTCTGCAGGTATCATGCGTTAATATGCCAACCACTTTCCATTAAAGAGTTTTGGGCTGTCATGTTTTTACTTGTCATTAATGCCATTATTGTTCTGAATTAATCTTTTGTTTCTTGAAGTTCATGAACACCTCGTGGATGCTGTAGAATAAGCTGCTCTTTTTTGTGAAATATTCGTACAGCACACTGTCTTAACACATTGCCGTCGGGCTGGTCTTTTAATTAAATACCCCCTGGTGACCGGACTTTTAAACGCTTTTGATGTTCATTCCCATAACATTTTGCAGGCTTATCGTTCTAAAGTAAGGTTCAAGAGCGGTCTGTCTGCTTGTAACTTGAGATGCAAACATCCTGCATGTAGCTGACGATGACCTTGAAGCGATC
>Ga0123352_10017857_pt1 | contig 11301 bp, 6 predicted proteins | sample TergutLab28metaG_FD_89700 | JGI IMG/M metagenome (GOLD analysis project Ga0123352, IMG submission 89700) | Labiotermes labralis P1 segment gut microbial communities from Petit-Saut dam, French Guiana - Lab288 P1 | ecosystem: Host-associated > Arthropoda: Insects > Digestive system > Gut ... | reverse complement strand
GTAATCCGTAGTTCGCGGCGTATGTAGTCATTTGTTTTGTGGTCATAAAGGGTGTAGCCTGCCAGAGGTCTCAGTAACTTCATTTCTGCCGCTTCAATTCTTCGTCTTTGTAAGGCTGTTAGAATTTAATTTACAGAATAATATTAAACATTTTGGGTCGAAATCTAATTTGTTTTATTTGTAGATCCAGATCGTACCGCGCAGTAAACACTGCGATCTCGGTTATAAAAACTAATCATTGAGAGTTGTGTAGGGCGAATTTAGCTGGTTTTTTTTTGCGAGATGCCTAGAAAACGGTGAAATGTACCGTAGAGGAAAAATGTAAAACCTATGAGTGTTAAAACTGGCGGTACGTAGACTCACCGCTATGCTTTAGAGGGTTAAACTTCGTTATAACGGAAGTCAGCCGCGATTTGAAGAGGACAGGAGAAGTACAAAATTGCGTCCACTAGTGAAAGTTCATAATTTAGAGTTATGCACGTTTTACGTACTCATATGTTTTCTTTAAAGACAGTAGCGCAGTCTGTTCTTTTCTCATACTTCGCAGACATATGACGAGAGATCTACTGAAGGGTAACATTACTGCGTCCCACAGTTTAACCCTTTGGCCCTGGAGATGGACATTTACAGTTTATCACATCATTTATGTAAAATGTGAATATTTTATGAACCAAGAAGGGTAACATTAGGAAATACACGATATTTTGTGAAGGAATCAACGAAGATAGTGAGAGAAAGTGTAAAAGAATAATTAAATATATTTGTTGACTAAATATATAAAAAGAGTATTCTGGGGAGTAGCGGTACGTCTATCCTATATATAGGATGCATGGTGCCTAAAGGTTAAATAAAATGTGTTAAAAGAAAATCAGAAAATAATTACCCCCTTTTCTGGTCATGGTTTTAGACTGCAAAACAAAAAACCCGATGGCCCCAGACAATTTAGTCATTCTTAAACAGAAAACGTTGATCACGGCAACTGCCATGTTGTCCGACACACTGATCACGAAGGAGTCTTCTGTTGAGCACAGCCATACATTCGGAAAATCACGCTACGCTTGGTGGACAACTGCGATAATTTTGACTTTACGACAACGCATTCCTCGTCGGGGTATGATGCGTTAAAATGTACAGAGTTCGAAGGGTTCAGAACACATCAACAAACAGTTCGACGTTACTGAAAAAGCATTCACCTGAAACGCGAAGCTGTCACGTGGAAGCATCACAGAGCGCGGATCGCGATGCGTGTGCCCGCAGGACATTGCAACCGCGACCAAGGCATGTCCTTCGTTGCACAACTTTAACCTGATTCTCACTTGACTAGGCCACGCCCATCCCACCCTGCGCATGTCAGCCGTCAACTTCAGGCATGTCATCAATATGTCATCTTATTTTGCAGTTCTGAATGACAGTCGAGCGGTTCTTTTGATACCGACAGCCTTTTATGCATACAAATTAGTTCTGCGAACGCCGTGAGGCTCTGCAGTCGTTGAGTGGACACAGCTGACCGCGCTGTTACGTCAGGAACTGTGTGCTCAGCAGGAGGGGGACCGCTATAGAGCAGCGGTCAATCACTCGCTTTACGTTCTTTCAACCCTCTGAAGCCTAGTGGTCAATTTATGCACCACCAGGTTTCATAATCAAAAATTCTACATTCTGCCATACAGTGCGCTTCTTTTTGTGTTCTGTTTCAAACTCCACACAAACAGCCATTTCTCCCTACATAAAATTGTCTGATTGATCTTTGTAATGGTGACTGCGTAAGTTTTTTGTGAGGTATAAAATGAATCTTTAAATGTAATTCTGGGTAACTTTCGTCTTTAAGTGTTTAAGAAGATACCTCAAAACCTGATACCACTACAAAATTGATCTGTATTACAAAAGGCGAAGAGGACAGGAAAATATCAAGAACATCTGAACTAAAAGACAAATATGAGGGTTGTTTGACCGTGCATCTTCCTCATTAAATAAACTGAAATGCCAGCTTGATGCAACTAGGTAATTTTATTGATGTATTCTTAGCTCGACATGTTCCGGGTACATACGCCCATCATCAGGAGCATTAGACGTTTAGTTGCAGCATATGGTTTTCTGCACCGAGTTTTTGGATGGGTGGTAGTCTTGAGAGCCGCTGTGTGGATCGTGTGTACGGTGCGGATAGTGCCGCACGGCAAACATGAAGACCTACGCACATTTGTGATCATATCTCGCTCTCTTCTTTTTAGAATGAGAAATGTTTCAGACAAGATTTGGAGAGAAAATCAAAACACGCATTTTATGTTCAGTAAATTTTTTTTCGAAAATCGTGCCGTTTATGAGATAATGTGAAAAAATATTGTAGAGGCGCACAGGCCACAGATGACAATATGGTATATACGCATTGCAAGCTTGATACCTATGGCTACAAACACACTCTCAGAATATGTAACACTTTACGTTTTTCCACTTCAACAATGGTTGCACGAACACGCCTCATTGTTACGTTGTACGTACCCTGCCTGTCTTGTCTTCTCCAAAGCATCCAGACCGGCTCTGGGGCCCACCCAGGATCCTCTTCAATGGGTACAGGGGTCGCTTTTTCCGGGAGTAAAGTGACAGGAGCGTGAAGCTGATTATTGACCTCCATATACCGTTAGGGTTAATATTCCCACGTACGTCTTGATCACGTGCTCTGGGACAACTTTATCCGTACCGTTGCAAAGCACAGAAATTCATTATTCACCTGAAGCTCACCACTCGCCTTGATCTACAGCCGAAGTTAAGAACAACACAAACTATACCCCACTCCAGTCACATGCCTCCATCCATTCAAACTTTACTTTCACCTTTTTATCCCATATATGCCGGACGGGAGTTATTCTTCAATAATCTCCGTCTGCCATTCTAATTAGCTGGATATGAGAGGAAAATATGCATTAGGTAGGACAAAGAAAAAATTACAGCTTCCTGTTTAGAAGAAATCAGATCATCACTCAGTTGTATACTTTAAACAACAACAATAATAATAATAATAATAATAATAATAATAATACTCATCTTTGCAGTCGTCCTTGTTCTTTTGGTGGTGGTGGTGGTGTTGGTTGTAGTAGTAGTAGTTGGTAGTAGTAGTTAGCAGTAGTTAGTAGCAGCAGCAGTAGTAGTTAGTAGTAGTAAGTAGTAATAGTAGTAGTAGTAGTAGTAGTAGTTAGTAGTAGTAAGTAGTAGCTGTAGTAGCAGTATTATTATTATTAGTGGCAGTAGTAGTTGCAGTAGTAGTCGTTAGTAGTAGTAAGTAGTAGTAGTAGTAGTCAGTAGTAGTAAGTAGTAGTTGTAGTAGCAGTATTATTATTAGTGGTAGTAGTAGTTGCAGTAGTAGTAAGTAGTAGTAGTAGTAGTTAGTAGTAGTAAGTAGTAGTTGTAGTAGCAGTAGTAGCAGTATTATTATTATTATTATTATTATTAGTGGTAGTAGTAGTTGCAGTAGTAGTAGTAGCAGTATTATTATTATTATTAGTAGTAGTAGTAGTAGTAGTACCAGCAGCAGCAGCAACGGCTGCTTGCTTGCTATGTGTCACTTTGAACCGAACACTCACAACCCACGTAAAAGTATACGAGATGACAAAATTGTCGGTACAATTAAGCAAGAACACTTTGCCGGCTCGGGTTTTACAGATGGGTTCGACAGTTTTGTAAAAATTAACTATCGAAGGGCACTAAAAAAAGAGAGAGAGAGAGAAAATCATGCGTGGGTCTGACAGGTTAAGTCCGCGTGATATCCGCGACTTAAGTTCAGAATTATTTCCTTAAAATAATTCACTAAAACGTTTAAGCCAGTCAGTAAACAGACGTCGCAGAGACGTTCTCACGCGCAGACGCGCACCAAAGCAAAAAGTAAAAAAATGTCAAAATCCGAAGAACTAAAGGGGCATGGAATCCGAAAGAGGTGTTAATCACCACAGACAACACGACGATACGGAATTAATGAGAAATGTAAACCCAGGAAGCTGGTTTCAGCAGTAACGCTTGTGGCTTGTATTCTGAACAAATCCGTTAAGAATCTCTGACCGGAGACCATCCTAAACAAGGTAATACGTGGTTTTATTCAGTCTACAAGACACAATTTACCTACTACAACGCCTTCAGCCAGTCGTATACAAATCACGGGTGCCAGATCCCCCGGGAGACTTCATTTTACTCTGCGGTGCCTAATATTTAAGGGTATTCAGTACGGAATTCGTTTCATGCCGCCATTCCGGCTCCAAGAATATTGAGACACCTTGTAGATATCTGGAAAACGTGTGGACCCGTGCCTTAGGCCATGGCGCATGGCCGCTCTCCGTTTACTCGTCAGTAAACATTCTATCATCAACTATATAATCTGAGCTACTGACTTTGTCCTTAAACTAACCATAAATAAAGGAATGTGTTAATTCATTACATATTAACACAAAGGCAAGCAAATAAAGTCTCTACGCCTCTACGTGGTGTGTAGAATTTTCATGGTACTGTACAATATCCGAGCAGTAAGCCGGTAGACACGCCCATATCCCTCATAAGATACCAGGTGCACGAAATTCTGACCACAGGTTATCAGCTTCATGTGAACAAAGCTTTAGACTGGTGCAAGCTGTGTGCAGCTTAGCATGAGCTCCCTCAATGCTAATACCACGGTAATTGAGCAGATGATAAACATGCCTGACGGTTAGCTGAACGTAAGGCGGTTTATTACGTTATAAACCGTAGGGTAACTATGAAATTATGTACCCATATAACCCGTTTATTGGTTTATTACATCCAAGTACTCCCTCCGGAATTACGGCCAAATTACGTGTTCCGATTCTGGAACAAAGTTAATGAATACGTGAAGTACAAGTTTGCATTTATCATAACAGAACTTATATTGTAGGTTTTACAAAACTGCAATAATAATTTAATAGAATCACATCATATAATGCCCAATAAATAAATATAATTGAAAAATAAACAATTTCAATAATGTAGTACTAAACTGCTGCGCAACAATCCGCGCTAATTCAAAATGGGCTTCTGAAAATAATTCATTAATCGTATAGAAGCATGTTGGGTGAACATTCTGCAGTATAAATAAATTCTACAATCTCCGCCGCCCTAAATGCCGCTCTTTAAATACAGCAGTCACACTAATTACTGCAACTACTTTTAAGCGGATGATCAGATCATAGTATCAGAATCTGATAAGGGTCCGCACACAAATTAGAACATATAACATCCAAATATTGAGTAATAACATCAACCAACAGAACTGAAACTAGGGCATTCAGATGCAGTGGCCCCAATCAGAAGCGTCATAATAATTAATAGCAAACAATAATAACAAAAAGCACAATTACATTGGATACAGTCTGTCATACGAAAGAGATAAGTATGTTACAAGCAAATATTAAAAATTTGTAGAGCTAATGGGAGCTACCAGTCAAGTTGTTCCGAAGTCCAGAAGCAAGCCAGACCACAGATGTACAGCAACACATTAGCAAGACCCGCGCTACTGTATGGCATTCAGAAGTGGACAACAAAAGAAAAGGACAAATCCAGATTAACAGCGCTATAAATGAAACGTTTAGGAAGACGGCAATACACGTTGTTTGACAACGACGATAAATACATATTAAAAACTTAAAAAACACAAGCAGCCTTGGGAAAAATCGACAAATATAAAAATTATAAGGATACAGCATGTTCGTAAAACGAAAACATTAAGACTCCTGCAGGCTGTTAAGAAATATCTAAAAGGTAAAGTGATCCCGTCACAGGTCCGGTGTGGCCCAGAGGGTGGGTAGATGTATAGCTCTACTCTTCCATGACCGCGACACTAGAAGGGGGTGAGTGGTCAGCAGCACGCCCCGGCCGCACTTTACCCCCGGGAAAGATCCGGTACCCATTTTACAGGAGGCTGGGTGGGCGTCGGGGCAGGTCTGGACGGGCGGAAAATCTCGTCCCCACCGGGATTCGATCCCGAACCGTCCGGCCCGTAGTCAATGGTTAAGAAATATCTACCACGAGGAAAAATAAAGATAGAATACGTACTAAAGACTCTTCTGAATGGTTATATTCAGACTGGAATTGGCCACGATGCCTAAGCTCTTGAACACGTGATTTTGCTGCTGCTGCTTCTGCTCATGATCAAGGCGACAATGTCCCTTTTAGATTGCCTTCTTATGACTGTCTGTTAGTTGTCTGCAGATACGAAGCGAGTGTAGAAAGTCAAACCGATCGGCCGTAGCAGCCCCGTAGGTGACGCGCGCACTTCCTAGGTAGATCAGTCGTCTTCTGTATGTTAAGGAAAACATGTGCAACGCGCATTGCATTGTCAAATCTTTCTCCCCACTCGCAGTAGTCAAAGCTGAACGCGAAAATCCAGCTACCCGTTAAGTTCGGTTGGCGATACGAATTTTAAACGCTAAAATTTTCTTCCGGCGGAAATTCACAGGAAAATTGTTGAAGGGTACGGTGAAAGTGCAATATGGGAAAGGAATGTGATGAAATGGTGTCGGTTGTTTAAATAACGGAGGGCTTATGTGCATGAGGAGGAGCGAAGTGGGCACGCGTCTTCTGTCACGGATGATTTTAAAGGAAAACTACAGGGGAAATTTGTGAAAAACAAGAAATTAACATTTTATCAATTACACGAACATTCTACGGATGCGTGTCGATGTCTGGTCCACGAAAATATTACGAACTGACTGAAAGGTTCGGTGCGACATCTTCGAAGTAGGCATACAAAAGATGGTCCCACAATACTACAAGTGTCTTAATTTACATGGCGTGTATATGAAGTAGATATTCAGTATGTTGCAAAAAAGATATAAAAACAATTAAACGCTGTTTCTTATAATATGTGTAAAACCAACTAGATGGTCACACAGGTTTGCTGACAGCTTGCGAGCAAGATGTCAGCAAACCTGTGTGACTTATACCATTGCTGTGTGTACAGTGAAAAACTCCTGATGATTGACAGAGGAACTGTCCGAAACATGTAGAGTTTTATTCCAAAAATAAATTTGAGAAATTAGTGCATCTAGTTGGTGTTGCTATACGAATATATCACGATGCACGGTCACCTGAACGTTATAAACTCTGCTTACAACCAAACGTTTCTTACTTTCTGGACGCGCTAAGCATAAGCTAAGACAACATAACGTTCACTTAACATTAACGCCGTTTTTAGACTTTGAATTTCCACATGCAATTCGTTTTAATACAACAAACGTAAGAACTGAAAGGTTCATTCCACCACCATCGTAGTACAATTACAACACATGGGACCACACGACAGTTACATTCAATATTTTATTCCATTACCCTGGGAAATCTATTTCGAGGCAATCTATTTACATGATGTATCCAGTTTTTCTTGTATTCCATTAATTTGTCCAAAACTGGTGTTTTTTAACTCCTTTGTAATTTGTGCATTTGTTTTGTAATCTGTCCAAGTGTATCCTGCTGTTCTTCTCATGTGTTTCATCTCTGCTGTTGTTATTCTTCTGGCGTCCCTTGCTGTCACAGTCCAAGCTTCGCTGCCATATAACAAGATTGGAAGGGCCAGTGTATTGTATAGTTTTAGTTTTGTTTTCCTAAGAGTTTTTGTGGTCTAAACACATTATTTAAAATACCTGTAATTTTAAAAAAGTTATTTAATTTGTTATCAATGTCCAATTCTCCTTCATAAGACATATTTCTTAAATAGTTAAACCAATTTACTTGTTCTATAATTTTGTTATCTATTACAATTTTAGTTCTCACTGGATCTCGCCCTTTAAATGCCATCGAGTTTGTTTTCTGTGCAGATATAGTTAAACAATATTCTGTTATTATTTGATTTAATTTAAGCGCAGCTTTCTGTTGGTTATCTTATGTGTCTGCTATTATGACTTGGTCGTCTGCAAATAGCAGCGTTGACAGTTGCTGGTTTTTTGAAAGTTTGATTCCGGTTATGTCTTGATTTTGCCATGTAGCTATTATTTCGTCTGAATATATATTAAACAGTACTACTCCCCAACTGGCAGAAGGAATTATGGTAGACCTTTGAAGAAACTCCTGGATACGTGATACCTAAACGGGTCAACAAGTGGCCCAACTCCACGAAAGATATATTATTATTATTATTCAATATTTTGGCTTGGAAAACCGCATAAATGTGACAAAACAGAGTCTAAATATGTCACTGTTAGTCTAATAATTTAAATTCTGTACAGCTACCGTGTACACGGAAACTAAAATTCCCACATTTCCTTTGTATGTGCTATAGGGTACACGTGTATGTGCGTGTATGCGCGCGCATATATACAGAGTGAAATCGGCGAGTACAGTTAGTAACATGACAGGCAGAATACGGTTTATATCTGAGTGTGCTATATGATAAAGACATAATTGTCAAGCCGTAGCTGCTGTCACATTAGAGCACAGTTGGCAGCTCTGCGTGCGAAACTTCCGAATCTAAATAACACAGACGTTAAGTAATTCATTGTCTTAACAAAGAAACATTTCAGAACGACACGCCTAAACGTAAGGAAGGAATGGAGCAAATAATGAAGATACAAAGTGCGCACTCCAGACAGGGTAACCTTTACAGGAACAATGCTCCGGTATTTGTGAATGGTAGTCTCACATTTCCGCGGTATGACGAGGAAAACTTAGCATGCTGAACTAATGAGGTACGTATTTTTTGAAAGGGAGAAAATATACGCTGGTATATAATGTGTATATATATATATATATATATATATAGAGAGAGAGAGAGAGAGAGAGAGAGAGAGAGAGAGAGGGCCGGGATAGCTCAGTCGGTAGAGCGACTCGTTACGGGCTGGACGTTTCCGGGATCGAAACCCGGTGGGAGCCACATTTTTCGCACCCGTCCAGACCGGCCATGGGTCCCAAACAAACACCTATCGGTACCGGGTCTTTCCCGGAGTTAAAGCGGCCAGGCGTGGCGTTAACCATCCACCCCATCTAGTGCCGAGGTTAAAGAAAGAGTAGAGCTATACCTCTACTCCCCCTTTGGGCCCTCGTGGCCTGTTCTACGGTGAACTTTACCTTTATATACACATCAACGTGTGCGTGCGTGCGTGTGTGCGTGTAACAGTGATGGAATGTCAACTCCGCTACTGTAGGCCTATGTATGTATACACATATATCGTAACTGTTATATCTACTGATACGCACGCCTTGTGACACCAGTTTACAATACAAGACTGTTGTTATGAAAGAGCTATGCTTCGATCGGTTTCACAGCCTCGACCTATACCAATGAAGTGTAGTGACACCGGTTACTTCTAACCATCTGTTTGGAAGTCCATGGCGTGCGTATCCAGTGAAAGTCTATTTCACACTATTTCGCAACGGCTGGATGAATATGAATGAACAAATGGAAAGGTTATCTGTGGAAATAACAGATAGAAATGGGACATGTCAAATTTCCCCGACGGAAATCCGATTTGCTTTACACTATTATAAAATATAATTAAAATCATTCACATTGGTGCATTAAGTACAGGAACTAGCATTGTTATGAATCCCACGAATAGGACCTGTCTAAAAGAGAATCGTGTGTGATTGGCAAAAAAATTGAATAATACCACAGCTTTCAAAACCACACAACATATCATTACACGATTCGGTCGTCACGACAAATTAATCTGTATGTGTAAAATTAAACTAGTACATCAATTAGTGCGAGCTAATTGCAAACGTAATCAACGGCATATGAAGTCCGAACACACGGTTCATTTACTTCTGGGTCAGTTGACTCATCTGGCTGCATTCGCCATTCCAGTGACCCTGCGACAATTAGGTGCGTAGAGTATACAACTACCAGTAAGTAAGTAACTATATTAGTAACTCACTATCTACCAGACTAGCTGAAAGGGTGATAACTAATTAACCAACTGTGAGCGACTAACTAATGGAAGCCCACAAAATTCGTGCTCTCCTTATTACCTTCTGTTCCTACTCCGTCACCTAGTTCCCTCTTCCAAACATCTTCACCTTTCTGAATGACTGTACTGCACAAAACTTCGCGTTGCAACTGCTTTAGAAGGACGAATTGTGTTCAGATTATATACTCAAGCCCCAATGCCTTAAACTGTTTTGTGTATGCTTTAACCACGCAATTTGACTAAGCACATATGTAAGTTACAGCGTCACCATCTTCATAACTACATGACTAACCGTGGGCCGGGACAGCTTAGTCGGTATAGCGACACGCTAAGGGCTGGACATTCCGGGGATCGAATGCCGGTGAGGGCGAGATTTCCCGCACCCGTCCTGCCCGGCCTGGGTCCCAACCAGCCACCTGCAAAATTGATGCCGGATCCCTTTCCCCACGTAGTAGAGCGGCCAAGGCGTGGCGTTGACCACCCACCTCCCTCTAGCGCCGAGGCCAAAGAAAGAGTAGAGCTATATCTCTACTTGCCCTCTGTGCATTCATGACAGGTTAAAGTAAAGTCAATTACAATCCAACTAAATTGTTAAATATGTAACTACCAAACCATCTAGGCCATTCAGTGATAATTATTTAGTCTACGCTGAATTTTTAATCATTTTTATCTGTTCATTATTTCCTCGAATTAAACAGATTTTCGAAAAAAAAAACTCGGTTCCGCTTACGCGGGTTAAGCAAAAAAGAAAATGCCACACCTTTTGTTAGGTTTTAATTCCTCACAGCGACAACCACTGGTACAGGACATTAGAGTCTACACGTCACAGCATTCTTACCAAGACCCGATCAGTTTGTTACTGAAGTATGGAAGTTTAAAGAAGCAACTAAATCCCAGCAATACGTGGTACACCCTGTGGACTGTATTCAGGCTTGCAGAACATCAAACGGACTTGATGCATATTGCTGCCAGTACCTTCAAAATGTTAACAATCCGGAATGTTGAACTACGTGTGACAATGCAAGATTGGAGACTTTCACAGCTGTGGTGATGAAGATTCACATTCTGGGATGTCACGCCGTGTCTATGATAGTTCCTGACGTTTAGAAGGTAGCGTACTGCCTTCATGTTCAGGGTCGCAGTCCAAGAAGAGGCCCTGCAGGTATAGCCAGTAAAGAGCTTCAAAACTTCGATAACTACGTGTATTTACCAGCAGTCAAAGCGTCAGACTCCATAAGACATTAATACACTTGAGGGTTGTTTGGCTGTGCATCTTCCTCATGAAATAAAGTGAAATGCCAACTTGATGCAACTAGGTAATTTTATTGATGTATTCTTAGCTCGACATGTTTCGGGCGCACACGCCCATCATCAGGAGCATTAGATGTTGAGTTGCAGCATATGGTTTTCT
>Ga0123352_10017856_pt1 | contig 11301 bp, 3 predicted proteins | sample TergutLab28metaG_FD_89700 | JGI IMG/M metagenome (GOLD analysis project Ga0123352, IMG submission 89700) | Labiotermes labralis P1 segment gut microbial communities from Petit-Saut dam, French Guiana - Lab288 P1 | ecosystem: Host-associated > Arthropoda: Insects > Digestive system > Gut ... | reverse complement strand
GGGAATCTCTCATTTAAAACGTCAGTCACAAAGCAACTGAAATGGGGAGGAGCTCCGTCTTGCTTAAAAATAACCCTACTTACAATTTCTTGTTCGAAGGTTTAACGTGTAAATCCGTCTAGTACTTTTTAAGTTATAGCGGTTTCAAATCCCATCCATCTTTTTCGATGACCCTGTATTAATTTGTGTGCCCACTTTGCTGCCCCTTAGACTTGCCCCTCCCTAGCTACGCCCCAGAATAGACTCGATCTGCCGTGGGTGTTTTAAGCATTATAGGTTGTGAGGAAAATTTAAAGGTTAAAGCTTTTCTTTAGTTGTTTCAGTTTATTAGGCGGGGTTTGAATATGGTGGGTCGTGTGTGCCGAATTTCCCATTACACATAAATTTATGAGAAACTTTTTTTTCCGACGTCGTGTTCGGAATTGAGTTTCGAACAATGTGTCATATGTGATTTGTGGGCGTGTTTGTGTTTGAGGTTAACACTGTATGATTCACGTATGACTCAAGTGGCTTCGTAGTTACTGCCCTGGAATAGAAACATAATACAATTTTAGTTTCCCACCGTATCTTCCCTCCCCCGAAAGGATTGCACTTTCAGCGCCTGAGAACGGATCAGTCAAGGGTATAAGGCAGTAGGAAGTGAATTGTGAGACAGAACTTATCCATCCATGCCCTGCTCTAGGGGTACAAGTTTCGTGATGTTGTTTCAGATCACTGCGATTTGTCAGTGTTCTCAGACCAACATTTAAACATTTATGTGCGAGTCAAATCGTTTGTGGATGCAGTTAGCCTTGCGGTCCTAGACCGCTCGTTTGTCTGTAGGTGTGAATTGGCCTCTACTGGCAACACTTGAAACTGCACTGTGCGTTTCACTTGTGTCTGATGTGAAACAGGAATGCCTTATGGTACGGCATTCTTCGTCTTCCGTTACTTGAAACGCGTAGGCGAATAAGCATTTCCCGTGACGTCCTCATTGTCATTTAATAATCATTCACGGACGATTACAAGATCCACGGCGACGGTCTTACTGTGGAAAGTATGTATAACTTTTAGATCTTCGCTCTTCTGTGACGTTACGCAGCGTTGATTGGCAGTTAGGTGCCGAAGTTTCGGGCTAACCTGTGTGTTCCACCTTCAAGGGTCCATCAGTCTTGGGCTGCCTGACCCTTGACGGTGGGACCGATAGGTTGTCCCGAAACGTCGGTAAATAACTAGACCCCAGTTGAAATATGATGGCACACGGTGACGCACGGGAGGGGAAGTGAAGGGGAAACTGGCGAATGGAGTGATTAGCCAGTGCCCTTCACACTACCTCGGAACATGATGTATCCAGCATCAGAGGCCAGTTGAAATGTGATAGCACACGCTCAGAAACCAGATTTCGTCTTTCGGCGAAACGTGAGTCCATTTAAATCGGCGGGGGCGTCAGTTCAGTCGACTACTGAGAGCCGAGGTGTGCGCTTCAACGGTAGTAATGCTGGATACACCATGTTCCGAGACAGTGTGAAGGGTACTGGCTACCTACCACATTCGTCAGTTTCCCCTCCACTTCTCCTCCCGTGCGTCACCGTGTGCCATCATATTTCAATTGGAGTCTACTATCCCTGATGCGCACACCGCAGCTGCCAGTAGTCGACTGAACTGACGCCCCCGCAGATTTAAACGGACTCGTCCGTTTCGCCGAAAGACGAAATCTGGTTTCTGCGCGTGTGCCATCACATTTCAACTGACCTCTACCAATCCACGCTGCGTAACGTCACAGAAGAGCGAAGATCTCATTTACAGCGCTGCAGCGGCCTGAAATCGCACTTGTTTATATGTGGCGGATGTGTCACAGTCTGCAACTGTTAAGTTCCATTAATTGTACCAGACCAGTGGGCTGAGACGAAGGAGTGGCTGTAGATCCAAATGCAGGACAACGGCATTGCTCTTGATCTGCGTGGTTTCGTGCTAAAGTAAAATTCCACGACTCTTGATTGGCTGAGAAGCGGAGATGCACCGACAGAGATGGGGGCGTGAAATCGCAGTAGTGTGGACAGGTTAATAACCCGTGCTGAGGAGTACGTGTTTTCGAAAGTGCCAGCCACTTTCCATTCATAATCGACTTTTTGTATTAATTTATTGCAGAGTTAATAACACCATTCCTACCGCGTGAGTGCGATCGGAAGTATCTCCCCCCCCCTCCCCCGCACTTCATTGTGTATTTACCATGTCGAAAAGTATTCCAAATAAAATGTGTCTTTAGAAATGAATGTAAGGCTGACTCTTACATGGTTATTGTGTCATAACAGTTGTTGGGAAGTGGTTCTGAACTGAAGAGGATTGTTAGGAGCGGAGAAATGTGTACTTGAGCCACAATGTGCCCATTTCCTTAGAAAAGAAACCTCTAGGTAGTGCTTTCATATGAATGTCAACTATCTTTGCAGAACTTTCGATTTGTTGATGTTATAAATTTTTGACGAAGTTTTTTTTTTTTACAGCGGTCACGAGGGTTTTGTACGTGTCATACAGTTCTGATGTGACGAACCTGTGCTTTAAAAATCGTTAAGTTTGATCCGAGCTTTGTGTGACGTAGTTATATTGTACTTCTACCCATGTGAAGCAAAACTGAATTGAGCAGACATTTTTTAATGTAGATGCTCAGTACCAGGTTTTATCGAAAACTCTCGAGTTGATTTTGGAGACGAAACTTAACGGGAGTATCCTTAAAACCATGACCTCACCCTAATGCGTTCATTTAGTGTACTTGGCCCACATAGCTCCTGAAATCTGAATGAAAATTCCGTTTACCGCAGTGCTGGCTAGTGCTGGTGTTGCCGTTAGTACGAAAAACGGACTGGACTTTACTAAATGTGATTAAAACTTCATCCTGGTTTGAGCCGAATGTTGATTTCAGCGAATTTCATTTTATCTGCGAAAACCGAGCGGGCGTCGTCTTAAGCTCCTTGTTTTGTTTGTTTGATCAGCTGCTGAACGACTGAGAACTGGACGATATTGGATGAATAAAGAAACGAGAAAACTGTGAGAAGAACTGCTGTAGCATGTTGTAAACTGTGTGTTATCATGTAGTTCGCTTCAAGCTAGGTTGTGCGATAAGCATTGCTCGTGATGTTACACCGTACCAAACTTAATCTTTGTTACTTGTGGGTTGAGGCCGGGCTAGGCTCCGTGGCTAGTTGTACAGTTTTGCTGTCGATCTCTTGCATACTCTTGTATCTCTGGTCTTCGGAACGCTATGGGCTTTTAGTCTGATGCGATGGTCAGTGTCCAAAATTACAGCCATAACTATGACCATGTCGCATCTTCTGAATCCTTCAGGGTTAAATACAGTTGAATTTTTAGGTAATTTCAACTAATGTTGTTCGAACCGAGGTGTATAATGTTATGGTTAACAGTGAGAAATTAATTGGTAACAATATATGACGCTATAGGCGAGGTGTCGCATAAACCGTGTCGTTATAAGCGGGTTCGACTGTGCTGGTATCACATTGTCACAACCAGTTGAAGTAGTGGAATTTGTATAAATTAACTCGACGAAATCACTTCTCTTTTTTTGGAATGCATTGTAAGATCAGATGTATAATCCACCGTCAAGGAGGTTATCCGTGCTTGGAACGAGATAGGTACGCATGCGCAAGATTCCTTGGCCAATGACGTGTTGCATCTACCCTTCCTGAAAGCATTCGCACTTTGTATTCACGCACTACACGCTACTCGAAATTCGAGATGTTTCCTTCTGCTTTGGCAGCACTGTCGCTCCCACCGCCAGCAGTCCTGTAGTCCCTGCTATAGTCAACACCCCCCGCACCGCCTCCGACACGCCCACCACATCGTGGGGGTCATCTCCTGGTTTGCCATCTATAAATGCGCCCGTGTTTCATGTGGGTTTCGGTTGCACTGGAAACTAGGCTTGTGTGTTCGTATCGATATAGCCAGATTTAACATGTGTGATCTTTATACCCTAGTAATATATTTTTTCCCCTATACACCAGGGGTGACTATACCCTAATAAAATATTTTTTCCCCTATAGACCACAGGTGTCTATACCATAGTAATATATTTTTCCCCCTATACACCAGGGGTGACGATACCCTAGTAATATTTTTTCCCCTATTCACCAGGGGTTACTGTACCCTAGTAATATATTTTTCTCCTATACGCCAGGCGTGACTGTACTCTAGTAATATACTTTTCCCCTATACACCAGGGGTGACTATACCCTAGTAATATATTTTTCCCCCTATACACCAGGGATGACTATACCCTAGTAATATATTTTTCCCCCTATACACCAGGGATGACTAGCTAGACGAGTTTCGGGAGCCTCGCTTTATGAGGCAAGTTAGGAAAGAGCCATGGATTAATAAAATAAAATACTTTTACTTATTTTGTGACTTATTTCTGTTCATCCAATTACAGTAGGCTAATGTCAGTTTGTTAGGTTTCTCGTTTCTTTTGAAAAAAAAAATCCTGTAAAATGTCATTCAAACTCAGCGTTGCGTGCATGTAAACTGAATATTATTTTATATTTTATACAGGGAGCTCGCGCTAGCCGCTTTGTGGGTGCCCCTGTTACAGAAGCTGAGGTGTGTCTGTCGTGTAAGTGCATACCTAATCTTACAGCACGAGAGACACATAGAAATGTTTTAAGTTCGTTTAATAATATGGGTCTGAAAACGAATTACATTTAAAGAAACATGCACACGTACCATCAAAATCTGTCAGCGACTCAAAAATATCATCAGGGCCGTTAAGTACAGCAGTTCCAGTTGACAGTACTCGTCACGGAAATGCATTGTACGAAATTGATTGAAATGTAGTTAAGAACTCGAAAGGTGCTGTTCAAACTCGAAATTTTCATGCGTTCCTGAATATAGTTTAGAGTAAATGAACTGAAATATTATATAAAATATATGTAATGCAGTCAGATACAACTTTGTATTTTATTAAATTATATTAGATTCTAATTCCAACGACATGTTTCGGCCCTATTTGTGGGGACATCTTCAGGCTGGTCTTTAGACAGGTGGAGTGTACAATTGATAATGCTTCAATTTACGAGATCTCGTATTACAAGAATTGGTTAAAATAATGGTTTACTTATAAAAACATAAACATGAAATAACCTTATTGACTAATTTATTAAGCTTAAATATATCTATTATACAGACACAAACACAGCTAAATACAAACTACTTCTGACTGAATGCCGCTACTACAGCTAATCAATGTCGATCATACAGAAGATACTTCGTCTTCCAAGAAAAACATGACCGCTAAATTATAGTGAGAGAGAAGCCCAATCACTGTATACCCCCCATAACCACCCAGTCATTTCTATTTTATATAGTTTTTGAAATCTATTTTATAAAGTACCACATTTAAAATTTTGATCTCAAGTTTCTTATATAATATATTCAATTATTTTAACCAATTCTTGTAATACGAGATCTCGTAAATTGAAGCATTATCAATTGTACACTCCACCCGTCTAAAGATCAGCCTGAAGATAACCCTATAAATAGGGCCTAAACATGTCGCTGGAAATATAATCTAATATAATTTTAATAATATACAAAGTTGCGTCTGACTGCATTATATATATATATATATATTTTTTAATATTATATTTTAGCTCATATTCTACACAGCAGGGATGTAAATGAAATTTACACAATAGTGATGCTTATATAAGTTAACGTATGTATCTGGACCCGAAAAGTAGAGTGCACATAAAAAAAAATTAAAATTTGACCCTTTAATAAAATTACGCTAAAATTAACTATACTAAATAAAACACGCTATAATCCTCATATTGACAGCGTCCTATGTGTCACAGAATTGTTCCGTCGAAATGTACGGTACGTTTTGCGTGTGCAGTTAGACGCGTTAGTAAAGTTGCTGTTAAAGCTATTTAGACATAACAAAAACCAGAATAACTGCTCTAAATACATTGTAATTTGTCATGCAAAGTTTGGTCGAAATCGATCAAGCATTTGCGAATTGTCTTATTTGCAGACGGACAGATGTGACGAAACCGATACCCGTAAGTTGTGTCAGAAGTTCCCTGCTTTTCGACTAGGCAACGGGCTGGACAACGGAGGAACCATGTTTCGTTTCCCCGGCAGGAGAATCTTTTTCTCTTCTTCGAAATCTCCTGACCCTCTGTGGGGCCCAATCAGCGGCCGTTTCAATTACCCTGGAGTAAAGCTGCCGGGGCATGAGGTTGACCGCTCACAACCATATAGTGCCGACACTGAGTACGCGTGGAATATGTCACAGGTACCCATGTGTACCTCAATGACTACATAGGGACAGCTTTACCTTTGCCTTTATGAATTGATGAATTCTACAAGTGGGTCAGAATAGCAGCGCATAGGCGAAAGGGCATGCGAAAAGACTGCCGAAACAAATCAGAGGGTGAAAGTTACAGGCTGCCGGCACAAGGCAGGGCCGACCGCGACTCTGTGTGACTTTGTTCGGCACTACTATGCCGAACGTAGCAGCTCTGTTGAGACCGGCTGTATAGGAACTTGAAGCGTTTAGCAACTGTAGCTTGCGTGATTTTGATGTATCAAGTTGTAGCAAGACGCACGCTACTAGTCCTTACGTCCGTCTTCGCCTGCCTGGTTATACTCAATATATTGGGCATCCGAGGAAAACAGTCTGTTCCTTCGGAACACTGGTAGTGACTTGCATGAGTCTGACTCTTTGTCCGTCTTCTGATACAACTTTAGACATCAGTTTGACAAACCACCAGTAATTATGATTATTATTGTTATATAAATAATCAACACAACGAAGTATATATCATTTAATGCAACATGTTTCGACCTTAAGGCCATCATGGTCATCCATGATGACCTTTTAGAAATTCATTCTCTTGTCTGTCTTACGACACGTCCATAGCCTCTTGCAAAGTGAGTTCTGCGCAGTTTTCGATATAGTGCTTCCTGTTTCAATTTCCAGTATCCTGTCTTTTCTTCATGGTCATCCAGTAGCAGCTTACATCTTCTTCCTCGTCTTCCCGTCGCTTGTATGCGTGCCTGTGTGTTTCCTTCAGTAACATATTTTAGAAGGCAGTTCCAGCGCAAGATGTGACCAATCCAGTTCCCACATTTTTCCATATTTTTATTGTATGCAGGACATTCCTCTCCTCCGTGACTCTGTGTAATGATTTTCTCCATCCCTCTCCACCACCGCATTTCAAGATTTTGCAGGTTTTTCATATTTGCTTCCCAAAACACCCAAGTTTCAGCACCTTGCAAAGCTCTACTCCAAATGTAGCACTTTATTAGTTTCTTTCTTAAATTTGAGTCCATTTTGTTGGTGAAAAGAGTCTTCTTATTGTTCAATGCTGCTTTTGCATTGGCAATCCTGGATTTAATTTCCCTTGTACATCTTGCATCATTCGTTATCATGCTACCCAAACAGTTAAAATGTTACACATTCTGTAGTTCCTTTTGATGTATCATAGTTTGTACTGGGAATGGTTGCCTTGGGATTCTCATCATCTTAGTTTTTTTCCCCCCACATTCATTCCCATTCCATAGCATCTTCAAGTGTCGACTAGACTTTCAGTATTGTCCTGTAGTACCGCTCGATGATTCATGGCGTTGCAGGAAACGCTATATGTATACAGGGCGTTCCTAAATTAGTTATGCAAAGTAAGTAAAAAGTTTCCCCGTTACAGGCCCGGTGTGGCCCAGAGGGTGGTTAGAGGTACTAGAAGGGGGTGAGTGGTCAGCAGCACGCCCTGGCCGCACTTTACCCCCAGGAAAGACCCGGTACCCATTTTACAGGAGGCTGGGTGGGCCCCAAGGCCGGTCTGGACGGGCGGAAAGTCTCGTCCCCACCTGGATTCGATCCCGGACCGTCCAGCCCGTAGTCTCGCTATACCGACTGAGCTACCGGGCCCGCTAAATTAGTTATACAAAACTAAGGCGTAATAACACCGAAAGTAGAAAACTTAAAGTAGTATGATTTATATCACAAAATGCAGTATATATTTAAATTTTATCTACAGATATTCACAGCTGTTCATTGTGGTTTCCGCGTGTCACGCGGCGGATGTCCCATCTGTAAGCGATTTCGTCTCAAAACCTATGAGTCATGTCCGCATCTATGGCCGCAACCGCCTGTTATCCGTGCCCGTAGTTCTTCCAGACTTGCAGGAAGAAGTGGAACAAGCACTTTGTCTTTTACGTACCTCCACACAAACAAGGCCAGGTGCGTTGAATAAGGTGATCGTGGTGGCCAAGCTATCGTTCCACCACGTCCAATCCAAACAATCGTCTGCCGTGTGACACGAGGAAACCACCTTGAACACATGTGAATATCTGTCGACAAAACTTAAACATACACTGCATTTTGTGGTACATATCACCATACTGTAAGATTTATACTTTGTGTTATTTCACCTTAGTTTTATGTACCTAATTTAGGAACGCCTTTGTGTGTGTTTATGTATGTGTATGTATGTGTGTGTGTGTGTGTGTATGTATGTATATATATATATAAATAATGTGTGTATATACACACACACACACACACATACACTTCTAGCTGGCATAAAGAGAAAACTTTTGATAACCTGGTAGTATTGTGTCTCTTGGTTTTCATTTTACTGAAAAGGTACTTAAAATGTGCTGCTGTGTTTCTCTTTGCAGTCATCCCAAAAATGTCGTGCCGAATATGAAACGTGTGGTTCGTATTTACCACGCGTTCCTGTGAGTGGGCGTTGGTACGGATGATCTACAACCTTTAATATGCTTATGGAAAATCCTTGACAAGACATGGCACGGTAATTCGTTTTGGAAGTGGAACAGTTCGTACGTGGGGCCGCGCTGACATGAATGACTCAGTCCGTCCGAAGGTCATCCGCCATGTATGACCTTTGTGATGAATAAGATAGAGACCCTGGTACAATTCTAGGGGCAATTTTTGTGACGGGATAATTGTAACTCATTTCTTTGCCCATGTAGTAGAGGCACAATAAAACTGCAAAGTATAATATTTATTTAAAATAATAATAATGATGATTATTATTATCTCGGTTCATTGTTGGATTAACTGCCTTAGTATAACCAGTTAAATGCGTTTGATGTTTGTGTGAACGTGCATAGTTGATACAATAATATGAACAACCAACTAGTTGCAACAATGATACTTTATTAATAACTTCAGTCAGCTCAACATGTTTCGGGCGATAGTTTCGCCCATCTTCAGGAGCACTAGACTGTGTTTACAGCTTGTGGTATAATGCACCGACGATGCTGCCAGCAGGCAGCGGCGGTGCATTATACCACAAGCTGTAAACACAGTCTAGTGCTCCTGAAGATGGGCGAAACTATCGCACGAAATATGTTGAGCTAACTGAAGTTATTAATAAACTATCATTGTTGCATCTAGTTGGTTGTTCATATTATTGCAATTAATTGCAGTATGTCAATGTAATTTTATAATTAAAACACTACATCCCCAGTATGTTTAGTTCTTTCATAGATTATCATCTGGGAGACCATACATCATTCAGTAAGTCTAAAACGCGAAGCACGATAAATTTTTCTTGAAATTGTACTAGTATCCTATAGTAAGTTTCAGTATCTTTATCTGTGTATTTTCAACACTTCATACTTCTTGACGCTGTTCAGGGTACTAAAGCTTACTTATTGTACTTATTGATTGATGTATTGTCTCCCCGGTGATGATCTGTGAAAGATCGAAACATGTTTGGAAATGAAAGTTTCAATTGTAAAATTACACACTGGCATTCTACATTTAAGTGGTTGTTGTAAGGTAGTTTGTAGATATTTAATTTGACCTTTTAAAGATGGAAATGCACTTGAATTATATTTAAAGATTCAGTTCGTACCACGTATTAGACATTGTCCGCCTCGGTTATAAAAGCGAATTAGTTACTGCTATATTATGTAAAGCGGTTTGTCGCCGACCTGCCATCACGGAGGCCGGGTTCGAACCCAGGGCCGTCCATGTGTGATTTATGGTGGACAAAGTGGCAGTGGGATAGGTTTTTCTTCGAGTACTTCTGTCTTCTCTTGTCAATATCATTCCCCCAATGCTTCATTTTCATCTACACGTTGCTTACCAGAAAGACAAACGGACGAAGCTTGAGAACTCTCCAAAAAGCACTGCTGTTGCGAAATCGGGGAGCATTGTATGGAAAAACACTTTCACTTTGTACTGGGAAATAATCGCTGTTTGTTCTGAGGTCCGTACAGAGTAACAAGAAGTCACTGTGTGGGTTTGAGTGTGGAATTGCTGCATGTTGAATTCCATGGTGTATGGTGTAACAACTAGCAGGCTGTGTTAAGTCTTGAAGGCGGTGGATAGCGTTGTAACTGGAGTGCAACCAGCGCCATCTGTTCACATTTTATAGCGATGTTGCAATCATGTAACCGTTTCATTTTGCAGCTTAGCGCATGTGTGTTGAGGCTGACCGGTTTTCACTTCCATCGTCCCTGTATTTCCCTTTTCCGCCTCAGAATCGAAGTTCCCACGAACACCACGTAACGCATATAAACGAGAACTGAAAATCTGAAGTCAGAAATCTTAATGTATTCACATGCTTAGTTTGAAGACGCGTTACGGAGAGGAGTGTCTATATTTGTTTAAGATCCATTGCACGGGATTTGAGGTTACCACATGGATGTTGATAAAGATTAAAGTCCCCTGTGATGTCGTCTGTTGGTAAATACGACGTTTCGGAGATTATTCTTACAAAATATTCGTCATTGCCGATCCCAGTGGTCGTGCGGTCTAAGGCGTGGGTCTGCTGCCGCTCGCTTGCTGGGATTGTTGGTTCGAATCCCGCCAGGGGCATGGATATGTATTTGTTGTGAGTGTTGTGTGTTGTTAGGTAGAGGTCTCTGCATCGGGCTGGTCACTCGTCCAGAGGAGTCCTACCGAGTGTGGTGTGTCTGAGTGTGATCGTGTATCCTCTACAATGAGGTGGCCTTGGCCCACTGGGGAGGGCTGTTGCATCACGGTAAAAAAAATTGTTATTTGTCCTTGAAGATGGAGGCAACAGGCTTCCCCGAAACGACGGTAACTTTACCAGTGGAGACGGTGTCATGGAAGGCGTTACTATTCCTCAAGGTCCATTAGATCAGCGTTTCTCAACCTTTGTGAGACCGCGGCCCGGTAAATTCTTTTTTTCATAAGACGAGGGCCCGGTCCCAACAAATTTACTCGTCAGTACCTTTCCAATTTTTTTTAAGTTCATACATTAAACTAACATAAGTATTAATAATTAATTATGGCATAATCATAAAGAGTAT
>Ga0123352_10017851_pt1 | contig 11302 bp, 10 predicted proteins | sample TergutLab28metaG_FD_89700 | JGI IMG/M metagenome (GOLD analysis project Ga0123352, IMG submission 89700) | Labiotermes labralis P1 segment gut microbial communities from Petit-Saut dam, French Guiana - Lab288 P1 | ecosystem: Host-associated > Arthropoda: Insects > Digestive system > Gut ... | reverse complement strand
TGTTGTTCCCTGGGCGTTTGATCTCTTTAAGGGGAGACGTGGAATGGCCGGCACGGTCACCAGATTTAAGCCCGTGTGACGTTTTCCTTTGGGGATACCTAAAGGAAAAGGTTTTCAAACATCTTCCTCGATCTCTTGAGGATTTGAAGGAAGGGATCCAACAGGAAATCGACTCCATTCCGCCTGAGCTAACCCGGAGAGTGATGAGGAACTTCCGGGAACGTCTTCAGCAATGTGTTGCCAACGACGGCTGCCTTATGTCTGATCTGATTTTTAAAACCCATTAAAAAACTGTTTTAACGCACTTTTCAGAAATATATTCAATTTTTTCTAGATGGCTTCTTTCATATTTTATACCTCTTCGAAAAGTGGGAGATCTTTATGCCCCATCCTGTATAAATATCCGTTAAAAATACAGATGTCAAATGCTTAAATATAATTGTAATGTAATGGTGATATATTTATTAACAACTGTGGCATCAGAGCAATTAAATTTAAGGTGTGTGAGTTGTTACTAGTATCGCACAATATTAACAGGGTTAAAATAATTACAATTAAGATGTGTGTTGTTATCAGTATCGTATACTACTAACAGGGTTAAAATAATGTATCAGTGAATCAGCCTCTTAGGGTTTATATTCTTCTATCTTCCTTATATTCATAATATTCATTCATTGAGTAGAAAGAATGATGATATAAGATCCTCTTCAATATGGATTTAAAATATTTATGATCATTAGTCAAAGCTTTAATATATTGAGGAAGTTGGTTAAAAACTTTTATACCTGATATATGAGCTCCTTTATTGTATGTGCAAGTACAATGAGGTCTGTATAACGCGGGTGTTGCGTTCGTATGAAACATCCCATTATAGAAAATCGCGTAGTAAAGATACAAAAATCGCCCAGAATAGAATTTAAAAATCCTTGACAATGGTCGCTGAAATAGCGAAATAGCCAACACGCACATACGAAAGTTTGCTTTGTAGAAACAGCGTTCATCTATTCATCAGTTGATTTATAGCCAAGTCGCGTTAACGAGACTTACGTCAAGCGGAATTGACTGCATAGGAAACTGAGGGCTTTGTATATGGTCTTGTCAATACAGTGTACAACAGTGGTACGGTATAAAGGTAGATAATAATGCGAAAATGTGGTGAAGTTGAAATATTTGGGCACGACAGTGGCAAATCGAAATTTAACTTACGAAGAAACGAACGACAAGGTAAGTCTGGGAGATGCTTGTTGCCACTGGGTTCGGAATGCCGGATTTTTCGCATCAGGTATCTAAAAACCTAAAGATTAGGGCTTACAAAACCATGACTTCAACTGTGTAGTTCTCTAGCAGCAGCACAGAAAGTTCTTTGGGTTTGTGAGTTAATCGGCTGGTGTGCCAGTGAATACCTGCCGCTTGCCCCATTGGGATCGTTTGTAACGGTCTCTTCTCCTCGCCCAGAACAATACGTGAACTAATTTCATTGGGAGAAATCATATATATTCAGATTCTTTGGACTGGTCTCCTTTAGCCTTTCGTTGTGATCTGTCGATTCTATCTGTGAAGTGAATGAATATTAAGTGGACTGTATTCACACAGAATGCAGTCGTAAACATCACATCAACTGTCACAACCTTAAATACTCTTTTGAGAATGACATTCACTACTGGTTAATTCTGAATTATTCTCTGTTTATCACATAATAAATTGTAATGGAATTATATTTTGTATAACGTAATTGGGACGTATGATTGATCCATCCCCTTAGAAATCGCCTCCTCTTTCACACATGTTGGAATGCACAGGTTGTTCGGTCAGCAAATTTGAAAGAGAAGGAAATTTGAAAACATATTTTCAAATTATTTATACGCTGCATTTGTATTATTTTTACGTACTGAGTATTTGTTTATGCGAAACCAAACTTTATGGGTATCAGGCTACAGGTGTCAGGAATATTTTTCCTTGTATGTAGTTACATATTGGCAACATATAAAAATATTGAACAAAAGTTTTATATCTGAAAGAGGCGTGTTTTATTTCAGCTATCAATTTCCTGTACATTGGGCATTGTTTAAGGAAATGTATAAAATTTTAATTCCAGTTGCCTATAAATTGAAGACTGTACTGGGCAGGTACGAACCAGAGAAGTAATTGTATCCGATAAACTGTTGTGTGAATATTACGTGCCAAATTTTATCGGAATTAGTCGGCAGTTCTGAGCTAAGCCGTCCCATACACGTAATTTTGTACTCTCTGTGCGCATAGCTTATAAAGCACATATTTAAGGTGGAAACATTTCAGAGCTTCTTATTCAGATATGGTAAAAAAAAAGGCATGCAAACTTCGATTTTCCATGGCCCTGTGTGGCTTACACAATGAATATGTATATATATTGTATGTGGGAAAAGAAACTCAAGTTGTAAGTTGTATAGAAGAGTACCCTAAGGAGACAAGAAGTGTTACAGCAAACGTGTGAGAAGAATATGTAATTGCTGGTTTCCGGCGTCCAAATGACGTGGTGTTGATTCATATGCGTTTGCAACTTAACACTGGTCCCCCATCTGTTGTAACCTCTGAACTGTGACATACGGAGGAGGATGAAGTTGCAGACACAGCAAGTGACAATGAAGGACTTGATGTCTTTTGGTTGCCCGGATGTACTAAGGATATTACTGTCCATAGTTTTCTGGTTTGAAGTTCATGATGTTATCCGATTCCAGAAACGGCGCTTCCGAAAAAAAAAGAAGGAAAGAGGTTTCTAAAGAAACTAAGCGAAACGCTTGTTGTTGTTGTTAATCGTGTAAAACTTTGTAGTGACCCATGTACCACCTACATTAAGGTTAAGAAAGTTTGTTTTGTCACGCATTATGTTTATAACATATGTTTCTTGTGATTTCCCAAAATAAATTCCGATTACTTCACTAAACAACATTAACCGGTTGGTCGACATAACGGAAGCGAACTTCATTCTTTGTGTGAGGTAGGAGACTGAAGATTTACATGAATCCGACTTTCAATAGGGTTAACTGGAGAATGCTGTGCCAACTGTATTATACACATTTCCATTACAAAATGATAAAATTCCCTGTGTCTGGTATTCCCTGACCATTGCATCTAATTTCTTGAATACTGTAACAGCAATGCCGTATTTCTCAAACCCCAGTTTTGATATGATATGGTATATTTGTTAACTGCAATTGTGGTGACACACGGTGACAGTAGTACAGTACACATTTACATACAAACAATACACAGAACAACACAATGCATTAGAATACCCAAAACGGAACATACATAACAATAATGATAATACATAAACATAACAGTAAGAATACATGAATAACGATAAGAATACATAAGTTTTAATTGTCGTAAGTTTCCTGCCCCGAATAAACTGACAGTATTGAAATAACGAGATATGAGGTTTGCACAACTGTATTGATGAAGGTTTAGGTATTGTGGGATGTCTGTTTACCATTAGGCACTGCATCATATCCTAGTAGACAGGAAATCTTCAAGATATACATCACTGTTCTTCTATTCTTTCCTATCCGTTTACCTAAATTATGGTCTTAGAAGGTAACACTAAAGTAAAGTTGCCCACTTTGCGCGGTGAGAGATCAGTTCCCAGCAGGGACAGGCAATTCTTTTCTTTGCCACCACGTTCGGACCGACTCTGTGGCTGACTTATTCTTAAGAAGCAAGCATTAGGCGTGTCGCGGTTGGCCTAGCATGACAAGGACGGATGCGAACACAGAACGATCGGAGGAACTGATTGTGGAAAATCGACGAGGCTCAGTTCGAGAGTCAACTGATTCCACAGTGATCAGGAATTGGAAGTGGCTATTCGTGAATGGGTGCGAATACGAGAGCCCGATTTATACAGCTCAGGAATTTTTAAACTCATGCCAAGATTGGGAGATACATCGATGTGTTTGAGGCCACATTTAACACTGTAATTACTTCCCATTTGTTTTTGTGACGTATTGAAAATGTTCGTAGTACCGAGTTTAATAACGTTAACCCACAATACCTGTGCTCAGACCATACAGTGTGCCTCCATGCAAGTCGTTCTAGTTGCTGTCGAAGCCATATCAAACCATCTGTCGTTCAAAGTGACACTGGCTCCGCTGGACAGGTTTCGCGCCGCCCTTGCAGATGGACCGCTCGCAACATGATCTGAACTAGGAACTGATAGACATCGAGTGTTTGCTTTATTCTACGGTCGAGAGTCTCCGGAGGTTGTAGTCCTGAGTGCGGTTTTCAATTGTCACTCTGGCCCACTTTCGTCTTTCTCTCCAGCATCGCGCAATACACTTCATTAAGCGTGAATGAACCTTATTACTTTTGACCAGTGATAGCAACCCGCGGCCCGTCGGACTTCTAGTATTCTCCGCGAGTGAATTCCCACGTGGAGGGGATATATACATATATGTACGTATATTGATGAGAGATTTGAGGTTTTTGGAGCTGGTTGACGTTATATGTACTAAAAGTAGGGCAGCGTTGGAAAAAATCAACAAGGCAGACATATGCCAGGAAGGACCGGATGTGTTTACAACAGTAAGTAGCAAGGAAGACGCGAACGTCATGTCCATCAGCTGTGGGGCTTCTGTCAATGGCCGTACAGGAGAACTCGGACGATTGAAACCCTGCTGATTCGGCTCCAGTCTCTTAGTGTGGCTAGCTGACACTCTGGTGTCCTCACCCGTATAATAGGTATCCACTCTCCACTGTTTGTTCGTCATGCACAGTTTTATTTTCCGCATTATCCCTTGTTAGGTAATAAAGGTAATGTTTACCATCCTCCAATATGCCATGAAGGCACAGAGAGGGATGTAGAGGTAACTTTCTTTTCTTCTTTTCTAACTTATTAATCAGTCTGTAAAGTGGCCTGTATAAACCACAAAATTGCTCGCTCTGAGGTTATAGAAGTGTTTTTGTTGTTGAGGAAAATACAACACTAAAGTGAAATAGACGGACTTCGTTATGGTGTTGAAACCCGGAAATGGAAAAGAGGGAAGGTGGAGGAGTATGTACATAGAAGGTGCGTAAAATACAGGGCACAGTCGATAGAAGATGTGATTGAAAGTGAGATTTTTTTTACTGTATTCCACAGTAGGAGTATTAGTTAGAAGTATGAAGTCGATCTTTGGCGGAGTGGCAAACAGAACAGAAATGTGTAGATGTTGCTGCTTGGCCTCCTCGTAGGTCACCGATCGTGACGAGAAAATGCCATAGTTACCAGAACAGAAGCAACCAAACGGACAGTCGATACCACACTCGTACACAGTGGCCCAAAAGTCAGTTAACCGGCTAGTAAAATGTACTCTAAAATATGTTGTAAGTTTGGTTCTTAGTGAACTTACAAAAATTGTTCGAATTGCGATTCTCTTCGTTCTGTGTACAGGACATTGTGATACTGTTTTACAATTTCACTGGCGTAACTCTGTTTGAACATTACCATTAATGTAATAGAATGTTTGGTTAACTGACTTTTGGGCTAGTCTTTAGAGTGGGAACTAAATAAATAAATCAGGAGTGTATTAAAAATGAAAATGAACAGAAAGACTGTAATAAAGGTATAATAATGCGCCCGCTTGTTGGCTTCAGTCACTTTTGAGACTCCCACCGTATGACATAACTCAGCGCCTACAGTTTACATTATATTCCATTCGTACGTAGAGTCTGGTGTATATGAAGAGTTCTCCTGGGTTATTGCACGCTGGGTCAGGAGTTCGCTGTCTCCCACACTGGAATTCCTTTATTATATTGTGCGGATACGGAATTACTACTGTGCCGGTATAATCCTGTAATCAAATCTCTTATTATATTCACCACGCTTTCTGAAAATGTACCTTTACTCTACTGGGCATGGGAGTCATTTTGTTAACTTTTTAAACTGTGACGATTCCATCAGTATAATATCCAGAGGCATTTTTAGGATGGTTTTTGTTGTATTTATGTCCTTGATTTCCCTACTACTGGATGTATCTAATCGTGAACTAGAAGATCTGCTTATTCTTGAAAGATCCATTTATGTTTTGTTCGCATAGACCTACATTGAAAGTAAGTCGCGTTTTCTTTACTTTAATTACTGTCAGACGTGTTCATATAATTAAGTAACCTTAGATGTCCAGCTGATTGTAGTGGCCATGCGTCTCTAAGGCACTCAAAGGTTTCGTCAGTGTGAACACTATGTGGCCGCGAGTTTGAATCTCGCTCGGAACGAGGACGTGTAAATCTACCGCTTGACCCTTGAAAATAGAACCGCTAGGCTGTCCTGAAACGTCGGTAAACAACTACCAACATACGCCGTGTAACAACCCAGAAGAGTGAAGACCTCATCTACTCCTCGGCGGAAGCCTGAAATCTTGCATACGTTTACTTGTGTTGTTCTGTGTGCAGGTAGAGGTCCTGTGATGATGGCAGAGACCGTACGGAGTACTGCGGTGCTGTGTGGCCTGTATGTAACACAGAAATCTGTGTTTCTTTGATTCCACCGGCGTCAGTACAGTCATTTCAAATAATGGGATTCGTTGTTTTCTTGATACCGGCTTGACATATTTGTGGATAATTATGCAGGGATATTCATACTTATGTTCCTAATTATAGCCTTTAATTACTTCAGTTTCTGTTGTCACGTTGCAAACAGACGCCTGACGCAATTGCACGTAGGCCTGTGTGTGGTGTGATTGAGACTGCCTCCCATTTGCGTCGATACATAGCTGTGACTGTACTAACCTACTGGAAATGATGGAAGAGTACAGTTTTAACTACTGTTTATTTATAAAAAGGACAAAGCTTGGTTCTCTTCAGGGTTGAAACCCGGACTGGAATGGCCCGATTTTATGAATGGATGTTCCCAGCATACTGTGGGATGTGTTTTCTGGCGTACTTTTTGAGCTGCTTTGTAATTACATGAAACTGTTTTGGTTGTAAAATGTATGCTTATTTTTCTGTTGGCGCAGTGTAAGATCTTCAGTTTGGTGACTGGGTATGCATATCAGTTTCTTGTTTATCTTCTGCGGAGAAGATGTTGGGGAGGGGGGGGGGGTTGGAGGTTTGAGATGTTTGACTTAATTACGTAGCTTCAACTATTTCTGTTTTATTACTCGAAATTGTGTATATTAAAAACAGCGGTCGTAATTCTGGCTGGCTTTGTCAGCACGTAAGCATAGGGAGAGAGATGCTTGCTGTTCGTTTGGAATATAAAGGGGATACGCTTCTAGATTTGGTGCGTAATCGATGCACATCTCACAGATGAACATTTTAGTAAACAAAAGCCCCAGGGAACATTTCAGCAATGCGTCAAGAACTTCCGTGGTGAAGAGTAATTCTTCTCCTTTTGCTTCATTGCTGCATTATCCAAGTAGGATAAGGACCTCTCCATTTGCAAGAGTAATTTTCACCTGCGTGCTATTTGCACTGAAATCCATGTTCTTATGTCACGTCATTTTGGGGTGGCATTGATTTTGTGTTGGACTATTTTCTTACCTGTTCACGATTTTCGTGTGTTCTGTAGATAAAAGGATGATGCCAATTTTGACATCCTTATATTCGAACAAATGATCACCAACCAAATTTAATATTAAATGGGATGCTATTATGGTTTTACCGTACAGTAAACGCCTCACGCAGATTAGCGTCCAAACCGGAGTCGTGAAGCTTCCGTTTCGATTTTCCTAATATATTTTGTTTCGCTGCAAGAATGACACTTTCTTAACACCAAAACTCATTCAGATTTGTGTTCCAAGAAAGTATTTTCTGTCAAGCCGGTATTTTCGAAGAAGCAACTTATTGTCCAATAAAATACTAGGCTTCAAAATTTGAAGTACAATTCCTGAAACATGGAGCTGAATTACTCTGAAGAGGAAGATTGGTTGCGAAGGAGGCATATGTCACCACCGTCTATGTTTACATTTGCCAGAATGGGGTGCAGCGTTGTGTAACAGGCAAAGGACACAGGGCATCAAAGGGAGGGAATTGCTTGACCTCGGCGACCTTCACCTTGTTAGGAAGATCTGTGTTCTGCCCACTTAGACTGTGAGCGAATATGAACTTTTTCAATATTTTATTTTTACTTTTCAGACTATAATTTTTTATTATCTCCATTCCTCTGGGTTGTGGCGTCGCGCCAATGGGTGACAGTGTGATGGTCTCATCTTTGCGGATCGAAAAGTCTGGCGTTCTGCACTGAACATTTCAACCTTTGAAGGTGATCCCACCACAATTGGTCGTAACGTCGGCCACCCAGCACCCAGTGACGCGGCGGAACATCCCAGAAATACGGAGACCTGAGCCTTACCGATCCGAACGTCTAAGGATTCGTTTGTATTGTGTCTACCGCATTGTTGTCGTATAGTGCCCCGCATGTTATGTCGACACCGTGTTCGAATTTTGGTGTTTGCAGACTGTGAACCGGAGAGGAATTCTGAGGAAGCTGTTGTATCGTGACTTGTGATGATACCGTAAACCGACTTGTTTTAGGCAGGCCAAACGTAGGTACGAAGTTAAGGAACTGGAACCAGTGGTAGGCCTGCTTCATTTTATGACTGCTCCACACTTCCTCCTCTTGTACCGACACTGCTTCAGGACACACGTACGTCCCTTTTGTTAGCCGAAACACAATGGTCTCACTGTGTGTTATAACACTTACGGTGTTCATGTAGCGTTATATATTTAAAAGTGCTAAATAATAGGTGCTTTTTCAAAAACTGTTCTTTCATGAAACTTCGCTTACCAAAAAATAAGAGTTGTTCTGTGTATTGTTTCTGTGTAAATGTGTACTGTACTACTGCCACCGGCTGTCAACCCAATTGCAGTTAACAAATATATATCATGATTGTATTTTTGATTAAGGTTTTGTTGATTGTATCATCTAGGGCAGTGTTTCTCAACCTTCGTGAGACCGCGGCCCGGCAAATTCTTTTCTCATAACACGAGCGCCCGGTCCCAACAAATTTACTCGTAAATACCTTTCCAATTTTTTTTAAGTCCATACATGAAATTAACATAAGTATTAATAATTAATTATGGCATAATCATAAAGAGTATTAGTACACTTATGTGTACGGTGTGGCATGTTGACAAATATAAAATTACATTTAGATTAGTCATCAATCACTGGACTAATGAAATCTTGTAGCATATTTTAGTTTCCTCAGGCCAACATCTGGGTCTGAGCTTTTCGACACATTCACGAATATTATTCTCCTCAGAATATGTCCACTATAAAATATTTATTAATGAAAAATTCTTAGAAAACTAATATGACAAATTCCAGGAGAACCTTTCGCGGCCCGGCGGTTGGGAAACGCTGATCTAGGGACGATTATGGGCTGTATCAGTCAGAAACAAGTTCAAGGTCAGCGTTCGACCGCCAAAGTCCGAAATGTTCAGTATCACGGATGTTTCCTTCAGTTTTTGAGACAAACATTTGGCGTTGTGGGGACCTCAGTGTTGCTTTTGTTTCAGGCACACCGGTGGCCATGTGCGGCTGGGCAGTATCAGCCTTTCCGGTGGAGGAAAACACTTCATAGCAGCTCCCGTTCACCACCGTCAACACCGCGACCCCGACCCCGAGCGTCTGCCCACTCCCGTTACAGGTATGAAACATCTCTTGTAAGGCAGGTGATTCCTGTACGTTACAGTTGCTTCACCATTTGAAAACTGCGTTTTGCGCACGCAGTGTGTTTGTGTGTTTTACGCTATTGTCATACTAACAACGATTACTCCTCATATTGTTGGTATTTGTGATGAAGACTGCTTGTGGGGTTTCTCTCCGTATGGAGCAGGGCACTACGTTTGTGGGTAATCCGACTATCGTTGACGTAATGCCCGATCCTAGAAGAAATGAAGCTCAAGTTACACCGCTGCTGAACATTATTCCAATTTCGAAAAGAAACAATACCAACTGTTCATTTCGAAAGTAAGAATCATGAGTTACTCCGATACTTCTTCGTCTTATTTTAGTGTTGCACGTCACGACGGTCGTTGGTTGCGGAAATGGTAACAGAATCTGTATCTGGGATGCGGTGGGGGGGGGGGCGGGGTATAGCTACAGGCTGGACGGTCCGGGGATCTAATTCCGGTGGGGGCGAGATTTTCCGCACCCGTCGAGACCGGTCTGAAGGCCCATCCATCCTCCTATGTAGTGGGTAACGGGTTACTCCCGGGGATAAAGCGGCCGTGGCATGGCTTAGCGTTGACCACCCATTCCCATATAGCGCCGAGGTTAAAGAAAGTGTAGACCCATACCTCTACTCACACTCTGGGCCTTCGTGGCACGTTTTACGGTGAAATTTACGTTTTATTTGTGTCTGGAATCTGTGGTAAAGTGCCTTTACATCTTAGTATCTCGACTAGTTATGTTAGTTATGGCAGAACAGTATATATTAGCAAGGTACCGTCGCAAGGATAAAAGTGTTTAGACGTACAAACAGCAGTGAGAATAAAATCTTAGAATCCTATCGAACGCGGAGTTGGACACTAAAACGTACAGCTGGAAACAGCATAAGCAATACTTGAAGTAATTAATTTTATTATGACCCAAGATAAAAGAAGAACCAACTACATTTCGGATACGGGAAAGTGTACGAGGTACACAATTATCGTCGTAGTAAAGGAGAACTGGGGAGAAGATACGCTTCAAAAGAATTTAGAAGTTTTTAGAAGTTATATAAATTCTTATAATGAAGTGTTTATTTTAATGTAAGTATAGAGATAAACAAACAATATATGTAAAAGCTTGTATACAGTGTTGTAAGGACAGAGATCTCATAACCGCTGATTGATGTAACACAAGGCACGATGTAAGTTTTACATTTTTTGCATTTTATGAAGTGTAGACTCATGATGGCTTCAGTAAGCTGAAACGTGTTGACAGTGTAAGCATAAACAAAGATTTTTTTACTAATAAGAAGCTGAGTATTTGATGTAAGCTGCACAACAGGATGTCACATGCGTAGAAGGCCTGTAACAACAGATCTAACGCGCCAGAAAAGTTACTTTTCATGGACATTTCGCATATTGTATATTTGTTTTGTGACAAGCAGTACATATCCTAAAGTAAAAGAAGAAGGTTTAGAAAGAGCTTCTGCAGTCTTTCTTACTTAATCCTTGGCTGTACATACTTACTTACTTACTCACTCACTCACTCACTCACTCACTCACTCACTCACTCACTCCATGGTGCAGAGTCCTTCTTGAGCAGCTAACTGGTTTGCAGCTAGTCAAGAAATTCCCCGCATTTTATGGAACCCGAAGGTTCATTACCGCACTCACAAGCGTCCGCCACCTGTCTCTA
>Ga0123352_10017850_pt1 | contig 11303 bp, 6 predicted proteins | sample TergutLab28metaG_FD_89700 | JGI IMG/M metagenome (GOLD analysis project Ga0123352, IMG submission 89700) | Labiotermes labralis P1 segment gut microbial communities from Petit-Saut dam, French Guiana - Lab288 P1 | ecosystem: Host-associated > Arthropoda: Insects > Digestive system > Gut ... | reverse complement strand
GTTGTGGACTGGTTACTTGTGTGTACTGTGTGATGGGTATTGTTGTAATATGTGTATTGATGTGTCTACTTTAGATGCCGGACTGCTGGCTAGATGTCAGTGTTCGGAAGGTCCTGCGACCGGTCACCTCGACACAGGTTTTCTTTCTTGGTTTCCCTGTGCCTTTAAAGCAAATGCTGAGATGGTTCCCAAGTCCAATTTGCCACTACATGCTTCTCAAGTATCCCTCCCGATGTAAAATTAGTAGCACAGCTTCAAGTTCTTGTATATGTGTTAAAAACGACTGCCACCGGGTGAAAACCCAATTGCAGTTAAATAAATATTATTATTATTTATATTATCTGTCAGCATTGACATCTTTATGCCCCGTAATCTTCTTTACGGCGTTTTCATGTAATTTTCGTAGACAGAATAGCAGGAAAACTACAATACGAAGCATGCGACATAACGGACGGCAGGACAGTCAGTATTACCCTTTTCCTTAAAGTAATTTGGAATTTTTTCAGAAGTATCGTAGCCACGCGCCAAAATATTTGAGTGAAGTAATCAGGACGGCATCGGATGTGTTACAAGGATTCAGTCGGGCAGGTTGCGAGCCTTAGTTTCCAGTGGAGAACAGATTTGTTGACACGAAGAACAGAGACCGCCGCCAGAAGAGTGGAAAGGATTAGGATCCTAACTACCAGATTTGTCTTCTTTAGTCAACAGCCACTGATGGTCTACTTTGTGTGACACTCTCTCCGCCTTTCCACTGAATCTCAACTTGCTGCTGTCCACTGCTTAAGATTTTCTTTGGGACAGCTAACACTCCAAATCGAAACTTGTTATCTCTCGATGACAAATAAAAGGCAAGACAGACAATGTACATATAAAAGTGACAATTAGGTGCATACGCGTAACTACTGCTGCTCTGGAAAAGCAATAAGTATTACGAATTCCGAGTGTGTGTCTGCAGCTTTAGTTATCTAGTACGCGAAGCTCAGGCACAGTATGATATTGTCATCTATGGTCTATCTGGCTCAACCATGTTCTTACACATTACCTCATATAGAGCACGATGATGGTAAGAAAACTTTATTGAACTCTAATTGTGTGCTTTGAGTTTCTCTACATATTTTGTCTGAAAAAATCTCATTCTAAGAAGATTTAAAAGAGATACTATCATAAATGGTGTGGGCCGGGTAGCTCAGTCGGTATAGCGACTGACTACGGGCTGGACGGTCCGGAATCGAATTCCGGTGGGGACGATATTTTCCGCCCATCCAGACCGGCCCTGGGGCCCACCCAGCCTCCTGCACAATGGGTACCGGGTCTTTCCCGGGGGTAAAATGCGGTCGAGGCGTGCCATGGTCATGGAAGAGTAGAGTTACACCTCTATCCAGCCTTTGGGCCACACCGGCCCTGTAACGGGATCACTTTACCTTTACTATCATAAATATACAGATGTCGTCATGTAAAGTAACCGTTATTCTTGTCAGACTTTAATGAAACTTGAACTCTCTGGACACAGCTTCGAAAAATACTCAAACATTAAACATCTCTCACTGTCGATTGGCAAACATTTACTGCAGTACCTTAGTGAGTCCATTGGAAGGATTTACGTAGATAGGAGCAAAAAATATTTCGAAACGTTATAATTATTCACAAGTCAAGAAAACATGAAATCCAATAATGACTGCATCTTTATAAAGATCGCTATGAAAAACTAAACTCTCACACAGTCGTCTGTACCGTACAGAAATGCTGCATTCCTTCGACGATCCTGTTATAATTAAAGAAAGTGCTAATTCCTAAGCCTTACAGACAAGCAGGCAGCAAGTAAGTGAATGAAATACAAAAGTAACAGTTGAATTAGAATAGCAGGACAAAAAAAAATATGAAACAATTATTAAGGCGATAATTTCACAGATGTTGAGATGGTTGGGGCACACGGCACGCATGACATAGGAGCGAAGTTCGCAGTTGGCTTTCGTTTGAAAACCTTAAGAAAAAAGTAGAGTGTGGAAGGGCTAGGCGTAGATATGAGAATGATATTAAAATGAATCTTAAAGAAACATGACAGATAAGTTTAAATTTTATTCATCTGGCACAGTGTTACTGCGAACATAATAATAAAACTTCGGGTTTCATATAAGAGGAAGAGGAAGAGGATTTCCTATATAGCTGAAAAACTAGAAGATTCTAAAGAGATAATTTTTAGTGACTTCAAAATAGTTCGCTTAACTACGCTGTCACTAGTTCCGAGATTCAGGACCAGCGTTGAGTCACTGTATTAGGTACAAACTAATTGGAAGTGGCGTTGAAGAGAGCCATCATGACCTAATTTTGGTAGTATCCTACATTTTCTTGAGGGGAGAAAGAGGAGAATCAAGAATAAGCTCTCGGAATAAACGGGTTTTTCCAAATCAGAAAGGCTAATCTTGAGCCAAATTACGTCAATCCAAGGCCAACACAATTTGCGAGCCACGTGCCACAAGCATGCAATACAATCAGATAAGACACCCCCAAAACGCCAGTAACTTTCTATCCTAGAGTCATTAATAAGATAGATATAGACTTTCCTAACGAGGAGCTATCTTTATTGATCAATAGGACTGATATACAACTGAAAAACGAGAAGGAATGATTCGGTAACGAACCTAACTCTTGAAGTCAAAACACCCATCACCCACTCATCCGACAGTGACAGTGAATATTACAGTTTGGAAGCTGCCAAACATTTATAATCACTAAACACTCAAGATAAACAATTTTAGAATCATAAAGTAAAAATTGTTCTACAAGAAATGCAACCCGTACTACTCGACATAAGCAAGCAATGCACCCTGCACTACTCGACACAAGCAAGCAACGCACCCTGCACTACTCGCCATTAGCAAGCAATGCACTTTGCACTACTCTCCATAAGCAAGCAATGCACACTTCACCACTTCCCATTAGCAAGCAATGCACCCTACACTACTCGCCATAACCAAGCGATGCACACTTCACCACTTCCCATTAGCAAGCAATGCACCCTACACTACTCGCCATAACCAAGCAATGCACACTTCACCATTTGCCATTAGCAAGCAATGCAACATGCACCACTTGCAAGCTCACTTTTCATAAAATAATTGTACTGTACTTCAGCGACTGAACACACGTGTTTGTGCTCATAAGAACTACAGGTCTTCAACCCTACAATACCAAACATACGCTCATAAAATTAGTTCAACTCTACTTTTATACAGCCACAGAGCCCAGCAATGGAGGGTGAGAGACGGGGGTCATTACACTGAAGACAGATGACCTCAGGGAAAACTTGAAAATCCCTGCGTCTCTGTGGGGATCTCGTTTCCACTAGTCCGGCAGCGGTATGGGTTTGCGAACGGCATTCGCGTACATGCTTTAGATGGACGAGACTGTAGTTTAAAGGGTGAACGCATTTGAACCGTGCTAACTCTGCTATAGATCGCTTGAACCACAATGGCTGGTCAGATATCCTTTCCCTCAGGTCAGACAACAGCAATACGCGAAGTCCAAGTTTAACATAGGCAGTGTCCATTTGTTTCATGGTGGGTATCGGAGGTAGTGAAATAGAGAGGACAGTACAGGGTGATAAATTTTAAAATAGGGGTACCAAATGGTAATTCTGGAATGCCGTAAAAGTAAATTTGACTATTAAGGACTGTTCTTCCAATGACAACTCTGTAAAAGACACTGATAAGATTGACATTTATTTTCCGTTAATGACATATTTTCATAAATATTAATTGCAAATAAAGAAGCCGAAAGAGAATTATTGGAAGTAAGTCCAGAAAAGGGTAACATTCAGAACGTCACGCACATAGAAATTGTGTAACTAGGAACCCAGAACATGTTCAAAAAAACAGTGTCAATTTATTGTTAACAGTTAAAACACTTCTCTCTAGAAAATTCATTAAGTATGCAGCCTTTGGTGTTGGTTTATTGCCGTTGTCTTTGTTGTTTTCTGTTTATGTTATTTGTTTTTGTTGCTGTTTTTGTTGTTGTTGTTGTTGAACACCACTGTAATATCAGTTGAAAATTAAAATAAAAAATTTGGCAGTTACCATCTACAGCTATGGTTTCCATAAATAATCCTTCTATTGAACCTTCGCTATACGCACAGCCCTTGAGGGACACTTCAAATTATTACGTCGCTGGATGTACACACCAAATAACTCTTTCCGCCAAAGTTAAGACTGCAATTCCGACTGAATTATAAGGTAATGCAGTCATTTTCTGTTACATTCTGCTCGGTGTGTGAATCATACAAACACACGCACACATACAGTCACAAACCGTAACATATTAAACATATTACTTTGTGTCAAGTTCATTTGTGCTTGTGGGCTGGGATAGTGCAGTCGGTATAGCGACTCGCTACAGGCTGGACGGTCCGGGGATCAAATCCCGGTAGGAGCGAGATTTTCCGCACCTGTTCAGACCGGCCGTAGGACCAATCCAGCCTCTTACACAATGGGTACCGGGTCCTTCCAGGGGGTATAGCAGCCGGGTCGTTGCGTTAACCACCTAACCCCATCTAGCGCCGAGGTTAAGAAAGAGTAGAACTATACTTCTACTCCCCATCTGAGCCTTCGTGGTGTGTTCTAGGGTGAACGTTTTTACCTTTTGCCTTTACCAAGTTCATTTGTGCTTACCAGTCGAGTCCCACATCGTTTTACCGAAGCAGAACATTACTATATTACGTTCCGTTAGTACAGGATTGCGACGAGAGTATCTAGATCTACGAGTGTTGAGGTACAACTGGCCGGAAATAACTAAATAATGAGGGGCTTCATAACACTTACTCGTCTTGCAGACTGATCAGATAGATGAGAATGAGACTGATGTGATGTAGCACGCAAGGAAAATACGAAAATTTCATATAGTTTGCTGGTCGGATACTCAGAAGGAAAGAACCCTTTGGGAAGACCGATGTGTAGGCAGCAGAATGATATTACATCTGATCCTAAGGAAATAGCATGATTGTGTGAAATAAATTAATTTTACTCAGAGCAGATACCAGTGGTCAGCGCTTGTTAACACACGGTGATGAATAGTTATACTCCATAGACCAATGTTTCTCGAACTGGGTTCCGCAAAGGGGTGTCAGGGGTTCCGAGGGACGAAAACTCGTAATGATGGCAAAGTTTTATTGGCGGTTCTAAATTTGTACGTACGAACTGAAATTCGTGTCGCGACATTTGACACTAATCATTCCGCCACTGCGAGCACGCAGACAATTAATCGCTGCTTCAATCCAGAAGCTTCCAGATCTGTAGTCAAGTCCGTTAGCAGAGCTGGCCACAGAGAGCGTCAAAGTGTCAGGCAAAACGATCAGGTTATCGATAATTTTGAGGTTACCCGTTGATATTCTACATGTAATGTACATACAAGATAAAACATTTCTGGTATTTAATTCTACATTTAACTGATTGTGGACAGGTATGGGATCCCCAGTAATTTCTACAGCTTTCTGAGCGTTCTTTGGGCTACAATGGACGGAGAAGCATGGCCAGAGACGGCAGTAAACTTCTGAATAGCTAAACGCCTGTCAACGTACCTATACTAACACCGCTGTACAAAAATTCTTTACGTCTCCGGTAATATAAACTGAAATTTCAGTATCACCGTCACCAAGACTAACACTGGCAGCTACCATAACTCAGTTCACAACTTGCAATATATGTAACGGTCCCCTTTTAGGAGCCCCTGCGTGATTAGCTAAACCCCTCACCAGGAAGACTGTGTACGTAAAGGAGTATGGTATTTGCTCCATCTTTGTTAACTAAGATGCTAGATAGATACAAGTAACTGACCGCAGTCCCAGACTGCTTTGACCCTGGGAGTTGAGCCGACAGATCCTCTAGACAGAAGGCTGGGTAAGCTCCAGAGCCGGTCTCGATTCACTGGTGAACAAAGAAACCTCAGCTCTCACCGGGAACCAGACACAGATCCACACGTCTGCCAGGTGGAAGCCAATGCGGTACGTAGTCAGCATTATTTTTAATAGGGTGCAAAATAATATCAGTCCCATTTTCCAGAAAGTGATGCCACTATCACAGAACGGAGGATAACTGAAAGAATGACATGTCTTCCTTTAGGACGGTCGATACAAACGGAATTCGAATCCTTAAACCTGGGATTTTAAACCTAAAAATAAAAATATATTTTTACCTGTGAACACAAGGAAGACTTATGGGGGAATGAACGTGAAGCTTCACTGATTCGTAACCACGGCCCTAGGTATTGGTGAAAGACGCAAAAGATGATTTTAAGGTTAAGAGGTTAACTAATGCGGACTTACACACAATCGCGTAAAATTGCACCACATAGCAGTACGTTACAACACACGTGTCGAGTTTTATGCTTTAGTACGTTTATGAGAATTTATGTGAATTCAGTTGTTACAATTTTACAGTACTTCTTGTAATCACAGACCATAGGGACAGGATAGAAATTCACCTTCTTAAGGCCCTTCTTAAGTCCAACAGTTAACAAATTAATTCATTAAATTATAGTACTTCCCTCTTTCGCTCCTGACAGCCTTCAAGGTCAGCTCATAAAAGTTTAGATGGTCAGAAAATGTCCCACTTTTAACGGACCAACTTCGTTATCCTTTTTAATAACGCCTGTTACTGGATCCTATCCTACATAGAACAAGCCGAACGCGGTCCGTGCTCTCGTATGCTAAGTCCACTGTCGTGTAATATTACACCCACAACTCCGATTAAAAGTAAAGTTCAGTTCAGATTATCAAATTTCAGTTCAATATGTATTTCTTATCTGTCCCATGTGTGCTACACGCTCCGCCCATCTCATTTTCTTTGATTTGATAAACATGATAATAGCTTGTGAAAAGCTCCGATTGTAAAACTCTTCAATGTGGTCGGCACAATCTCCTCGTTAAATTGTTACGTAACAAAGCTCGATCTAAGTCTTCATTTGCAATCAGATGTAAACTGTCATGTCCATAAGACATGGGAGGCCTCCACTAGAGGAACATAAGTGTCTGACGAGTCTACCGTGGGCACTCAAAATACAAAACAGCTAGCTATAAGAACAGAGGAGGCGTTCCTGACGGCTGTTGGTCACTTAACATTTTCAAGCATCCACTTACATAAAAATTATTTGAAAAATTAAAATCCTTCGACACCGTTAACCTACTCCATGTAAATTGCGGAGGCCCACGGGCTAGGCAAATACTTGCCACATGCTGAGAAACACAAATGAAACCCATAAGCGGACTGTCGGAAAATTCGAAGTTTTAAAATAGGTAGTACGGGTTTGAAACTTGGTCTCTCAGACTGAGGGAAGAACATAGGTTGAGGATGTTCGAGAATAGGGTGCTGAGGATGATGTTTGGGCCTAAGAGTGACGAGACAACAGCGGGGTGTAGAGGACTACATAATGAGGAGTTTCATGATCTGTACTCCTCACCAAATGTTATTCGGGTGATCAAATCGAGAAGAATGAGTTGGGCGGAGCATGTGGCATGTATGGGGCAGAGGAGAGGTATATATAGGGTTTAGGTGGGGAAACCTCAGTGAGTGTTCCATAAAAAGCGGGGAATTTGTGGACCAGCTGAGGAACATTTTAGCTTCTCAGAAAGGATTCTGTTCCATGCAGTGAGTTCAATCAGTGAGTTAGTTGGTTGGTTAGTTAGTTAGTTAGTTAGTTGGTTAGTTAGTACATTAACCACTCTCCTTTAAATTTTTAGGTGTTTGAAACTTATCGAAGGACATGGCAACACAGCGGATTACCAGAATCAGTCTTGCCCGGTGTGTAAAATGGTAACTGAACACTGAAAGACAGGACTGCTAAGCAGTTAAACGTAAAAACATAAGTTAAGTCTCGCCAAATAAAGTGACTATCCCTGTGGCTGTTACTGGAAGGCTCTTGCTCCACTCGCCCGCCCCACTGACACGAGGAGGAACCGCCAGTCTGTTACCCGATACACAAGCTCAATCACAGCAACATGGTCGGTCCCTCCAGGGATCCGACTATGCCCACCTATCTTCTTTTCTCACTCTCTCACAACCCGCTGCCTGTCTGGGCCCAGTCAATAAAACCGCATGATCCTAACCAAAGCGAGCCACTCTGGTATACTGCAGTCAAGTGAGATGCAATTAAACTGCTCATTTATCATTTCTATGGAAGTTTCTAATTGCTACTGCTAAACACTGACGTGTTTGTACGACACTTTGGAGGTCGGAGGATTCTTCCAACAGCTAAGTTATTCCTGTGTTCAGTTAAGCACGAAGTCGCTAAGAGTATGAATGACTGGATATGCAGCTCCTGATGTTCTTAATTCAGAAACTAGAGAGTGGTAGGCTGTCAGCTTCACACCACGACCATCTGGTCGCTGAGCAAAGAGTGCTCGGAACGTACTGAACTGGAGAGTGAATTGTACCATCGGCTTGGGCGCAGTAGCTACGGAAAGTATTGAAGAATCTTGGCTTGGGAAGTAAACTGTTCACCGTACGGAGATACCCCTAATATTCAGCTAATTTGGCGCTACCCATTCTAACGCCAAGGCAGTACCTTATAAATGATGAATAACTGCACGTTCAATATAAATTTTTTCCTTCAAACAATATATCCTTTCATTTTATTTTCAATAGCAGTGAACTTATGCATCTCGTAGGCCTGCAATTCAGTTTCTGGAGAAGATAGAGTATGTGAAGATATAACGATGTGAAATATTGAGATCGGGATTGAGGGCGGGGGGAGGGGGGGGGAGAATAAGTAGAATTTGCGAATAAAACAAATTATTGGCGCACATTATAGGCAGCTTAATTCAGTTACCCCAACTCCCGTTAATTCCAAAAGGGATTTCCCTCAGAGGCCTATTTTGTAACATGGCTAATTTGTGCCTTTCCCTAAAGAAGAAAGAAAATTGTACATACCCACGTAAAGTAATATTACAGTATTGTATATCTGAGTAAGGAAGTAGGAAGTAGGAAGATAAAAACAGTGCAATGCGTAGTATCTTGCAGTCAAAGAATTTCAACTCAACCCTAAGATTTTCAACTGAACGCTTCAGACGGTCCTGCCAAGTTCCGATTTTAGTTTCGCAAATATACTCTTTTTCCATGCGTAAAATCCTTAAGGCCTTCGTGCGTATTTAGAAAATTCCCTTCAACTATTTCTTCACTGTGTAGTTACAACAAAATGCAAACAGACATATATCCCATGCCGTCATATGTACTGTACAAGTGCAGCTCAACAAAGGCACCTGCAGAATGGTACCCACATTTATGGACAAGAACTCCTTCTGACCTAACTCGAAAACACTTACGTAGACAACAGCCATAACTTACCACACCAAAATGTACCTAGAGTAAATTATGAAACCTTCTGTCATAAGTGGTTAGGGCATAAACTAGAGGTCTCGATTCTTAGATATCAAGACAATAGTATTCTCCATAGATGACAAATTAAAAACCAACTAGATAACACTTCATACTTTTATTTTACTTCTTAGAGACTCAATATGTTTCGGGCATTAATATGCTCATCTTCAGGAGTTTGCGACAATGTTGATGAACTACCACATAGGCCGTTTCGTTCTTGGCTTGTGTGTTGGCGTTAGGGTGTGATTCGGTTAAGCCGGTATCCAGGCTGCCGGCAGAAGCACAGCTTCAGCCGGCAGCCTGGATACCACCCTAGCCGAACCGCACCCTAACGCAAACACACAACACACCAAGAACGAAACGGCCAATGTGGTAGTTCAACAACATAGTCGCAAAATCCTGAAGATGGGCATATTAATGCCCGAAACATGTTGAGTCTGTAAGAAGTAAAATAAAAATATCAAGTGACATCTAGATGGTTTTTTATTCGTCAGCTATCACAATGGTGCACGGTCCAATAAACATCAGTATTCTCCATATTTTAAAGCTCATCAACAACTAACAGTAAACCACGAATTTAAAATGCAGTAAATTTAGCGATAAATCCGTCCCTTTCTTCGCCATGAAGTTGTATAATGAATGGTGGTATAACTCCATTCATTCTTGACCAAAAAATTAGACAGGTTGAATGGTCAGTTTTGCCTCAGATAATGATACACTACTGTCTACTGAAAAGGAAGCTGGGCGGGTCCAAAGAGGGTCGGAACTGGACGAGAAAAACCTTGGCCCAATCTGGTATCGACAGCGATTTCTTGGTCACCCATCTCGTAGACCAGCCTGTACATAGACTATGGTATCCTGCTTCATACCTCAGTCGGTAACAACGTTGTGGTATTGTATACAAGTGTTCTTTAAGTATTTCTGTAGTGTCTGATAACGCCTGTTAGCTGAAGCAGAAATACTCGTATTTCGCACAATACATACGCGTAGCTGTGATTCACCGTCCTCTTTTCCCTTCTTAATCTGCTTACCACGAAGAATGTCACACAAACAGTTAAAAATCTTATATGTCTTAAGCTTACAATTACTTGAAATTCCTATAAAATAAAGGCTTCAGAATACCCAGCAACTCTGAATTTAAACCATTTCACCGTCTGAGGAGTAAGTTGTTTAAATTATCAAGTATCACAATATGTAACAATTAGTAAGAAAGTAAAAGTTGGCGAATGCACTTGCTATGAAGCCATTATCCCGAGAGACACAATGAAACAAAACTTGGCTTTCATCTGCAACAGAATAACAACACTAGACAGCAAGAGTACATGAATTACCTATTTACTTGCCAGGGCCCTCTCTTCCACTCCTGAATCTTGTGAGAACTTTAGCAATCTAAACTTCTGAAACTGGTAATTTTATGAGATTTAGTTCAACATTGATAAAATACAAAAACTCGGCAAATAATTTTCTATGCAACAATTCCATACCAGAGACTCTGTTGCATGAACCTGTTTTTTTTTTTTAAATCAAGACACAGGGAGAGTAATTTCACATTTCATGTTCAATTTCAGTTTAATCATCATAAGAAATTAACATCATCACTAAAGCTTTTAGTCTAAGCAGCAGCAGCAGCAGCAGCGGCGGCGGCGGCGGCAGCAGCAGCAGCAGCGGCAGCAGCAGCGGCAGCAGCAGCGGCAGCAGCAGCAGCAGCAGCAGCAGCAGCAGCGGCGGCGGTAGCAGCAGCAGCAGCGGCGGCGGCAGCAGCAGCAGCAGCAGCAGCAGCGGCAGCGGCAGCGGCATCCATGAGAGAAGAACGACCTTCATAATGTCGATGAAATAGTTCTTGTTTAACTTGTTTAAGGATAGCTATATGATTTCCTTTACTTAGAGCAGCTTCAAAAGCAAAGATGACTTCACGCAAGTAATAATTTTCACTTTGTATAG
>Ga0123352_10017848_pt1 | contig 11303 bp, 5 predicted proteins | sample TergutLab28metaG_FD_89700 | JGI IMG/M metagenome (GOLD analysis project Ga0123352, IMG submission 89700) | Labiotermes labralis P1 segment gut microbial communities from Petit-Saut dam, French Guiana - Lab288 P1 | ecosystem: Host-associated > Arthropoda: Insects > Digestive system > Gut ... | reverse complement strand
TCCCCCCTAAGAAAGGGCTTTTTTGATTGTTTTTTTGTGCCCGCAAAAAATAAACCTGATTAAGGTTCCCATAAAAGGGCCCGAAATCCCCCCCCCCCCCGATTGTAACAAAATTTGGATTTCCCCAACAGATTTTCAGAAAAGTCCCTAGTATCAAATTCCACGGTAATCCGTCCTGTGGGAGCCGCACTGATACACACGCACAGATGTACGTACGGACGGACGGACACGACGAAGGTAGATGATGCTATGTGCAACTATGCGAAGGTGCCTATAAAGTGTCGGAGTAAAAGGCAGTTCAGAACACAGAAAACGTTTTCCGTTGTTTCATCCTGAACTATTAAATTTGGCATAAAGGCAGATTAAAAACATGGCTACGTTGCGGACAACCACTGCCTATGATTCTATAGTTACAAACACAACTACAGTGCAGAACTGTAAATATATCCCACAACTTTAACATAGTGAAGATCTGCATTTTCGTGCCAAATCAAAATTTTAAATTACACAGTATTTGAACATAAAAATTATATTGCCATCCATCAAAATTAACAAAGCACTCTCTTGCCCATTGAACCAATTTTCAATCATGCAAAAAGACGAACACATGTAGTGCATTTTATTCATATGGATTTGCGACAATCAGTGCAGGTCAGGCTTCCTTGAAGGCTCTCCCGTCAGCCCTGCAGTTCATTCTACCATTCTACCACTCCTTCTTTACCAATACCAGCGATACTAAATAACACCTAAAATCAAACACATATTTCTTCCCCTGAATTACACACTTCTTACGACGTATGCCTTACACGCACACAACAGGTATGAGAATTTTAACGATGGAGCAACAGCTTCCAACAGCACATGAAAACATCACTGTACATGCTTTTATTAACAACCATACAAAGGAACACAGTCAGCAGCTAAGAGGCTTTTATCAGCAATAAACAGGGGAGACAGGTCTATATGGACCTTACAACCAGACCAGTGCATACAAGGGACTAACAAATAATGGATCTATTCCTGTCATGGCTTAAGTTACCCACTTTATGACCTTATCTAAATTCACTGGCCTTGAATCGTACAGCAAAGTGGAATGAAAGCATCCTACTTTCTATAACCTCCTTCGTAAAGCACATATAGACCTACAATGACAGGAATATGCAACTGCGGTATCCATTCTTCTGGGATATGACCCCGTATCACTTGGTCATTATAATTAGACTCCGACGTTTCGAGACAACGCCTTGGTCTCATCTTCAAGGATCGAATTGTCCAACAGTTAGACCCTTGAAGACGAAGGCAATGGGTTCCTTCGGAATGTCGGGCACCAGTCACCCAGTGACGCGATGTCACATGCCTGAAGGTGAAGACAACCGCACCGCTGTCAAAACCTAAGACCTCGCAACTCAAGAACGCGTCGGTTTGTTCAGTACCCCTGCTTCGTGTTCGCGCGCCTCGGATTAAAGCCTCCCTCCCAAGCAGACCATTTGAAATGACGTTTTCGCGGTTTTCCTGAGTCACCACGTGTATAGGCTGTGATTTAACATGGGCCACGACCGCTTCCTTTCACAGTCTTTCCAATTCATTATCCACTAATCACCCCAACATTTGACGCTACAGTCTGCTGCCAACAGCGTCGCTAGATAAGCCATTAATTTAATGTATACATCAGTCCCTGGGAAACTTCTCAACAATGTCCCGTCCAGAGCCACTACGTTGTCAGCCTGATTTTGCTCAGTGCCCACCCCCTATACCAAATTTCACTGCAATTCATTCTATGGTCAGGCGCGTGAAACATGCGGATGGACAGACACAGTTTGTTCATTTTGTGCGCTCCGTGAACAAGACCGCGCAGGATCATAACCAACAGGACTTGCTGACACCAGTGTGCATATACAATATATACACTGCTGACAGTGCGCACAAATCGCAGGCGCCAAGTTGCCTAGGCGATTAAATCTTGTATGGTGACGCCTAATATTTGTGGGTACTCAGTACGGCTCTTGCTTTATGTCACCCTTCCGAAGCGTATAATTTTTATGTGGCTCCTGGACTTTTTATAAAAACTTGTGTACCCCTTCTTATCAATATTTAAACAAACACAAATGTTAGGAAATGATCCAAGAAAGTTCAAGAGAAGAGCTGTCTGTGTAGCGCATACAACTTGTGGAGAGTAATTATGAAATTATGATCATAGCATTACGATCATCAGAGCTGATACTTTATGTGGTAAAGGATAATCACCAAATCATGAAGACGTAAAACAATGTAATATTATACCCCTAATACCCTCCTTTGAGCAGACTTCTGGATACGTGAGACCGGAACGAGTCAACAAGAAGCCCAACTCCATGACAGATACGTGATGATGATGATGATGGTACCCTCCGTCTTAGCACTACATAGAGGTGAGCAGCCAAACTTAAGTCCAGAGAGCTTTGCCCGCCGGAAATAGCACCCGATACCCAAGGACAGGCAGGGTAGATCGGCACCAGTCTCTTTTGGCCGTGGTCACGAAGAGGTAAGAGCCTCTGTCTCTACTGATAATCAAACCCCGGTTATCCGACTTGTAGTACAGTGACAATACTGAGTTATCTGCGCTCCTAATTCTTGGTGCATGCCTCTAATTTGGACGGTACGGGTTCAACCTTCCCTCGCATGGAGGCGGATGATTAAAAATAAGTTTCCACATTCCGGATGGGAATATTGGCGGAAACATCGAACTTTTTCCCTTCAATCTATGACCATTGTAACACTAATGATAAGAACAAGAGCTTTTCCAGAAAAATGCGGATCAATATGCTCAAGTATACAAGTTGAAAGTACACGTACGCATCGAATGTAAAAAGAACATCAACCACAAAAACATTACCTCTTTAAAGCCCAGTGATTACTATACGAACCGCCAGGTTTGACATTCCACAATTCTACATTCTGCCCAGCAAGTGTATTTATTATGCGTTTTGTATACTCGTAGATCTTAGAACGAACAGCGATAACTTCCTTATACATCATTACTCTCTGATTTGATGACCGCGACGGACTGTGTTTACTGCGCGGTACGAAATGAGTCTTTAAATAATTTTGGTTCATCTCTGTCTCTTTAAATGGTTAAATAAGAACTTTTAATGACGGAACATCTAAAAAAAGCACAGGATCCATAACTGTCCACCGACGAATACGCGCATACCACAAACAAAACAAACATATCAACAAAAAAATAACTGATAATTTCCCGCGTTATCTTTGAAGCCAAATAAAGAAACGCAGGAGGCACGTGGAACCTCTCAAGAAGCTTGTGCATCCAGTCACCTGCAGTACAACCAATTTATCGATCACAGACCTCAAACGAACATGCAAACATTACTCTTGAGTATTTATGAAGCAAATGTCTGTGCAGTACAAAATATAAGAACTGCATAAAAAAGACGTGTCTTATTTTCCGAAAACTTAACTTATGTTTCGTAGGAACCAATTTTCACTGTCAAGCCTGAGTGGCAGGGGAACTGGAGGCAAGCTCAGTTCAGCCAGCCATTCTTGAAGTCCGTTCTCTGTACGATCAATATAGGTCCACCAAAACTTTAAAAACAATCAAACCTCGCTGTTTCGTATTATCACATTCTTTCATAATCTTTTGGTTCCATTTTTTTTTTTACCGCTGTATGTATATATGGTTGTACGTTTTGTATGCTTATGTTTGTGTAAATTATGTACTTTTATTGTTATGTTTATGTACTATTATTTTTATGTTTAAGTAATCTTGTTGTTATGTATGATTTGTTCTCGGTATTCTGTTTCATTGTGTTGTTCTGTGTATTGTTTGAGTGTAAATGTGCACTGTACTGCTGCCACCGGGTGTCAACCCAATGGCAGTTAACAAAATATATAATATCATATCATAAACCATAATATTATACACTTCATAAGCTGTTATATGTTAATTGGGCCCCTATTTCCATTCCAAGTACTTAAATTCCTGTTCCTATAATGGCAGGAGATCACAAGAACGCAATACATTATCACTGCAGTCCATTCCGACATCTCTACACACCTTCAACGGTGCAGCTGATAACAGCTGACGCCGAATCATCGTCATCCCATCAGCAAAGCTGTGTACCTGATGTGTCGAATGACACTGCACTTCGTTGACCTTGCCAGACGCAAAAATCAATAAAGTAAGTACAAATGTCTTGTGGTGGTGGTGGTGGTGGTGGTGGTGTGCGTTGAATATCTCTGCACAGCACTGCGCCAACGACAGCAAAAGGAGGTCCCCGCGAATTGCCATTACGGAATGTGCAATACTATCAGTGCATCGTCCTGGCTTTGATGGTAGATGAATCGTATATTAGATATTTTTCCAGTCACTGTACGAAGCAATCTCAAGAAGAATTAAAATCTATTCTATTCCCAAATACGCTTATCTGTGTTATTGCAACGGTTCAACTCAATCGTTTTAATTACTCAATTTTAACTAACCCCCTTAAAGCCTTGGTAGTTAATTTTGATGTTATTTTACGTTTCCACCAGGTTCAACATTTAAAAGGTACACATTCTGCCTATGCAGCGATTATTTTCCTGCACTACACCAACTCATTTGCTTTTACAACCGACATGGAGCGTGTTTACTGCAAGGTTCGAGCAGAATGCTTAAACTGTAATTCAAGGAAGCTTCGTCCGCGCAGGGATAAAGAGAATGCGCATGACCATATCACGGACATGATTTCCTTGTCAGATGTTTATTCTTAACATAAAGGCTGTATATTTATTACGAAAATATGACAATAATTAATACTGGTTATAAGATGTTTGTGCAGGGCCTGTCAGTACCGATCAAAATTCTTTTCTCAGTTTCACGCGCAACTTCATAATTTAATTTTTCAACGAAGTCACAGGAAGTTACAGCCAATACGATGTCAGGATACACGGGCGCTGTTGTGGTCATGGTAACAAGCGACTGGGAATGAAGCGGCTGGTGTCAAGTATTCGACTAGAGAGCGGAGTAAAATATTTTGATGTTTTGCTGACCGTGCATCTCAGTATAATCTTAGTAATTAACCAACTTAATGCATAAAATCTTGTTTTATAATAAGTTTATTATATGTCTCTACATGTTTCGAGCACTATGTGCTCATCATCAGGAGGTCAAAATTGTATTATACAGCATCTGGTATCATCACACTGAAACAAGTGAGTGGTCTAAAATTACTGAAATACAATTCTATAAATATGAGCACATAGTAGTAAAATTTATGTACGAATTCTGTTTGGGTGTGATTACTGTGTATTACTTACTGTAAACATGTTATGTCATGTAGAGGTTATGTTTATCCAGTTGTTAAACTTATTATAAAGGTACTAGATAGACATAGTACCTTTTTAATAAGTTTAACCGCTGGATAATAAATATGAAAACGGGGAATGGAAAAGTCGGACGAATCGAGAGCTAGAAGAGATTATCAAAGTAGAAAATATAGTAAAATGGATAAAAGGTCAAAGGATAGGCTGGTTAGGTCACCTAGAGAGAATGGAGGAGGATAGGATGCCCAAAAAGATCTTCACTCAAGAACTGGAAGGGACGAGAAGAAGGAGAAGACCCAGGAAAGGATGGAAAGAGGAAGTAGAAAGAGGTCTTCAAGTGCTGGGAGTGAGAAGATGGAGAAAGATGGTGGCAGATAGGAAAAAATGGAAGGACATTGTTCGACAGGCCAAAGCCCGCAGTGGGCTGTAGTGCCAAAGGGAGAAGAACAACAACTGGATGAACATAACCTCTACATGACATAACATGTTTATAGAAAGTAATACACAGTAATCACACCCGAACAAAATCATACATAAATTTTACTACTATGTGCTCATATTTATAGAAATGTATTTTGGTAATTTTAGACCACTCATTTGTTTCAGTGTGACGATACCAGATGCTTTATAATACAATTTGTAACCTCCTGATGATGAGCACAGTAGTGCTCGAAATATGTAGAGGAATATAATAAACTTATTATTAAACAAATTTTTGTGAATTAAGTTGGTCAGTTATTAAGATGAGTGAAATATGTTCGGAGCACAATTGAAGACAACCGTTACAGACGATGGACACATGAAGAAACGCGGGCTAAACGGAAGTTCTGCAGGCTCACTAGTGTTCTTGATCGACTGTTTGGGTGTTACATGACATCAAGGTATGTTTGTCTCTGTCATCAAGGTCCGGCCACACCAATACAAATATTTGTTACGTATATTTTCATGCGGCCCCATTTAGAAATAACCTCTGACGTGGCAAGTTAAATCCTCTAGTGGATACGTTTGGCAGTCCGCAATCGCTCTCCGGTCCCAAGTCCCACAAGCTATGGGCGAGATGCAAGTGAAATTGACCTACTCAGTTACGCGTTTATTCAGTCATTCATGTGACTTACAAAATCGAGTTCTGAGATTTCGGACGGTACTCTTACAAGGGCGACAAGAAAAATTAAAATCCAAGACTACTAACGGTTCAAAACACAGAAATTAGAACCCATATTCATAAAATTTAATATAACTTGCATGAGGTTCACTGATAAAATATTCATATAAAATCTTCAGGTAAAATTCTTTTCACATGTCAGATAATCAACAGATGGAGATCGTCGCGTTGATTTAAATCGATACACGAAATTTAAAATGAAACAGCAATTAAAAAGTATAGCCACGTGGTGCAGAGTCTTTCTTGAGAAGCTGTCAGCTGCCCGTCCGGTCAGATAGCCCAGCGTTTTATGAAACCCGAAGGTACGGGGTGAAAGAAAAGTCCCTGGGCACTGTGCAGAAGTGGGGAAGTCCCATACATAAAACACGTCAGGTAGCATACGTGTAGTGCTCTTATACCTGACCGTACAGGTACAGGTCGCTTCTACCACACTGTCACCTGTGTCTTCCACTGTCTAACACGTACCTTTCGACAAGGGCATGGGAACTTTCCCCTCATCCTGCATTACTAACACACCGATGGACGCTGTCCCGAGTCGGATAAATCCAATCCATATCCGCACGTGCCACCTCATCAAGCTGCATTTCAAAAGTGTCTTCCCCCTTACATACAGTAATGCCACGTGGATTCAACCCTTCAGGCTCTCAGACAGACTTTCCATGTATTTCTCATTCGCCATGCTGCAAGCCCATACGTCTTGCCCCCTTCAATCCAGATGTAATAAAAAAAAAAGCGGGCAATGTAGGTATAAACGTAACATTGAGGAGCGTTCGCGTAACCAATGTTGCCGTGGAAACGCAATAACTATTACATAATGCGTCTTAAGCCTTAGTTACGCACCATGCAATGCGCATGCGCCGTATTATATTGTCACTTGTGGCCCGTCTGGCGCTACAGTACTCTGCCACATTATCTTATAAACGGTATGATTTTCGGGAAAAAGTTATTAGACATAAAATGTGTGTTTTGATCTTCTCTACAACTTTTGTCTGAAACACTTCTCATTCTAGTAAGAATTCAGCGAGATATTATCATAAATGTACACACGTCTTCATGTGAAGTGCCAGTTGTTCTTGTCCGATTTTAATAAAACTTGAATTTTCTCTCGATAGATCTTCGAAAAAATATGCAAATTTCAAATTTCATGAAAATCCGTCCAGTGGGAGCAGAACTGCTCCATGCGGACGGACAGACGGACAGACATGGCGAAGCTAACAGTCGCTTTTTCGCAGTTTTGCGAACGCACCTAAAATCGTGGAATAAATCCGATTTCGGATGGGGCTTATTCGAGCACACGATAACCGTAGTGAGAATATCCAAGTAGCCTCAAACAACATGACGTGTGTTAGCCACGTGCGTCATAACGATTCAGTTACATCTAACATCTCGGGTGGTCGCGTTTTTTTTTACTTCCACATATTCACACATTCTTATGGCACGGCGCTTAACCACGGGGTTACTTTTACACTTCGCCTCTTTTCACGTTCAAATTAAAAAGCAGATATTGGGCTCTGGAATTATCTATAAACCCCCTTTCTAGAATTTTAAAAAATACCTGTACATTCCTATACAAAAAGGGGTACAAGAATTTTTCAGAAATGTAGGAACCACTGTAAAATTAGAGGCGCCAAAAGGATAACACACAACAAGCTCCACATTGAGGATTCACAAATATGAGACGCTATCATACAAAATTTGTCAATGTCTGTATTTATTGTCAGACCGAACACAACTTTTAAAACACTACACATTAAATTGTCACCTACTGCATGTTTCGGCAGTTTTGGCCACTGATTAATTTTTAACCAAAATTGTCTAAATTTTATGTATTTCAATGCAATAACTGTGAAGGAGAGGTCTCCACTTCGCTATTATTTCCCATGAATGTTGCTGTAAACTCTACCTGATGTTGGCCAACAACGGCCGAAACATGTAGCAGATGACAACTGAATGTACAGCGTTCCAAAATGTGTGTTCGCTCTGAAAATAAATACAGATATCGATTAACAAACAAAACGGGATGACGATAGCAAAAAAATACAAAATTTGGTCGCCACGGCGACTGGACGGCCGTGATTCGTGAACAATATCACCTGATGTAATATGATATGGAAACACAAGGAAAGCCCTCCCAACAATTTGGAAGTGACGTAAGCACACGTAGCAATGAAACGGTCGGTGTTTTTATCTTTTTATCTATGCGAATTATCTACTCTTTAAATATCCCAAATTTAACCAGTATTGCCCTTGCAAATGCATTCTCCAAGTATGCGTGCTTTAAACTGGATTACCGAAAAAAAAACACTCCTTCAAGCAACCACAGACTTTGCTTGCCTCATCCGGTTCGAATGGCGTACAATTTAAATCTAAATCCGTCTATGTTTGTGTTCTATCTAGCATAACGGACAGTGCCTTTTCCGGCATGCGGATGAGAAGACAAACTGACAGGGGTTACTATGGCAACACGAGATTTTGCTACACAAGAACACGGGTTTCAGTTCTGGTTGCCTGGGTGACAACGCGAGACAGCGCACTTCTTCACTGAAGGCTGGCAAACATTTATGGATGCTCCTCGACATTACGGTACATGTAGGCTATTAAGCACATCAAATTAACCGACAAAGAAGATATGCTGCATTATAATACATGTTCAGATGTTTCGAAACCAAGTGAAAGCATCGCTGTCGATCAGTTCGTCCTTTCATCTTAAATGCACTATTCATTACATTACGTTGATTAAATTTTAGACCCCTCACCCCCCCCCCAAAATTAAATACGATATTCATCAACTAATACGCGTAATAATGGTACAGGCCGTGCCATTATTGGGGCGGTTTGTCACCGGTCTCTCGACGCGGAGATCCGCATTCGATCATGGACAGGATTTGTGGTGAACAAAGTGACACAGAGATTTTTTCTGAATACGAAGGTTGTCCCCCGTCAGCATCATTCCGCCAGTAATCATACTGTATTCGTATATCAGCGATGTTGCGATCTGAAGCGTGGGTCTACGGCCGCTCGATGGCTGGGATTGAGGGTTCGAATCCTGCCGAGGGCATGCATATATGTCTCTTGCGAGTGTTGTGTGTTGTCAAGTAGAAGTCTCTGTGTCGGGCCGACCGCTCGTTCCAAAGAATCCTACTGAGCGTGGTGTATAATCTTAGCAGTTGAGTGCGTCGTCAAACAAAACATGTCTCCATGTAGTAATTAGGATTACTGGTTTATTTATAAAAGTCTGAACAACGTTTCACAAATAAAATGGTTAAAAAGATGAAAAGGGACATACAAACAGACAGGTTGTGTCATAAGTTTGTCTTTTTCCTTAAGGAAGGAAGACTAGCATCAAGTAAAACGTTCATGGTAACCCCGGGTACAACTCTTCATCCACCGGATCACAAGAGCCATTTCCTCAGAATTACTTTCCAGAACTCTAGAAACAAGATATTCAATCACAAATCCTTTAAAAATGAAAATCTTTGATTTCTTTGCTATTTATTTCTCCTACTGTAAATTCCAACAAACACAGAACTCAATAAATTTAATTCAAATTACCGCCACACACAATTAAGGTAAGGAGAAGCCCTAACAGTAGTCCGAGGTGGGGGAGGGGTAACTGAAGTCAAACGTCAGTTTCGGCCGAAGAAAGGAATATCAATGTTGAAGGTATATGAGGATTGCATTTAAAATAAGAGTGAGGAGGTTTCAGAAGCATGCTTATTAACAAGTAAACTATTTTGATCATTAATGTTTGTTCTAGCTAGAGGCACGGGGAGGCCGGGGGGGGGGGGTGCCGGGGGGACCCATGACAGTAACTACCAGCAGAGGCTGAAGCCTGTAAGCTGTAGTCACAACAAAGCATTCCATGCACGCAATTAGTTAAAGTAACCAAACACTTCAAGTATATTTACTTGGAGGGTTCTCTCGATTAATTTAATTGACGTCTGACATGTACCTCGTACAACGCTATTTAACACTTTGAAGGTATTTGGACCCATTATATAAACCTCAAGGTTATTAACACTTTTACTCCCAGTCTTCATTGTCATGTCCAAGAATAATCTTCGACCCTCGAACATTAGACCATTACGTTGCCCCCCCGAGACGGCAGGAACAGATTACCGGCCAGGAGTACAAAAATTCTGGGCGTCTGGTCGTCCGAGCGACTGAATTTTGTACGGTGGTGTTCAACATTTGGAGACCCGCGGCACATAACTTGCTTCATGTCACCCTTGTGGTGCCTAGAATTTTTATGGTGGCTTCTAGAATTCTGGAAAACTTCTGCATCCCTAGATTACGCAGCGAAATCCGGAGCTGCACCGCTAAAGGACGTTTAAAACTCGCGGAGTGTCATCTGCTCGGTATGCTCACAGTCTGCTTCGCCAAGATCCACCTTCATGTCGCAACCGGTGTTCAGGTTGAGCTCAACCTGCACACCGGACGGTCACTTGCAGAGAGTACTATACCAGATGCTGTATTAATACAATTCGACCTCCTGATGATGAGCACAGTGTTCCTCGAAACATGTAGAGGATTATAATAACAAAAAACGTTTTATATAACGTAATTGTGCATAAAGTTGATCATTTGCCCAGAGTTGTACCAGGATGAATAAAATATAATACATTAGTTTCTTGGTTCGCTATGCCAGAATTGTAGATCACTTAGCCGTATAGAACGTTGCCCAGGGTGCACCACTAGGAGGTGTATCTACTTTGGGCATGATTGCTTGGGTGCGCATCTCCACCGCACTGCAATCCGCCCTGACCCCTACTGCACGCTATGCAGCCTCCACGAACCCATGGACAATGTACCGCATTAACTAATAAGACGGAAAGTGAGCGAT
>Ga0123352_10017847_pt1 | contig 11303 bp, 10 predicted proteins | sample TergutLab28metaG_FD_89700 | JGI IMG/M metagenome (GOLD analysis project Ga0123352, IMG submission 89700) | Labiotermes labralis P1 segment gut microbial communities from Petit-Saut dam, French Guiana - Lab288 P1 | ecosystem: Host-associated > Arthropoda: Insects > Digestive system > Gut ... | reverse complement strand
TGGACTTCGGGCGGCAGCGAGGCCCAGGTCGCGGAGCCCGAGAGCAGCCGGCCGGTCTCCCGGCGGACCGTCTCGGTGGCCTCCGTCACCCCGGCCAGAAAGTCGTAGCCGCCGCCGACGGCGACCGCCGTCATGCCGGAGCGGACCACCGGGTCGGTCACCGGCGGCTGGCCGGCCACGACCACGTCGTGTCCTGCCAGCCGGAAGGCCCAGGCCAGCGGCGCCATCGGGTAGTAGTGACTGGGCGCCGCGGCGGGGACGAAGAGGACGCGCATCGATGCTCCGTTGCTGCTCGGCGGGTGCGGGCGTGTGCGGGCGCGGGGCCGCCCGCGCCGGGCACGGACAGCGGTCCGTCCCCGCCGTGGCGGCGGGGACGGACACGCGCGGGGGAGGGCGGGCCGAGCGGCCCGCCGGCTCAGGTGACCGGCACCGGGCCGAAGACCCGCTGCAGGCAGACCATCAGGGTGCGGGCGTCGACGTTGACGTAGAAGCTGTGCCGGGCCAGGCCCTCCAGCTCGGTCAGCGGGATCCACCGCAGGTCGGGGGTGTCGGCGGGCCCGCCGTCCGGGCCTGCCTCGACCACCAGGTAGCGGTTGCGGGCGTGGTAGAACCGCCCGCCCTCCTCCGACATCACCGTGTCGAACAGCACCCGCTCGGCGGGCGCCGCCAGCAACTCGTCCAGCAGCGGCGGCCGGGCGGCCGCCGGCAGCAGGTCGTAGTTCTCCGGCGTGCCCTGCGCGGTCGGGCCGAGCTCCAGCACGTCCGCGCAGCCCACCTCGACGCGGGTGCTCACCAGCACCTGCGGCACGCCGTCGACCCGCCGGACCAGGAAGGCCGACACGCCCATGTACCGCGGCCTGACCATCGGCTGCGTCCACGCGGCGACCTCGCGGCCCCGGGAACGGAAGTCGATCGCCATCACGTCGAAGAACCCGCCGCTGTCGTGGGTGATGCGGTCCGCCTCGCGCCGCCAGCCGGTCACGTCGCGCAGCGGGACGCGCTCGGTCAGCAGCTCGTGCCGGGTACGGGCCTCGGTGATCCAGCTCAGCACCTCGGTGTCGGCCGGCCGGAAGCCGTCCGTGCTGCCGCCGTCGAGGTCCTGGAAGGGGAACGGCAGGCAGGCCAGCACCGTGCGGGCGTCCATGTTGATCAGGTCGACCTCGCCGAGCAGCCGGTGCACCTGGCCGAGCGGCATCCAGCGGAACCCGTCGAGCACCTCGACGTCCCCGGTCACCTCGACGACCATGTTGCGGTTGCGCTTGCGGTAGAACCAGCTGCCCTGCTCGGACTGCCGGACGTCGGCGAGCACCCGGTGGCGCTCGGCGTTGCGGAAGTAGTCGACGTACGGCACCGGGCTGCCCTTGTGCACCCGCGTGTAGTTGCTGCGGGTGGCCTGCACGGTCGGGGAGAGCTGGGGTCCCGCGCAGTTCCCCGGCTCGGTCTTGGCCTGCATCAGGAAGTGCAGGACCCCGTCGAACTCCTTGGCCAGGATGCCGAGGATGCCCACCTCGGGCTGGTTGATGATCGGCTGCGACCAGGACTCCACCGCCGCGCCCGGGCGGTGTGCCCGGATGCCGCCGATGGTGAAGAACCGTCCGGTGTCGTGCACCAGGTCGCCGCTGCCCGGGGCGAAGCTCCACGAGCGCAACTCCCCGAACGGGATGACCCGCCCGGCCGAGTCGTCGTCCGCGCAACTCTGCTTCCACCACGCCCAGAAGTCCTCCAGCGGAGCGTGCGCCGTCTCCACCGCCGCCGCGGACCGCGCGATCCGCGCGGACACCGGGGTCAGCACGACGCCCCCGCGAGCGTTCCGGCCGCCGCCCGGTCGGCCGCGCGCAGCGGCTCCCACCAGTCGCGGTGCTCGGCGTACCAGCGGACGGTGTCCGCCAGGCCCGACGCGAACCCGACCTGCGGCGCGTACCCGAGCTGCTCGCGGATCTTGCCGCAGTCCACCGAGTACCGCAGGTCGTGCGCCTTGCGGTCGGTCACCGCGCGGACCATCTCCGGCCCGGCGCCGAGCAGTTCGAGCAGCCGCGCCACCAGGTCGCGGTTGGCCAGTTCGGTGCCGCCGCCGATGTTGTAGACCTCGCCCGGCTCGCCCCCGGCGGCGACCAGCGCGAGAGCCCGGCAGTGGTCGTCCACGTGCAGCCAGTCCCGGACGTTGGTCCCGTCGCCGTACAGCGGCACCGGCCGGCCGTCCAGCAGGTTCGACACGAACAGCGGGATCGCCTTCTCCGGGTGCTGGTACGGCCCGTAGTTGTTCGAGCAGCGCGTCACGCACACCGGCAGGCCGTGCGTGCGGTGGTAGGCGAGCGCCATCAGGTCGGACGACGCCTTGGACGCCGCATAGGGGGAGTTGGGGCGCAGCGGATGGTCCTCCGGCCACGAGCCGCGGGCGATCGACCCGTACACCTCGTCGGTCGACACGTGCACGAACCGGCCGACCCCGTGGTCGACGGCCGCCTGCAGCAGCGTGTGGGTGCCCAGCACGTTGGTGCGCACGAACTCCGCGGAGCCGGCGATCGAGCGGTCCACATGGGACTCCGCGGCGAAGTGCACCACCAGGTCGACGCCTTCCATGAGGGCGCCGACCGCGGCCGCGTCGCAGATGTCCCCGCGCACCACCCGCAGCCGCGGATGGCCGGCCGCCGGGGCCAGGTTGGCCTCGTTGCCCGCGTAGGTGAACCTGTCGAGCACCAGCATCTCGGCGCCCTCGAATTCGGGGCAGTCGCCGGCCGCCCACCGCCGCACGAAGTGCGAGCCGATGAAACCGGCGCCCCCCGTCACCAGGATCCGCACGAGCTTCTCCTTGTCGTCCTCATGTCTCTCCCATCGCGATGGCCCGCAGGTAGGCGCCGTAGTCCGAGGAGCCGATCTCGACGCCCAGCCGGTGGCAGGACTCCGCGTCGATGAATCCCATGCGGTAGGCGATCTCCTCGACGCACGCGATACGCGTTCCCTGCCGCTGCTCGAGAACCTGTACGTACTGGCTGGCCTGCAGCAGCGAGTCGTGCGTTCCGGTGTCCAGCCAGGCGAAACCGCGGCCGAGATTCACCAGCCGGGCCTTGCCGCGTTCCAGATAGACCCGGTTGACGTCGGTGATCTCCAGTTCGCCGCGGGCCGAGGGCTGGATGTTCTTGGCGATGTCCACCACGTCGTTGTCGTAGAGGTACAGGCCGGTGACGGCCAGGTTCGACCGCGGCCTGACCGGCTTCTCCGCCAGCGCGACCAGCCGGCCGTCGGCATCGACCTCGCCGACGCCGTACCGCTCCGGGTCCTTGACCGCGTAGCCGAACAGCACGCAGCCGTCGATCTGCTGCGCGTTGCGGCGCAGCAGCGGGGAGAAGCTCGGCCCGTGGAAGATGTTGTCGCCCAGGATCAGCGCCACCGGGTCGTTCCCGATGTGCTCCGACCCGATGGTGAACGCCTCGGCGATGCCGTTGGGCGCCGGCTGCTCGGCATAGTCGATCGCCATGCCGAGCCGTGAACCGTCGCCCAGGAGCTCCCTGAAGAGTTCGAGGCTGGACGGCGTGGAAATCACCAGGACTTCCCGAATTCCGGCCAGCATGAGAACCGACAGCGGGTAATACACCATTGGTTTGTCGTATACCGGAAGCAACTGCTTGGACACCGCCCGGGTCAACGGGTGAAGCCGAGTGCCGCTTCCTCCGGCAAGCAGGATGCCTTTCATTGCCGCGAACTTACCGGCGGTCGCCCGGCCGGTCGAGTATCGCGCGGACCAATAGGGGGCGCGAAGAATCCGGCCGCTCCGAATAGGGGGTGCCCGCACTCGGTAGGGGGTTGAATGGCCGGTCGCGCAAGGCGTTGACTTCATTGTGCCGACTATTCCTATTCCCCGTGACAAGTGGAGACGAGGACCGATGACCGTCGCTGCCCCGGACCACCACGCCGGCGGCACCTCGCAGAACGGCGCGATCCGCATCGGGGTGCTGGGCACCTCCGACTTCGCCCGCCGCCGCATGATGGCCGCCATCCGGGGTCACCCCGGCACCGAACTCACTGCCGTCGCCAGCCGCGACGCCGACCGCGCCGCGCGCACCGCAGCCGACCTCGGCTGCGCCGCCGTCGCCGGGTACCAGGAACTCCTGGACCGCGACGACGTCGACGCCGTGTACCTGCCGCTGCCCAACAGCCTGCACCACCAGTGGGCGCTCGCCGCCCTCCGTGGCGGCAAGCACGTGCTCGCGGAGAAGCCGCTGACCACCTCCGCGGCCGACACCGCGGAGCTGGTCGCGGCCGCCGCGGGCGCCGGCGTGGTGCTGCGGGAGAACTTCTGCTTCCTGCAGCACGGCCAGCACCGCGCCGTCCGCGCCATGGTGCGCGACGGCCGGATCGGCCGGCTGCGCCGCTTCGGTGGTGCGTTCTGCTTCCCGCCGCTGCCCGCCACCGATGTCCGCTACCGCCCGGAACTCGGTGGCGGCGCCCTGCTCGACGTGGGCGTCTACCCCCTCCGGGCCGCCCAGTTCTTCCTCGGCGACGACCTCACCGTCGTCGGCGCCGTGCTCCGCCACGACCCGGCGACCGGCGTGGACCTCGCCGGCAGCGCCCTGCTGCGTGCCGCCGGCGGCGAGATCGTCACCGCCGACTTCGGGTTCGAGCACGCCTACGGATCCGGCTACCAGCTCTGGGGCAGCCGCGGGCGGATCAGCCTCGACCGCGCCTTCACCCCGCCCCCCGACCACACCCCGGTACTGCGCCTCGACGGCCCGGACGGACCGGGTACCGCCGAGCTGCCCGCCGAGGACCAGTACGCCGGCACCGTCGCCGCGTTCGCCGCCGCGGTACGCCGCGCCCGGCTGACCGGGAGCGACCCCGACCACCAGAGCTGGGCGCGCACCGCGGTGCGCACCGCGGAACTCGTCGAGGCCGTCCAGCGGTGCGCCCAGCGGATCACCGTGGAGGACCGCGGATGATCACTGCCCAGCGCACCACGACCCGAGCCACCGACGGCAGACCCGTCCCGATCCCGCCCGGACTGTCCGTGCTGGTCCTCGGCGGCACGGGATTCCTCGGCCGGCACATCTGCTCCGCCTTCGGCGCGGTCGGCGCCCGGGTCGCCCGGGTCGCCCGCGGCGCCCCCACCGGCGGCCCCGACGGCCTGTTCACCCGGCTCGACCTGGTGGACGCGCCCGCCGACCGGATCGCCGACATCCTCCTGGCCACCCGCGCCGACGTCGTCGTCAACTCCGTCGGCGCGGTCTGGGGCATGAGCGAGGACCAGATGTACGAGGGCAACACCGAACTGGTCCGCCGGCTCGTCGCCGCCATCGCCGCCGTGCCGCACGAACCGCGGCTGGTCCACCTCGGCTCGCTGCACGAGTACGGTCCGGTGCCGCGCGGCACCCGGATCAGCGAGGACGTCCCCCCCGCACCCGACACCCCCTACGGGCGGTCCAAACTCCTCGGTGCGCAGGCCGTCCTGGACGCCGCGGCCGAGGGCACGCTGCACGGCACCGTGCTGCGGATCGCCAACGTCGCGGGACCGGGCACCCCGCCCGACAGCCTGCTGGGCATCCTCGCCCGCCGGCTGCACGAGCGGGCCCGCACCGCCGCCTCCGGGGAACTCCCCGCCGAGCTGCGGCTCGCGCCGCTCACCGCGTGGCGCGACTTCATCGACGTGCGCGACGTGGCCGAAGCGGTGGTCGCCGCCTCGGTCGCCGACGTCTGCGGCCAGGTCGTCAACATCGGCAGCGGCGAGGCGGTGGAGGTGCGCGAAGTGGTCCGCCGGCTCATCGACCTCAGCGGCCTGACCCTGTCCGTGGTCGAGGACCAGAACCGCGACGAGCAGCGGGGCGACCTGCAGTGGCAGCGGTGCGACATCAGCCGCGCGCGCCACCTGCTCGGCTGGCGGCCGCGGCTGACCCTGGAGCACTCGCTGCGCGACCTTTTGCTGGAAACCGGAGTCGGCGTGCTGACTCGCTCAGGAGGGGCTTGAGGATGGATGACGTCAAAGCGCTGATTCTCGAAGGGGTCAGGAAGTACCACCAGGAGCACGAAGGGGTGAGGGAGTTCGTCCCCGGGGTCACCGAGATCTGGCCGTCGGGGGCGGTGCTCGACGAGGAGGACCGGATGGCGCTGGTGGAGGCCGCGCTGGAACTGAGGATCGCCGCCGGGCGCAGCTCCCGGAAGTTCGAGTCCGCGTTCGCCCGCAAGCTCAAGCGCCGCAAGGTGCACCTGACCAACTCCGGCTCGTCCGCCAACCTGCTCGCCGTCTCCGCGCTGACCTCACCGGCCCTGGAGGACCGCAGGCTGCGGCCCGGCGACGAGGTGATCACGGTCGCCGCGGGCTTCCCCACCACCGTCAACCCGATCCTGCAGAACGGCCTGGTGCCGGTCTTCGTCGACGTGGAACTGCGCACGTACAACACCACCGCGGAACGCGTCGCACGGGCGATCGGCCCCAGGACCCGTGCGATCATCATCGCGCACGCCCTCGGCAACCCCTTCGAGGTCGCCGAGATCGCCCAACTCGCCGAGGAACACGAGCTGTTCCTCATCGAGGACAACTGCGACGCGGTCGGCTCCACCTACGACGGCCGGCTCACCGGCACCTTCGGGGACCTGGCCACCGTCAGCTTCTACCCGGCGCACCACCTCACGATGGGCGAGGGCGGCTGCGTGCTCACCTCGAACCTCGCGCTGGCCCGCGTCGTGGAGTCGCTGCGCGACTGGGGCCGCGACTGCTGGTGCGAGCCCGGGGAGAGCAACAAGTGCCTCAAGCGGTTCGACTTCCAGATGGGCGAACTCCCGGCCGGCTACGACCACAAGTACATCTTCTCGCACATCGGCTACAACCTGAAGGCGACCGACCTGCAGGCCGCGCTCGGCCTCACCCAGCTCGCCCGGCTCGACGAGTTCGTCGCCGCCCGGCGCGCCAACTGGCGCCGGCTGCGCGAGGGCCTGGACGGCCTGCCGTGGCTGCTGCTGCCGGAGGCGACCCCCCGCAGCGACCCGAGCTGGTTCGGCTTCGCCATCACCGTCGACCCGCGGGCGCCGTTCCGCCGCGCGGAGCTGACCGACTTCCTGGAGTCCCGGCGGATCGGCACCCGGCGGCTGTTCGCCGGGAACCTCACCCGCCAGCCCGCCTTCACCGGCCAGGACTACCGGGTGTCCGGCGACCTGACCAACAGCGACATCATCACCGGACAGACCCTGTGGGTGGGCGTCTACCCGGCGCTCACCGCCGAGATGCTCGACTACGTGACCACGTCGATCACCGAGTTCATCGGGACCTACCGGTGAACGCAGGAGCCGGGATCCGCGTCCGCCGCGGATCCCGGCTCGTCCGTTGCCCCGGGCCCGGGAGCCCGGGGCCAGGGCGCTGCCCGGTCCGGCAACCCCGGTCCGGCAACCCCGGTCCGGCAACTCCGGTGCGGGCACTGCCGGTTCGTGCTGCCCGCTCAGGCACGCCCGCCGGAGAGCGGTGGGTTGCCCGGGTACTCGTCGTCGACCGCCCACAACTGCCGTTGCAGCGCCCGCTCCACCTCGCTCAGCGGGATGTCGGGACGCAGCCGCTCCGGGTGGTACAGGGCAGGACCCGCGGGGTCGCGGAGCGGCGCCCGCAGCGGACTCGCGGCCTGCTCCGGTTCCGCCGGGGACGGCTCCTTGGGGAACGGCCCGGGCGGCGGGAACCACAGATAGCCGAAGTTGACGAGCGTCAGGCCCACCGGACGCAGCACATAGGTCATGGCCAGCCGCCAGGCGCGCCGGCCCAGGCGCCGGGCCCGGGCCGGCCCGCGGCCGGAGCGCGCGGCGCTCACAGCCCCGCCTTCCTGGTCAGGATCTCCCGTTGCATCTCGGTCGTCCCCGAGAAGATCGCGGCGGGCACCGCGTCCCGCAGGTTGCGCTCGATGCCGCCGTCCACCAGGTAGCCGGCCGCGCCGAAGACGTGCACGGCGTCCAGGCTGTTGGCCACCGCCGCCTCGGAGACCGCGGTCTTGGCGACGGCCGCGGCGGCCACCTGCTCCTCGCGGTCCTCGTCGAGCAGCCAGCACGCCCGGTACAGCAGCCAGCGGGCGCCGTCGAGCCGCTGCCGCATCGCCGCCATCCGGTGCGAGACCGCCTGGAACTCGCCGATCGGGCGGCCGAACTGGCGCCGCTCGCCGGCACGCACCACGCAGCGGCGCAACTGCTCCTCCATGACGCCCAGATAGAGCGCCGGCAGGACGGCGCGCTCCCAGCCCATCGAGTGCTGGAAGATCATGCTGCCCTGCCCCTCGGCGCCCAGCAGGTAGCGGGCCGGGACGCGGCAGCCGGTGAACTCCACCCGGCCGGCGGCGCATCCGTGCAGCCCCATCTTCGCCATCGGGCCGGTGACCGTGATCCCCGGCAGGTCGCGGGGCACCGCGAACGCGCTGATCCCGAAGAAGCCGAGCGCGGGATCGGTCGTCGCGTAGGTGACGAACACGTCCGCGAGCGGGGCGTTGCTGGCGAACGACTTGACGCCGTCGAGGACGTAGACGTCCCCGTCGTGCCGTGCGGTGGTGGCGAGGGTGCCGACGTCGGAGCCCGCGCCGTCCTCGGTCATCGCGTTGGCCGCGATCAACCGGGCCGAACTCAGCCCGGGCAGCAGCTCCTTGCGGACGTCGTCGGAGCCGAACGCGTCGATCGGCACGGCGCAGGCGAGCAGGTGCGCGGCCACGCCGAAGACCAGGCCGGTGTCCGCGCACCCCGCCCCGAACGCCTCCAGGCGCAGCGCCGTGTCGAGTGCGCCGAGCCCGCCGCCGCCGAACTCCTCGGGCAGGCAGAGCCCGGCCGCACCGAGACGCGCGGCGGCCTGCCACGCGTCCCGGTCCGCGTATTCCCGCGGGGAGGCGGCGGCCTCGCCGAACCGCTCGCGAGCCGCTTCCAGCAGAGCGGCGCAGGCCGCGCGCTGGCCGTCGGTGAGGTCGAAGTCCATGCCTGAAGTTCCGTCCCTTGAATCTGTCAGAACCGTGGGGGTGTGGGCCGGCCGGGCAGGGGCCGGCCCTGCCGGATCGGCGGGATCAGTCGCCGACCGCGGCGGCCGCGCCGGCCGGTGCGGCCGCCGCGGGCTCCGCCGGGGACAGTTCCAGCACCAGGGCGACGATGTGGTTCACGTCCCTGAAGTTGGGGCCGCTCATCTTGCCGAACGGCACCACCACGCCGAGCTCCCCGCGCAGGAAGTTCAGCAGCATCGCGACCTTCAGGGAGTCCAGCACCCCCCACTCCAGCAGCGGCGTGGTGTCCTCCAGCTCCCCGTTCGGGTCGCCGGCGAGGAAACTCTCCCGGATGAACGCCGTGAGCTTGGCTCTGACGTCGGTCTCGCTGGGCTGCGTCATGTCGGTTCTGCCTCTCAACTGGCCGCGGCGTGCGCGGGCGTACCGGCCGGACGGCCGGCGACGGGAGTGGATGTGGGGGTGGGCGGGCCGGCGACGGGACGGCGCACGGTGCCGGCGGCGGTCAGCCGCTCGGCCAGCGCGGTCCTGTCGACCTTGCCGTTGGGGGTACGGGGCAGCTCGGTGACGAAGTCCACCGAGTCCGCGATCATGTACGGGGGGAGCCGCGCGGCGCAGTGCCGCTTCAACGCCAGCACGCCGGCGCCGGACGTCCCGGAAGCGGGCACCACGAACGCGGCCAGCCGGCCGTCGAGGCCCGAGCCCGCGACGACCACCGCGGCGTTCTCCACGGACGGGTGGCTGGTCAACGCGGCCTCGACCTCGCCCAGTTCGATGCGGTGGCCGCGGACCTTCACCATGTGGTCGAAGCGGCCCACGTAGTCGAAGGAGCCGTCGTGCCGGACCTGCACCACATCGCCGGTCGGGTACGGGCCGCGCTGCGGCTCGCGGCCCCAGTAGCCCAGCATCACGGTGGGCCCGTCGACGTACAGCTCGCCCTCCTCGCCCGGCTGGGCCCGGCCCTCGTCGTTGACCGCCCACACGGTGTCGCCGCAGGAAGCGGCGCCGATCGGCACCGGGCGCTCGCGCTCCAGGTCCGCCGGGGTGACCTCGTGGAACGTGCAGACGTTGGTCTCGGTGGGGCCGTACAGGTTCAGCAGCCGCGCGCCGGTCCAGCCGGCGAGCTGGCGCACCCCCGTGATCGGGAACGGCTCGCCCGCGAACAGCACGGCACGCAGCGCGGGCGGCGCGGGCCGCTCCAGCAGGGCGCCGCCGCGCATCATCAGCATCAGCGCCGACGGCACGGAGTACCAGACGGTGATCGCGTGCTCGTGCAGGAACTCCACCAACTGGACGGGCGCGTATGCGAGTTCCGAGCCGATCAGATGCACGGAGGCGCCGGAGGCGAAGGCCGCGTACAGGTCCAGCACGGACAGGTCGAAGGTGAACGGCGCGTGGCTGGAGAAGCGGTCCTCGGGCCCCGCGGACAGTTCCGCGACGGCCCAGTCGACGAAGGCGCGGGCGTTGCGGTGGCTGATGCAGACGCCCTTGGGCACGCCGGTCGAGCCGGACGTGTAGAGGATGTAGGCGAGGTCGTCCGGGGCGACGGCCGCGTCGGCGGGACGCGCCTCGGGCGCGGCCGCGCGCGTGCCGTCGAGAGGCTCGTCGAGTGCCAGGAACCCCGTGCCCGGGGGCACTTCGGCCACGACACCGGCGCGCCTGGCGTCCGGCGCGCACACCACGCGGGCCGCGCAGTCACGGGTGACCATGGCCATCCGGCCGACCGGCGTCGAGCCGTCCACCGGCACGTAGGCGGCGCCCAGCCGCAACACCGCCTGCATCGCGGCGACCGCCGCGCACGACTTCGCGGCCCACACGACCACCCGGTCGCCCGGCCCGACGCCCCGTCCGGCCAGTTCCCGCGCGAACGCTTCGGCCCGCAGGTCGAGTTCCGCGTACGTCATCACACCGTCGGCGGCGTCCACCGCCGGCCGCTCCCCGTACCGGGCCGCGGACGCCATCACCAGGCGGTGCAGCCCCTCGAATCGGTTTTCCGGCGCGGCACCGTGCTCAGGCTCCTCGCGCGGCATGCTCGACGGCTGCCCCATGACGGGTCCTCCTCCGGGACTCCCGCCGCCCGTCCGGTGTCGCGGCGCGGAAGCTCCCCTGTTCGGATCTGGTTTCCGCCATCGTCCGCGCGCCGGCTAAAGCCCCTCTTGCCCGCGGCTCACCCCTCATCAAGCCCCCGCCCACCCGGCTCACCCACCTGACCTCGGGGGCGGCGCGGGGGCGATCTGCGGTGGCCGCCTGGTCGTGACGTGGTCGGTCGGGCGGCGGGTCGAGGGGGATCGGACGTGGCCCGCGCGGCGTGCGGGTGGGGAGACCTCGGGGGCGATCTGCGGCGGGTCACGTGGCCGTGACGCGGTC
>Ga0123352_10017846_pt1 | contig 11303 bp, 8 predicted proteins | sample TergutLab28metaG_FD_89700 | JGI IMG/M metagenome (GOLD analysis project Ga0123352, IMG submission 89700) | Labiotermes labralis P1 segment gut microbial communities from Petit-Saut dam, French Guiana - Lab288 P1 | ecosystem: Host-associated > Arthropoda: Insects > Digestive system > Gut ... | reverse complement strand
TTTTTGAGAAAATTTTTATTATTTTGTGGAGTTCGGGGTTTTTTTTTTGGGTTCTTCCCCAAGTTTTTTGTTTTGTTTTTTTTTTTTTTTTTTTTTTTTGAAGAAATTGGGGTGCCCAATTTTTTTTTTTTTTTTTGTTTTTTTTTTTTTTTTTTTTTTATCGCCGTGACTCCGCATATGATCTACTCCTGCGTCATGTTGCTGTCACAGCAAACACACGGCAGTAGGCATAGATCGTTTTTGCTTTGTACCAAACGACATCGGTTGCGTAGCAACCAGAATAACGACCAAATAAGAGAGAAACTTAATATCGAATGTTTTTGCATTACACAAATTATCGAAATACGGTTTCCCCAAAATGAGTTGGCTAAAAATTAAAATTAACGACGCACATTATTTTTGAAAGTGAAAGATCTGTACTGGTATTAATAATTGTCCAACGAGATTCAACACAAAGCAGTCTAGTTATTAATCTGCGCGTTCACTCTACATGTTTCGGGTGTCAACCACACCCATCATCAGGAGTACACAAAACTGTAACTACAGCCTCCGGTACTGGTCATATTTTGTGGCTAAGTTAGCTTGGCCACGTTGGAAGGAGGAAGCCGCACAAAATATGACCAGTAACGGAGGCTGTAGTTACAGTTTTGTGTACTCCTGATGATGGGTGTTGTTGACACCCGAAGCATGTAGAGTAAACGCGCAGAATAATAATTAGACTGCTTTGTGTTGCGTCTCGTTGGACAATTATTAATATAAATCAACGATGCACGGAACCGTAAACGTAAAATTTGTATTGGTTTTGTGTTAATTACACGTACCACTTACTGATCGACACGTGTCAAGTCTTGTGGCTGAGGCTGTGTCGTATTAATGTGGGATTTGGCCCGGTTGTGTCTGCGAAGATTCCCTTCAACTGCGTTGTGACTGCGTGTGTTCAGTTCTTGGGAACCTACTGCCTGCGTCATCATCACGGGGGAAGTTTGACGGTGCTAAGAAACGCTGTTACCTACATTCGAAAGTGCAGGACGTCACAAACCAGAACTCAGAAATCGAAAAAGGGTATTATCAGTAACGTACTCTCATTTTTATTAATACATTCAGTAGCAAACGTGACCCAGTACACGCCATGAAGTCATATATTGGAGTGGAGGTAAAGCTCCACTCATTCGTAATCTGGATGCTAAGTGAGTGGTCAGTTTTACGGCTCGGCCGACTTTGCTCCGCAGGAAGCAGCCATCTGTAACCATTGACTAGAAGGCTGGGCTGACCTTAGAAGCGGTCAGGACAATTTGGAGGAGATAAAAATCTTCGGTCCCAGCCCCAAATCTGACCAATAACACTTGGTCGTTGATCCCGTAGCCTAGACAATATACGGAGTAGGCTATCACGTCTCCATAAAATAAGTACACGTTGTCCTTCACTACCTTAACCCGACATAGAACCAATGAGCCATTTTGCAGGTTCTCTTTCAGTGCTGAACGGTAACTACCCACAAAGTATATATTTTTGCAAAGTTGGTGCTCGTCCATTGCACGGGCTGCTATGAATTTATGCCCAAACCTATCACTTGACAGGAGAATGAGAAGGACGTGGCAGGCAGTTGTGGTGTGTGGGCGTCTGTCTTATCTTCCGGCGTCGGTTTCCATTTTCCGGAGCCTGTTGAAAGGTTTCAGCCAATACAGACCTCTACTTCTTCTGTAGCGACTCTCTCCGTGTCTTCACAGACCGTTATTTACAAGAAGCATTCCAGCAGTGGTATTCAATTAGAGTTTTTTCTCGAGGTAACGGCAGTGCGCGCGCATGTGGATGTACCACAATGACAAATAATTGAAATTAGTCATGAATAAACGTAAAATTTGTAATCAAGTCATCTGGCAAAATTATAATGAAAATTTTAAATAAAATGTAGGTTGTTTTACGTCATTCTTTTATTCCACAAAATAGTTCTTTAAGCTTTGGGTTTTCATAACTCTAAAGACCTACAAAGTCAGGTGTCTCTCTGCTGATATTGCAAAACTTACACTGTGAGATTTCAGTAGTCTGGGATTGCTTGAGCCTTAAACATGGGAACAGTTTGTTGTCCGAAACGTCGGTAACCAACTGCCAACCTAAGCTGGTAACATCCCAGAAAAGCGAAAACCCCGGTACTTAAAAGTGCTTGTTTTTGTGTCCATTAGGCCAATAGTAGGTGGCCGGCTTTAGCACGCACCCACACGCACCCACACACATACACACACACACAAGGTAAAGTGCTTCGTAAAACAGGCCACGAAGGCCCAGAGGGGGAGTAGAGGTCCAGCTCTACTCTTTCCTTAACCTAGGCGCTAGATGCCGTGGGTGGTCAATGTCACGCCCCGGCCGCTTTACCCCTGGGAAAGACCTGGTACCCATTGCACAGGAGGCTGGGTGGGCCCAGGGCCGGTCTGGATGGGTGCGGAAAATCTCGGCCCCACCAGGATTCGATCCCCGGACCGTCCAGCCCGTAGCGAGTCGTCATACCGACTGAGCTATCCCGGCCCACAAAACACACACACACACACACACACATACATAATACATACATATATATATATATATATATACATTCTTCAGCTATGCCATATTTGAACCCGTAACCGAATCACCGGAAGTCTAAAGGAGGCTTCTGCTTTATGTTACTCTCCCGCAATTTCTGCTGTACTGAGTAAGCCGCCGTGTTGACTTAATAGCCCCTCACGTGCCGCAGTTCCGGGGACATGGCGTAAGAATAATTCATGTGCACATGATCACGTAAAGCTGCATGTGAAATGAGGACTGCGAAGAGACGAGAAGCAAACTTCAGAATACTGAAAAATGTAAGACAGTGGTGGTTGGTTCAACACAAATGCGTGAGGTTCTTTTCACTCTGTTTTGAAAGCCGACCACGATGCTTTCCATAAACTACAACATCTCGTGTCTCGTGATAATCTGTATTAAATTGTTTTTATTCTAGATGTTTCTTTTACAATTCTATACAAGAGAAATATATCAATTTTCACTTTAGAATTTGAAGTATCATGTAAAGAAATGTCATTCAAATATTCTTGCAATTTGGCAATATTTTTGTAGATAAAACTTAATTAGGCAATATGTTATCGCCAGTGTTATTGTCTTTTCATTAATTCGTTGTATTGTGACGCCAGTAACTGGAAAAGAGTCCACTGATTGATGCATAATCACGAAAGTCGTAGTGGTGCTCTGGTAAAGGTCGAATATCTTTATTAATCATTCAGTTAGCCCGTTATAGTAGATACATTCCACGTATTAAAATTTATTTACTATTGAAAAAATAAAGTTTGCCGTCTTTTAATTATTGTTTTTGTGACGTACTGAATTAGTCTGACGACTTGTTTCGTCTTGTGTACGTTAAGCCATCTTCATTCACGTCTGACTTGCAGGAAATTATATCTAAATACGTAATTTCTATGGTAGACTCAGATCTCACACTTTAACTAAGCTTGTTTCAAGTATGGATTCTCTTATCTAACGTTGTTATTAATTATTACATTTTATTGTTGTATATGAAAAGGTTTTGGCCGGTCCCAGTGGCCGCGCGGTCTAAGGCGTAGGTTTACGGCCGCTCGTCTGCTGAGATCGTGGGTTCGAATCAAACGGGGGGCATGGATGTTTTGTCTGTTGTGAGTGTTGTGTGTTGTCAAATAGAAGTCTCTGCGACGAGCTGATCACTCGTCCAGATGAGTCCTACCGACTGTGGTGCGTTGTTGTGTGTGATCTAGAAAACCTCAAGAATGAGGAGACCATGGTTCGCGTTGGGCCGCAGCGCCACAGGAAAAAAAATGAAAAGGTTTTGAGTCCAAAATATTAGTTTGTCCTCTCCTTTTGTCTGTTAGTTACGCGCTATTAAACAGCACTGCTAATGTGTCGTTTTTGGTGATTTTGAAACTTTTTAAAAACTTATATCTGTTGTTTTTAAGTAAATAAATTAAAATGAAAATTAGTGCTTAGCTAAAATTGATAAAATGATGTTTGGAGGCACACAGTTTCTCAGGCTAAGCTGTGTCAAACTGAAATTATCTTTTTCAGATTAATTTCTCGTTCAGTATGAAATTCTCCATCTTAAAACATTCTTTTTTAACTGAATTTTACTGAGAAGCCGGTAAAATTACTCTTCTCTGTTAGCAAAAAAGAATAGCATTGCGAACAGTAAGGTTAGTCTTCCTTCAACCGATTCAAAAACACTTGAGCCAGTGGGATGATCTGCAGGCGAGGCACGTACTTCGTGAAAGCAGTAAGACGGTGTCAAGTTGAGGGTGCGCGGGTGTTGCTGTACGAAGTTGTGGTCGAGTGGGAGAAACCCGCAATCAGTGCGCGCATTCAGGCGAAGCGACAGACCCGCACACCACTGACTTTCCAATAGAAGCAACACTGAAGCTAAAAACGCTTCTTTCCCCATTCCGTCTCATACCGAATATCCTCAGTCAGGGTTTAATTTGTCGAGAAAAATATGTCCAGTTGCATGAAAGTGGTCGAAAATTTCATAACTTAAACCCGACCTCATTTTATTTGACTTCTTGTGCGCCAATTCGTTCGTCCGCACGTTACTTGACAACGATTTATTAATTTTCACGTTCGTTGTAGAATCTTTTACTCAGACCTGTACATCAGATTCAAATGATAAAAATTACAGATATTTTGTAGAAACTCTGCTTTAATTTTCCAAGTTAAAGTGCCGAAAATATTGATGAAGTTTATGTAATAGAACCAGGGAGTTTTTATTGGCCTTTGATGTCAGTGGAGGAAAGTAACAGTTCGTTATATTCTTTTATGTTAGTATTTTTAGCAATACAAGAATGCTTGAAATTCTGTTGTAATCCTAGTTTGTACACCCCAACACCTCAATGTTGCAGTCCAACCCTAAAGAAAAGTCGACAAATTTTCCTTAAACATTAACTGTTACAAATTCGACACAGTGAGCATGCACAATGTATAGTGCTCCCTAGACACAGTGCTACCAACAGTCTTCATAAAATTTAGAGACAATTCGATAGATCCCAAGTATTCTTTGTTTATGTAGGTTATGTGACGGCGACGTCAGTAGAGGAATGATAGCTCCCTCTGAACACGAACCAATAAAGGGTAAAAAATGACTGACTTATTTAAGGGCAGTTTTTTTTTTTGGAAGTGCGGGATGTGTGTAACGCTTGTGCTAAATGATATTATTGTCAGCCTCACGTATCAATATTTTGTCTGATTAGGTCCATGAGACCAAGACATGGCCGTAAAGACGTTATGTTGTAAACGAAAGTGTGCCAGCAGCATACCATTTTTTTTTTGAATTCGTCCCCTTGTATTATTACATATCGATATTGACGTACGTGATACCGCCAAACACAAAGATTTTTACTAGTTACGTCAGTGGATGCTACATTTTCGGTCCTGTGGACCATCATCAGGCATTAAAATGTATTACTTTAAAATACATGAGCAAGAATGCATGCAGATAAAAAAGAACATTTCGTGAGATTTAATAAATTCTGCAATCTATTACAAACTTCATGTAGCATTAAATTATTACTGTGTTGTATATTTCTGACCTGCGCTACTTGAAAGGCATACTCTGCAAACCAAAAGTTCTTCAAGCAGTTTATTCACTAACAGCTCGAAATTAAAATTACACAGAACTGTCATAAGACCAATAGTGACATACGCCTCCGAAACATGGGTGCTGAAAGAAACTACAATTCAGAAATCGTTGGTCTTTGAGAGGAAAATTCTAAGAAGAATATTTGGGCCTATGAAAGAAAATCAGACATGGAGGATCAAAACTAACGAAGAATTAGATAAACTGATAAAACATAAAAATGTAGTCAATTATATTAAATCTCAAAGACTAAGCTGGTTTGGTCATGGACAAAGAATGCCAGATACCAGAACAGTCAAGAAGATATTTAAATGGAATCCTCTAAGCAAAAGTTCACAAGAAAGGCCCAAGTACCGATGGGAGGATATAGTCATAGAGGAAAGTTGCCAAATCAAGGTTAAAAGTTGGATAACCTGCGTCCAGAATCAAGGGAAATGGACAGATGTTGAGAAGGCCATAAATTTCAACCACTAAAGGAAGTTCAGTGCCTGAAGAAGAAGTGAGTTTCTTGATCTAATGTCCTTCCTGCTGCTTCTAAAAGCTGTTAAAGTTCTTATTTCTTCGAACTTACGATTGACCTTAATACACCAGGCAACTAAATACTCGAACTAATAACAACTTTAGCAATAACAGGAAGGACATAAATCAAGGAACACACATAAGTATATAAAATATTTATGTTTCGAGGCTACATAAATGTTGTAATAGAAAGTAGAATTTGTGAGAACTCACGATTTCTATGAAACTAATTGCATGCTTTCTTACTTGTGTTTTTTGAAGTCGTGTATTTTAATGCCTGAGAATGGTTCACAGGGCCGAAACATGTGACATCCACAGACGTAGTTAGTAAAATTTGTTGTGGTTGACGGTAATACGTATGTCAATAATAGTACATGGCACATGACTCAGATCATGAAAGCAGACGTCTCGAATGTGACAACGTGTAGTGTTACAGCTGGGTAACAAATTACACGGCGTTGTAATCCAAAAGACTTTAATACAGTTACTCACCAACATAAGGACCTCACATGTTACAAACATCCATCATGTTCGAATTTGACGTTCTGATGACCGTGCATCGTGATAAATTCTTATAACAAAACTACCTAGATGAAATAATTTCTCAAGTTTGTTTTGAAATAAAACTTTACATGTTTCGGACAGTTCCTCTGTCCATCATACTGCTCGCAAGATGTCAGGAAATATGTATCACATATACCACTGCTGTGTGTACAGTGAAAAACTCCTGATGATGGATAGAGGAACTGTCCGAAACATGTAGAGTTTTATTCGAAAATAAATTTGAGAAATTAGTGCATCTAGTTGGCAATATTATAAGAATCCATCATGCTCAGACAGTATGTTTGATGCGGCGAAGATGTGTGTAGGTAAACGCAGGTAAACTTGATGTATCCTACGTTTAGTGTTTACATTGAATATTCATGTTGTTGTGTCGGTTGGTTAACTATAGACACATTAATTTACATTTGGATTTGATTAATGCTTTCTACTTCTCGATATCCACACAATTTTCCTTGATTCGAGCAGTTGATTAATGTATAGTGCACAGTAATGTATAGTGCACAGTAATGTACAGTGCACAGTATTGTATAGTGCACAGTATTGTATAGTGCACAGTAATGTACAGTGCACAGTATTGTATAGTGCACCGTAATGTATAGTGCACAGAAATATGCAGTGCACAGTAATTTACAGTGCACAGTAATGTATAGTGCACAGTAATGTGTAGTGCACAGTAATGTACAGTGCACAGTAATATATAGTGCACAGTAATTCTCCGCCAAGTATTTTGGATTTAGACATCAGTTAACGTCGTCACATTTTTCACGCTAACAAAAATGTTGCACTGAAATATTTTTGTTTCCCTCCTAAATTAATTTTGTTTTCTCTGACTTTACAAACATTATTAGGCCTCCAGAATTAATGAGATATTTTTGGAATCATTTAATTTATAAACCAACGAATGCACATATAATTTCACATAAAACACTCGGTGTGCTTAGTACGAATCACACCGAGCCACTGCTCCACAACACATTCCTACACAACATGATATGCTGCACAACACCTCGTTTGCAGATACGAATTGAATTGTGAATACTGTAACATAACTTTGGCAAGGAACAAAGCTCAATGATGATGATCTGACAAGATCGAAGTATGTCGGAGAGTTTTAAAATATTTTAAAAGTGTTTTATGTGAAATTATATGTGTATTCGTTGGTTGATAAATTGAAGTGATTCTACAAAAATAAATGCACGGTGTTACAATAAGATTTAGAGATATTTTTGTTCTAGCTATGTGCATGCGAAGGCGATGAGAAAATTATAGAGAGATTTAGTTTGAAACCGGAAAGAAACGGACCATTTGAGAGATAGGAGATAATATTAAAATGTGTGTTAACGTGTATTGTATCAATCGGGTCAGGATATGAACCAGCGGTGGGCTGACGTCAATACGACGCGACTTACGTAGTTCCACGTTCTTGAAAGGTGGTGAAATTCTTGATTCGCTGAGCGTTGGTTGAATTTTTAAGAATTTTGTTACTCCATGAAGTTATGTACGGAATATCTTGAGTTCGACCAATAACTTGTTACGAGTTGAAATTTTTACATGTCTGCGTGTATTGTATCGGGGGGCACGCGGTAGCGCAGTTGGTTGAGGCACTTCGCTACAAGCCGGAAGGTCGCGGGTTCGATTCCCGATGGTGTCATTGAAATTTTCCATGAACATAATCCTTTTGGCCGTACTATGGCTCTGGGGTCGACTCAGCCTCTGACAGAAATGAGTACCAGAAATATTTCCTGGGGGGTAAAGGCGGCCGGTGCTGACAACCTTACCACCTGAATGTGCCGACTGTCATGAAATCTGGGAGCCTGAACCTCCTGGAACCCTCAAGGCCTGTCCAGGCCTGTAATGGGATTGCTTTATGTATTGTATCGCTGTACGTCAAGGACTGTACGAGCAGCAGCGGAGATCAGGCCTGCTGTACCGTCATAACACTCCCTACTCCAGAAGAAGTAATAAAAACTCGCATTAGCCCGAGTTCCCTCACTTTGTCTCATTATGACACTCAACGCTAATTAGATATCGACTTTATAAATTAATTATATAACTTTCTTCTTACTTTCCTCAGCTATTATCCTTTGCCTTTGTTTTCTGGCCATTTAAGATTAATAATATGAAATCTGTGAGTTTAAGAATTGTGAAATAAAGCCTTTTGTCTGGGCTATATATCAGAGTTATCTTCATTAACGGGCAATTAACGATATTAATTACAGTACTGCTTTATAATAATGAACGGAAGGTTCTTGAAGGTAGCTGTAATTAACTTCTTGGAAGTGTAGCACTTCTATATATTTTTATTGTAAAGTTGTAGTGCGCCTTTCGGAAAAGAAGTTCTAAGTTATGCGTTATAAATTTTGAGACACAGTGAAAAGTCACTGTGCTTACACATTCAGTTAAAAAAAAAATAAACAAAAGAGGGAATGAAAGGCAAAAACGGAGACAGAGGAACAAATGAAGAAGAGACGGTTAAAATTAAAAAAAGAAAGAAACAAAAGGAACAGAAAAAAACAGTAAGTAAACAATGAGAGAAGGCAAAATTACTGCACCAGTCTCACCAGTACACACTAGAGCAATAATTCTATAAGGATACAACAGTCATAACACAACTATATTATCAGGTTATATAATTTATCAAAATGAACTACATGTTTCGGCCTTTACTGCTGTGGCCATCTTCAGGTTGGATACATTTTTTATCACAGAAGCTATATAGATATGATATAATATAGAACAAATTATTAGTGTAGGTAAGGGGGGAACGAGATCTCGTTTTACACACATTCGGTGTGTGTGTGTGCAGATGGCAGACACAACATGCGTACTTCATTGTCATAGACAAACAAGATAACACGTTATATGCTCGGTTCTTTACCATCTGCACACACGCCCACGGACTTTGTGTAAAACGAGGTCTCGTTCCCCCTTACCTACACTAATAATGTGTTCTATATTATATCATATCTATATAGCTTTTCTGATAAAAATTGTATCCAACCTGAATATGGCCACAGCAGTAAAGACCGAAACATGTATTTGATGTTGATAAATTATATACACCTGATAATATAGTTGTGTTACGACTGCTATATCCGTATAGAATTATTCCCTTGGGTTCTAACAAACACAAGGGGGTTGACGCACCTTGAAATACTAGAGCAAATTCGAGTATAGTACAGTTGTACGTTATCCCCCCTCCGCCTCCCCCTTCCACCACCAGCAGCATATTCTCTTGACGTCACGACTACAAATGTTCAAAACATGAGCTGATGATATTACAAGGGCGAAAATCTCCTAGTTTTAATGTCAACTGCGACCAGCCTCGTGGTCTAGTGGTTAGAGTCTCTGACTACTAATCGTGAGGTCCCGGGTTCGATTCCCGGCTCTACCGTTGGAATTTTCCCTAAAGGGGAGGATTTCCGCGGTGACCATGGTCTACGTTAGTAGAATTAAGGTTTAAGGGCCCTCCTGGCACTACATCCTCCTATATCACCACTCACATCATCGGGACAACGTAACTGCGCCTCATGGGCGTCCCAACCTCAGAAGTCGGTTACACTCCTGCCATGCGGAGGAGAGAGGATCACGAAGTCCACAAGGACATGTGGTGGCATTGAAAAAAAAAAGTCAACTTCCGCCTCTTACTTTAAAATTCTACCTGAATGGCGCACTTGACCTTCGAACAATTTACATTTTTATAAACTGCCTTCTGGTGTGTTTGATTGACCCTTAAATGAAAAGACAAGTTGGTCCGTTCTTACGGCAGATTCATTTATAATGACGTTCTTGCTAATCCCGCATTCAGTTCTGTAGCTAAATAGCCTGGTGACAATTCCAGGCCATACAGCCCTTCTGTTGTTTTGACAGAATCGAATGCTCAGAGAAACACACAATTTCTGAGACTTTATTTCTTTACGTTCATTTCCGACTTTAATATTATTCGTTCCGCAAAATTCAGGCCACGTGGAAAAGCCTTCGGTCTGCAGAGTTTTACTGGACTGTAAATTTAGAGTAGGTTGGGCTACCAGCCGATTGACCTGCAAATGTACATGTGTGGCCTTTCAGTGTTTATAGCTAGTAGAGCTTCATATCCAACTATATTAATCAAAATTTACTTAATTACCATATAAACTAATCCGTCTATTGGTTTTTCTACCAGACCAGATTATGGGGCGACATGTTTCTACCAGAATGTGGTCATCTTTAGGCCATTTTATTACATAAAATAAATTACAATTCCACAGTAATTGAATGTACATGTAGATAGACTGAAATCTCAGTCCTTAATTATTACAATAAACGTGTTAATTGTCAATAGAAAATGTTAAAACGACGGAAATATGTCACACTACACTGAAATATCAAAATTATCAAAACTGAGGAAATGCAGCGCATTTCAATATCTCACCTGCAGTTCCCTCCATACACTTATTTCCTTGTCTTCCCTTTCAGGCATGTCCTTTGGCAACTGGGGGACCGTGGTAGCACAGTGGTTAAGGTGCTGTGCTACAAATCGGAAGGTCGCTGGTTCGATCCCAGCTGGTGTCAGTGGATTTTTCATTGACATAAAATCCTTCCGATCGCACTATGGCCC
>Ga0123352_10017845_pt1 | contig 11305 bp, 11 predicted proteins | sample TergutLab28metaG_FD_89700 | JGI IMG/M metagenome (GOLD analysis project Ga0123352, IMG submission 89700) | Labiotermes labralis P1 segment gut microbial communities from Petit-Saut dam, French Guiana - Lab288 P1 | ecosystem: Host-associated > Arthropoda: Insects > Digestive system > Gut ... | reverse complement strand
TTTTTTTTTTTTTTAAACAACAAATTTTTTTGCAAATGGGGGGGGGAAATATTATGAGCCCAAATAATGGAAAACCCAGAGGGGGGGGGGGGGGAGGTTGCTTGGCTCCAGCCCCCAGAAGTGGAATTTAAAAACACAGATTTGGTAGACATGGTGATATCAAAATTTTTATACGATTTATGCTTCAGCATTTTGAAAAATGTAAAACCTAACAAATATGTAATTTTTTTCTTTTTCTGTTAATTTTACTTACCCTGTAACCCAACTAGATGTTAGCTTGGAGATTTTGACATGATTTTCATAACATAGTTTTTAAAATCCAACTTAAATTTTATATAGCCTCAGCGTCAGCCCCCCCACCCTTCCTTCCAAATAAAATTCTGGGTGTGCCCCTGAGCTCCAGTATAACCCCATGAGAAAGATGGATACTTAAAGCTAATGTTACAGACTCATTTTCTGGCATCATGACAGTGCTTTGTTGTTTCCTGTTGCTAGCACACCCCTTTATGCACCATTGAATGCCAACAATTCTGCGACATTGCCTGCCTGCTTTGTGCTACGTCTAAACAATCCAATGCCTTTGTGTTTGGCTCTGGTGCGTCGAATTCAGCAAGTAACTGAGATGGAGTGTGGAGATCTCTCAACTCCACATCCATTGCTGAGTCTTGTGACCCAGCATGCGTCTGCTGGTCAGTTGGATTGTGCCAACAACCGAGGACTCTTTGTGGTATGTTTTTGCTGTGCATTCTTCTTAGTAGAAATGAAGGTGCTGACACAAATGTGTAATATGGAGGCATAGGTGATAATTTGTAAAATTTCTTTGACAAAAGACTAATCATCTAAAATAATGAAAAATTCATACAAAACTTGACTTTTATTTGACATAACCCATGCACTGTTTGTGTATGAAATTACCAGTATAAGGAAAACAATTTATGATGGTAATATAATATTTGTGCTGTTTTTACCCTATTGAAGAGATGATTAGAATTGCAGTAGGTGGTTGTTAAAACCAGTGAAGGATGACAGTTTTTAAAGAATCCACTTTTGGGAACTATATGTGCCCAAAAATAAATATTTGTGTAGTTGGTTATAGTTACGCTGATGTTTCAGTTGATTTCCCACCATTGTGTTCCGTGTGAAATGGATATGTTGAGACGCTTCCCTTCATTACATATTTTGGTAAACCTATGAAGAAAAATGTGAACAAGCTAGCAAAAAGATAAATAACATAAATATAAAAGTAAATGAATTAAGTTGTTTAACACATTAACAAGAGGGGAAAACGTACTGAATACCACACTAACACAATTTTCCTAAGAGATAGGAAGTAATGGGGACTAGATAAAGTTGTATAATTGGGAATTTCATGTTTTTACCGCTCACCAAATATTAATTATTGGGTGATCAAATCAAGGATGGGTTGGGCAGAATATGTGGCCATTTGGGGGAGAAGAGTTCTGTGGGAGGGGAACTTGAAGGAGGTAGGTAGCTGGGTGGTAGTATTAAAAATCAATCTTAAGGGGATGGGATTGGGAGGAAATGGATTGATTGATTTGGCTAGGTATAGGGACAAGAAGTGAGCTATTGCGAACATGGTAATGCACCAAAGCAGTGGTAGCAGACTGTTTTGGCAGTCTGTCTTGAGTCTTTCCAACCTTTCCCACTCCTCCTCTGTTGTAATGGGGTTCATCCTGTTGTGCTGTGACATTTTAATATTAGTATGTGTATTACCATCAAACACAGGCTTTTATTAAATTAATCAATGAATGGTACATGTTTTGGTCTAATGACCATCATCAGGCAATAAAATACATAATTTAAAACATTAAGTGTGTGTGCATGGAAATGCTTAGAAATTATTACTGAAGAATATTCACTTATGTGGTCCATGGAGAACGACATTACACAAGGAACTGGAGTGAACATTTACAGATACTCTTCAGGAAAATGTCAGTTAATGCTTTAACACCGGAATTAAATCCCTCCACGCAACGCAGCCTGCCGAGATTTTTTTACTGGGAATTTTAAATTTTAATGTTTACTTTAAAAAAAAAGCATATCTCATTGACTTTTCCTTCAAATTTAATGGAATAAAATTTTGCACTCTGCTTATGAATTGGTTAATCCAGGAAAAAATATTCATGTATTTTTGTAATAAATATAGGTCTGTGAATCACATGCATTATATAATATGTGGTGTCAGTAGTTCATTACTCACATAATTCTGGTTGCTGCAGAAGGTCTGTGGCACCTGGGATCACTGTTTTATCACAACACACAATATTCACAAAGAGGGTGATTTACAAATTTACTTTGGTATGATATTCTGTGAAACAAGGCACCACGCACAGGCTCGTGTCACATCTGGTGCACTTTTACATTGCGCCCTTTCTTTGACTGCAAGAAAAGCACAGATGGCAGTGCAGTTGGGTTGATAATTTTGCTGGCCAGTGTTTGTTATGGTGACTCTCGAGTCACAAAACATTTTTTGTGCCTGTGCTTGTTCTTCCAACCAATCTCAGGGTGGGGCAATCTTGGCTGTTTCCAGCTTCCTCAAATTCTTCACCAGAAGGAGTCTGAAATCTCAGTGGGTATATTTAGCCCCACATGAAGATTACAGTATCCAACTGTTGAGTACTGTTAGATCCAGAAGGTGGAAAAACAATTTCGTGGTCCACTTGAAGGCATGTTGACTCGTCGAATAGCTGTTAGCCATATGATCAGAATTGTTGATGTAACCTGATGTTGGTAATCCACCACTTGTTGCAGCTTGTGGTTCGACTTCTGCTGAGGCTTGCTGCTGCTGCTGATGTTGTTGTTGTTTTGTTGTTATTGCTCTTCTTCTTTCTCCTCCTCCTCAAAACAGTCTTCAATATTGCTAGCCTCTGCACCTGATTCTGAGTCGGTGTCAGCAATCAGAATTTCACTGATGACTTACTCAGCAAGTTTGATTTTCCTCCTGGCCATTGCTAACAACTACAAAAGTCTGCTTTATTTAGTTTCCTCTATAAGACTGGGCACATTTGCCATAACCTAATGCCAAGAAGATGTGAATGTCTTCTACAGTGACAGCAAGACAGATCTAAAGCTACGGTGTCACTACTATATAAAATTCCAGCTATTTGAGAGTGCCCAAGATGTTTTTAGTAGTTCAAACACATATAACATGCAGTAGCCCCGATCTTAGATGCAGCCTGATAAATGAACACCAGATAACAAGAAATATATTTAAAAAAAACACATAAGTACATACTGGGTTCAGAGAAATTTCGTTCATCCCGGTATCACAATACGCCATGTAACTGAATATTCAACCTGACCAAAGATTCAACACAATTTTAACAATTTAAAGAGTCACGTGAAAAAAGTTTTAACAAAGCAAGCAGTATATATGAGAAGCTCTGCATATGTACAGTTTAATGCTATGTCAATTAAAAAAAAATTTTTTTTTAAAAATTTGTGAAATCTCATAAGTTTCTAAACATTTCTATGCACACATACTGCTCTTTTAAATTATGTATTTTATTGTCTGATGATGGTCTATAAGATCGAAACATGTACCATTCACTAATGGATTTAATAAAAATTGGTTGTGTTTGTTGGTAATGCACATACTAATACTACTACTTCTTCTGTTGTTCACTGCAGCTCTTTCTTGGTCTTCTTCTTCTATGTTGTCCTCGGGAGTTCCAACTCAAAATTTGCTCGTCTGTGGCCAAGGAATCCTTCCTCAGTTTATGACCAGTCCAATTCCATTTCCACAGTTTGAGTTGCATTGCCAGTGGTTTCTGTTGTGCATGCCTTCACAGTTCTGCATAGTAAATAATAATAGGCCAAGAGATCTTAAAATTTTTCTTAAGGCACCTGTTTATAAATGTTGCAGGCTCTTTATGATTGTGTATGTAACATTCCATGTTTCACACCCATATAGAAGAATGGACTTGACATTTTTAATATATACCTCACCATGTAACATTCACTGAGAGCAGTGTGGATTGCCAATGTAATAAAGTCATATTCTGTGACAAATGTAGCTAGCTTGGAAAATGGTGGGCCATTTTTAGTTTACACACTTGAGGAGACAGTATAACACTAATATTTGCAAACCTACACCCCAATGGTAGTGTATTCATTATTAGGGTTGGCTCTCCCATGAAGGAGTTAGAATAGTCTACCACAGGCATAGAGAAGAGCATCTAGATGGCCTTCATTTAAGCCCACCTTAAAGCATGTAAAAATGCCATCCATAAGACTCTGCTGTATGATGATGGAAAAGTCCAATTCCATGCACTTCTGCATTGACCATTCTTGTGTGGTTCAAAAGTGGCTCTGATGACAGACCTGTGTCAAACACATGCCCACCAACACCCACTATGAACCCCATTGCAAATGTGTGGGTGTGAAGGAAATCATGCAAGAAGCCTGCCCTGACCTTCCTCCAAATAACGTAGGTGGTGTGTGGAACAACTGGGTCGGATTTTTGGGATGAAATTGCTTCATTTCAACACATGATTATGTACAATCTGCAACTGAGTCCATGTGATCTGTGGTTAGCACTCAGGAGTTCTCGACATTGTGTTAAGATGCAGGGTCTTGAAAATAGCCCTTTTGAAGGCTAAACTATTTTGTATACATAAGTAGTAAGTGGTTTAAGAAATGTAAGTCCTTTCAAGAAACATAAGTGCATATGAAGTGTTTATTTTCCTAATGGCAAGTACATTGACTATTTATCATTGACCTGTGCGACCAATAGAAGTAAAATGTTAAAATTACAGTATAGATACTAAAAACGTTCAAAGTAAATATGGAAGTCCTAATGATAAGTAGTCACAAAAATAGTAATAATAAAAAGACAAAGTCAGTTTTCCATAATTTTTGTCCTGGCCTCCCAGTATCGCTCACACTCTGTCCTATTAAGTAGTGCAGTACATTGTCCTAAGTGGTTTCTGTCCATGGGTTTGCGGAGGATGCATAGCATGCAGTAGGGGTCAGGGCGGATTCCAATACGGTGAAGATGTGTACCCAAGCAATCATGCCCAATGCAGCCTGCAACTGCCTTTCTTCTAGGCCAGTCTGGTATTTTGGCTATTTCTTGTTTCCACGTTTTATGGGATAGTCTTGTCACTAGTTCATGTCTGTATACACTTTGGAACACCTGTTTTAAATGTAGTTTACTAGAGTGGTAGGATGTTTCTCTAATATGTGTTTGTGTAATTTTGACACCCTTCTTAGCCAGTACATCAGCTTGTTCATTCTTTGTGATTTGACAGTGTCCTTGTATCCACTGCAGTGCAATTTGTTTGTGGTTTGCCTTAAGTTGTCGTGTTAGGTCCTGGCAGTCTCTGGTTTATGTTGATATAGTTTCTGTTGATCCCGCAGATAGTATTGCAGCCTTTGAGTCAGAGAAGATAACAGCTGTTTCAAATTTGTCCTGGTGTAAGTGCGTATGAAGTTTATGTATTTTGCAAATACAATTGACTGTCTACGGTTACATTTGAATGTGGGACCTTTAAATCAAAATTCCAGTGAATAACAAATCGTAGACAAGCAACAAAAACAGCAACTTTCCTCACACTTCTAGCCTCACCAATGCAGCACAAATGACACATAGTTGAATGGTATAACTTCGCTATTTTAAGTGATTAAGTATGTTTTGGAATGTGCATGCGCAAAAGAAAAATTGAACTGCATAGATGACCTTTGTATCAATGCTAATCTCCTACCAATTTGTCTGTTATGAAGCATGCATATCCAACCAAAGTGCATTCTTCATGTTTGTTTTACCATGGAATGTAGTCATGTGCACAGAAAAGACATTTACACTAAACCATTGATTCATCAAATTAGGCAGACATTTTGGTTCCTGGTTAACAGTACTACATGGCGCAAATAATTATAAGTAATTGAATGTAGAGGAAAGCCAGGTAACTGCAGTGATATAAGGCAAGTAAAAATAATTGGAATTGCGATGCCAACTCAACATATCACTTTTGGTTTCAGACTTCGCAAATTTAAAGTGCTTGACTTTGTTGTACAGCATGTATACTTTTGAGAATAATTAATTAATTAATTAATTTATCATTACATTTCAAAGATCCATAATAGATAGCAAAAACTATTGGATGTGGAATTGGTTATCATACAACACAAAATGGTTCTGTATTAACGTGTGTGTGTGTGTGCGTGGGTGCGTGCGTGTGCAGAACTAGTCATCCCATGATAAGTGGGTCCCTGTCACCAAGGCATGTCGCATTCTCAGGTTGTGGATGGAGGAATGGCCTTCAATATGGAGGGTAGCTGCGAATATATTGAATAACAAGTTGTGGACAGCTGACAAGTTGGTGATCCTCCAGCTTGGGAGTTGGGCGAGGTACTGACAACTCCTCACTGTAAAAACTTGCTTTGTTATGAAACATGAACACATGCCTCATACCTGGACAGATACTTTGGTATGATCTTAGCAATGGAAAGGGACATGAGATTCAGTACCTGGAATGTTCGGAGTCTGTATATACGTAGGTCAGGTTCACTTGCAATAGTAGCCAGGGAATTAGCAAGATGTAAATTACATTTAGTGGGTGTACAGGAGGTTAGGTGGGACAAAGGTGGCATGGTAAGAGCAGGGGATTATAATTTTCTCTATGGAAATGGAAACTAAATTCATCCATTGGGAATGAAATTTTTTGTACAACACAGAATAATATCAGCAGTTAAGGGAGTTCAGTTCATTAGTTATAGGATGTCATATCTAATTATGAGAGGTTGCTGGTGTAATATAATTTTTTTAATGTGCATGCACCAAGTGAGGAGAAAAGTGATGATTCAAAAGACAGTTTTTATAAGGAATTAGAGCTGGTTTTAGATCATTTTCCTAAGTAGCACATGAAAATTCTGTTAGGAGATTTCAATGCAAGAGTGGGGAGAAAGAATATTTTCTAACTGACAATTGGGAATGAGAGTCTGTATCAGGATAGTAAAGATAATGGTGTTAAAATAGTAAACTTTGTCATATCCAAAAATCTAGTTGTTCAGAGCACAATGTTCCCACACTGAAACATTCATAAGTACACCTGGACCTCTCCTGATGGGAATACTCACAACCAGATTGATCACATGTTCATAGATGGGAGATGGCACTCAAGTATATTCAGTGTGTGATCTTTCAGGGGAGCTGACTGTGATACTGATCATTATCTGATGGTTGCAAATGTTAGGGAAAGATTGGCAGTAAGTAAACAAGCAGTACAGAAGTTTGATACAGAAAGATTTAGTCTCAGGAAGCCAAATGAGCTGGAGGTTAGAAAACAATATCAGATTAATATCTCAAACAGGTTTGCAACTTAGGAGAACTTTAGTGATAGTCTAGGTATGTACAAATTGAAGCACCATAAACCATGGCTTGATGAAGAATGGAACAAAAAGAAGGCATATCTGAAAACTAAAATTGATGAGGTTGAAACTAACAGTAAAATAAAAATATCATAGACTTGCATAGGGACATCAATGGTTTTAAGAGGGGTTACCAGCCTAGAACTAATATTAGTACAGGATGAGAAGTGTGATTTGGTTACAGACTCCCACAGCATTTTGGCTAGGCAGAGGAGCCATTTCTATCAGCTGTTCAATGTACATGGGATGAGTGATGTTAGGCACAGAGAAATACACACAGCAGAACCACTAGTTCCTGAGGCGAGTGCCCATGAGGTTGAGATGGGTATTGGAAAGCTAAGAAGACACGAATCACTAGGTGTTGATCAATCCCAGCAGAATTGATTAAAGCTGGGTGTAGAACAATTTGTTCTGAGATCCATAAACTTATTAATTTGATTTGGAATAAGGAGGAATTGCCTGAGGAATGGAAGGAGTCGATCACTGTACCTGTTTATAAGAAGGGCAATAAAACACATCGTAGTGCTTACAGAGGCATATCACTTTTGTCAACTGTGTACAAAATTTTATCCTACATCTTGCTGTCAAGGATAACTGCATATGCAGATGAAATTATTGGGTATCATCAATGTTGATTTTGATGCAACAGATCAACTACTGATCACATATTCTTCATTTGTCAAATACTTGAGAAAAAAATGGGAATCCAACAAAGCAGTGCAAGAGCTATTTATAGACTTCATGAAGGCTTGTGATTCAGTTGGGAAGAAGGTCTTGTATAATATTTTAATTGAGTTTGGTATCCCCATGAAACTGGTAAGGTTAATAAAAATGTGTCTGAATGAAACCTATAGCAGAGTCTGGGTAGGCAACTTTTTTCTGCCTTGTTTCTTATTAAGAATGGTTTGAAACAAGGGGATCCTTTATTCACAATTGCTTTTCAACTTTGCTTTAGAGTACACCATTATGAAGGCTCAGGTAAACCAGGGTGGCGTGAAATTAAATGGTACATACCAGCTTCTGGTTTATGCTGATGATGTTAATATTTTGGGTGGATGTGTACATACTATAGAGGAAAACACAGAATCTTTAGTAGTTGCTAGTAGAGAGATTGGTGTAGAAGTGAATGCTGATAAAACTAAGTATGTGTTCATTTCTCGAGATCAGAATGCAGGATGAAGTCACAATATAAAGATTGGTAATAGCTTCTCAGAAATGGTGGAGAAGTTAAAATATTTGGGAACAACCTTAATATATCCAAATTCTATTCAGGAAGAAATGAAGAGCAGATTGAAGTCAGGGAATGCTTGCTGTCATTCAGTGCAGAATCTCTTGTCTTCCAGTTTGCTATCCAAAAATTTAAAGATAATATTTACGGGACTATAATTTTGCCTGTTGTTTTGTATGGGTGTGAAACTTGGTCGCTGACATTGAGGAAGGAACCTAGGCTGAGGTTTTGAGAATAGGGTGTTGAGAAATGTATTTGGGCCTAAGAGGGATGAGGTGACAGGGAAATGGAGAATACTGTGTAATGAGGAGCTTAATGATCTGTACTCCTCACCCAATATTGTTGGCGTGATCAAATCAAGAAGAATGAGGTGGGTGGGGCATGTAGGTTGTATGGGTGAGAGTAGAGATGTATGCAGGGTTTTGGTGGGGAAACCTGCGGAATAGAGATTACTTGGAAGACCCAGGCATAGATTGAAGGATAATATTAAGATGGATCTTCAAGAAGTTGGATGTGAGGGCATGGGCTGGATTGATCTGGCTGAGGCTATAGACAGGTGACAGGCACTTGTGAATGTGGTAATGAACATTCAGGTTCTATAAATTGCTGGGAATTTCTTGACTAGCTGATAACTGACTAGCCTCTCAAGAAAGACTCTGCTCCATGGATTAAGTAAGTATGCAAGTAAGTAAGAACTAGTCGTCATGTGTACATAGGGTTAGATCTAAAAAGTATTACTTATCTTGTATATATTAAAACATTCACATACAGCTCCATAAAACAGACACAATTGATATACTTAATAAAATGATGCATAAGGGTAAAGGTATAGTTCACCCTAGAACAGGCCATGAAGGCCCAGAAGGTGAGTAGAGGTATAGCTTCACTGTTTCTTTAACCTTGGCACTAGATAGGGATGTGTGGTCAACACCACACCCATGCTCGCAGGAAAGACCAGGTACCCATTGTATAGGAGGCTGGGTGGGCCCCAGGGCCAGTCTGGATGGGTGCAGAAAATGTTGTCGCCACTGGGATTTGATCCCCGGATCATCCAGCCTGTAGTGAGTGGTTATACTGACTACACTATCCCAGCCCGCAATAAAATAATGCGTATGCCAAAGCATGTATAGAATCAACAACAATCAAAATGTAGTAATAAATAGTAATGTATATACAATTATATTTTTAGTCATGGTGTCTGTTAACAAAGTAGGAGAGTGGGATACTGATCCACTTCGTGAAGTATGCGGTTTTCGGAATGGTGTTTGCTAAGGATTCAGATCTTGTGGGATGTGATAATGTTCCATTCGGTGAGTGGAACCACTCATCCAAATAACACTGTCACATCCCAGAACACCTGAATTCTTATCTACTCTGTTTCATCTTTGTGGAACTTGTGAGAGTTTATCCATTAATAAATATTACATACGAGTAATTTGCCTTTCCTTCCAGACATTACCCGATCAGCAGCATTGCTACTTCATGACTGAGAGCAAAAATCTGGAGGGAATCTTGGTTTCAAATATCCCGTTCTCACATCCAGCTCATGTTCCACAGATCCTTGTATTGTTGCGACAGCAGGCTTTGTTTAATGTTCTTGTCTCAAGTTGTATCAGGTCAGCCAGCAAACATGGTATGTTCTGTTTTATTTTTTTGTTTCAGTATGATTGTTAGTGTTGTTGATACTGTCATTATTACTGTCTTCATAGTTATGATTCTGACAAGAATTAGTTTTCTGTAAGTATGTTTATGTATATTTATGTTTATTTACCATTAGTTCCATCTCAGAGGGGAGTAGTGATGCGATGAATTAGTTGTGGTACACTCTGTGATCCACCACATCACCATTTCCCATGGTACCTTAATCCCCTCCATGTACCCTCCTCCATTACCAATTTTACACCCTGCCTGTTGCTTTACTGTTATTCTGCAAGTTCTTTGATCAACAGTTGTTCAAATTTTATCTTGGTCTGGTTGTTCAAAAATTACATTGTGGCAAAGAGGAGCCAGGGACAGAGTTCTTACTTGATGCTTAGTATGGTAACTTCTCATGTTTCATCTTGATATTATGTCATTACAATTCCATGCAAGTTTTTTGTTCTGTTTAATTGTGTCTGTGTGGCATGGGGTGGCTGGAAATAGCAGGAACAGTAAACTTGGGCTTCCTTTTATTTCAATCAGTACTGTACAACATAACTTATCTGTTTGTTATTATACTTTATTCTTTCAATAAATATTTGTCATTACTGTTATTTCTTACACTGACTCTTACATGTATGTGTTGAATGCATCCTGAGTCTGTCCTCTGTGCTTGGAGAATGCCTACTTCAATTCAGGCCAGAATCTTCTTTCTTCCCATTTTCTATCTAAAAACAGGGGAGTGGAGAAGACAACAGAATGAAGAGCTTTATGATCTGTACTCCTCACCAGATATTTCTTGCGTGATCAGATCAAAAAGATTGAGATGGGTGGGGGCATGTGGCACATACATGCGAGAATGGGAGAACATAAAATGTTCTGATGATGAAACTTGAAGGAAATAGGCCACCTGGAAAACCTTGGCATAGATGGGAGGTTAAACAAATAGGGGGGGGGGGGGCCTGTTGGGAGTCAAAAAGCCCGGAAAAGAAGAAACGGGGGGCCTTTTTTGAAAAAAACAAAAAACCTTAAGGTTTAAAAAGGAGG
>Ga0123352_10017840_pt1 | contig 11307 bp, 5 predicted proteins | sample TergutLab28metaG_FD_89700 | JGI IMG/M metagenome (GOLD analysis project Ga0123352, IMG submission 89700) | Labiotermes labralis P1 segment gut microbial communities from Petit-Saut dam, French Guiana - Lab288 P1 | ecosystem: Host-associated > Arthropoda: Insects > Digestive system > Gut ... | reverse complement strand
TGGAGGAGACTGCATAACGAGGAGCTAAATGATTTGTACTCCTCACCCAATATTGTGCGGGTGATAAAATCGAGAAGAATGAGATGGGCTGGGCATGTGGCGCGTATGGGTGTGGAGAGGGGGGAGTATAGGGTCTTGGTGGGGAAACCGGAGGGAAAGAGACCAAAAGGGGAGACCTAGGCGTAGATGGGTTGATAATATTAGGGTGGATCTCCAGGAGGTGGGATGTGGGTATATGGACTGGATTGGGCTGGCCCAGGATAGAGACAGATGGCGGACGCTTGTGAGTGCGGTAATGAACCATCGGGTTCCGTGAAACGCGGGGAATTTCTTGACTAGCTGCAAACCAGTTAGCTGCTCAAGAAGGACTCTGCACCGTGGAGTAAGTAAGTAAGTAATTAAGAAATCAGACAACATAACCTTACACTCAAGAAGAATATGGCAACGCGTTTTGGGCCAAAAATTGTTAGTCATCACCAGGTTTAATTACAAAAGTAAAAAGGGGTATAATTTGCAAATACATTTGAGGTTTGAGATCTCAACTGGAACAATATAAAATGTACATACAGCACAAAAGACACAGAGTGTCAGAAAGGTGTAATTTGAAATTTATAAAAGAAAAATAAACAGAATAGTATGACGTAGGCAATTAGATGTAAAATTCTTGAAAGCTTTCAAGAATTTTACATATATATACATATATATATACTGCCGTCGGATCATCGAAGTGTAGACAACGAGCGTACAAAGTATGGCTAGCTTCAATTCCTTAATGTCATTTTGCAATATTTTTTCTGTTACTTATTTTGATTATGTTGGTAAGGCTGCTTAAATTGTTTTCGTGTTACTTAGGCCTTGACATATATATATATATATATATATATATATATATATAATACATCACTTCTACACGTCCCAATACACATCTTAACTCCTTTGTGCTTGAAAAACCCCCTAAAAAAAAAAAAAAAAAAAAAAAAAAAAAAGGAAAAGGAAACAGAAGACCCGTGCGTATTACAACTCTGCAGTGTAGTTTCTGTCTGCCTGCGTAGAGGTAAACGTAAAGGTAAATTTCACACTGGAACAGGCCACGAAGGCCCAGAGGGGGAGTAGAGGTATAGCTATACTCTTTCTTTAACCTCGGTTTTAAATGGGGGTGGGTGGTCAACGCCACGCCCCGACCGCTTTACCCCCAGGAAAGACCTGATACCCATTGTGTAGGAGGCTGGGTGGGCCTCAGAGCCGAGCTGGACAGGTGCGGAAAATCTCGCCCCCACCGGGATTCGATCCCCGGACCGTCCAGCCCATGGCGAGACGCTATACTGAATACGCTATGCCGGCTCCATCTGATTCAAAGACATCATATTTTTTTAAACATCGGAGAACATGTGAGAATTTGTAGTGCTGTCAAATTAGATTTTCAAAGACTCTGCTGCATGGAATTAGATAAACTAAAGGTGACGATTGTTTTACAGGATAACAGAAGCTTGCTGACGGTCGTGTCGTCTCGACAGAAGAATACGTCCCGCGTTCCGGTTACGTACAGAATATCCCATCACAGCAGGAAGAGAGGGCGGGCATCAAACATGAAAGGCGCCGTGGTGAATAGCACGACGCCAGATCAGAACATACGCCACAGCAAACAACGGCGTCGCGGTAAAGGTCGTGGTAAGGGCAAGGGAGGCAAAGGGAAAGGCAAACATCGCCACAACAAATCCAGATCAAAAGTTGGGGACACCATTTCTCAGCACAGCCATATTCGACGGAACTTAGAAAAACAAGTTTTAGTTCGAAACAGAACTCTAGATTTGCTTGGTGGTGGAGGCGCAAGACTACTGTGGGCAAGCAATGGAGGAAATGGCACTGTGACTCCACCAATTAATGGAATTTCTTCTGGTAGAAATAATTCAAACTCGACGACAGTGTCTGGAGACCCCAGTGTGGAACAAGGTTCACGGGAAAAATCTCAGACACAAGACATCTCAGCTGCATTATCAATTAAGAACAGAGCTTCTTCAGATACCGTGATAGGAACAGACGAAAGGACGATGAGGTCGCATGCCTCTGAGCTTTCATCAACTGCGGTAGCTGGTAAAAGGGTTGATGAAAATGCCACTAAATCTCGAAGTATTGCTGCTTTTCAAATTTCAGAGCGTTCAGAAAGTGTTACTGGCAGTACGACCGAAGCCATCGCTGCCATTAACAAAACAAACACTTTTCCAATCCCGGTAATGATTTCTACTGATGATGTAATGACTGATTACCAGTACGATTATGATGCAGCTGGAGTTGAAACTTCCGTTTGGTTCAATCCCAGGAAGTCCAGAAATGAAGAAGAAGAGAAGGGCGTGTCTTCTGAAAGTGGAAGCTTAGAGCCTGGGCCAATACAGGCTGCTGTTGGTACAACCTTGGCAAGAGTCTTGGGTGTTTTGACTGATCACAGCAGGAGCGTTGACTCCAGTGAAATGAACAAAGAAGAGAATGATCCATGTGAAAGTTGGATGAAATGCAAGGATAAGCTCCAACAGGCTTTCCTTGGCCCCCTGGGAACACTGCCTTCGTGCCCATGTCAGTATCCAAGTGCGATATTCTACGATGACAAGATATGGGACCAGGTGCACGGGAAGTATTACAGGTAACAACTTTTCGTTTCGCAAAATTTCGTTCTTTGAATTCACAGTAGTAAATCCTCCCCCCAGTCAGATGAATATAACGATCGGTAACATTTTAAATACGAAGAACTTGGCAGCAATACAACAAGTAACGACTGGGTAATATTCCAGGACAAACGAGGAACATTCGCCAATAAATTGTCACAAAATATAACCTTGGGTTGAAACCACAAAACGTATTGTTAAAGATGGTTTAACTGTTCAAAATTATGATAAAATTTTGCTCAACAATTCACGAAGAGATTTAAGTAATACAAAGCGGACGATGTGTGTTCCTCACCATGTATTATTAGAATAGTCAAATCGAGATGGGTGAGATGGACTGGGCATGTGGCACGCATGGTTAAAAAAAGAAATGTCTAGAGGGTTGTGGGTGGAAAACCTGTACAAACGAGACTCCTTGGAAGACCTAGAAATAGACAGGAAAATAATATTACAAAATATCTTGAAGGGACACGATGGACGAGCATGGACCGGCTTCAGTCTAGCTCAGAACAGGGACAAGTGGCGGGCTGTTGTGAACACGGTAATGTACTTTGGGTTCCATAAAGTGAGGAAATTTTGAGAACCTGTTAGCTTCTGAATATTCTGCCGCATGCAGTTTAAGCCGATGCTCAGTCTCGTTCTCAAATATTAAACGCTTAGATTTCCGTAACAAAGCGCTTAAAAAAGCGAATAAATTGAAGGGGGAGGGGTAATTCTGGGTTCGGATCGTTTTCCTCAGTCAGATTTGCAACATCTTCCTAATTCGTCTTTCACAATGATACCTTTCTCATGCGAAAAAATACAGAATTGATTCAGAAAATACATAAAATCGTAGGGAACAACAGTGTGCAGTTCCAAGGTGCAGGTAAAGCAATCCCATTACAGGCCTGGACAGGACCGGAGGGTTCCAGGAGGTTGAGGCTCCCAGGTGGTAAGGTTGTCAGCCTTAAGCACCGGCCGCCTTTATACCGCAGGAAATATTCCTGGTACTCATTTCTGTTGTAGGTTGAGTTAACCCCAGGGTTATAGTGCGGCCGGCACGATTATGTCAAAGAAAAATTCCAATGACACTATCGGGAATCGAACCCGCGCCCTTCTAGCTTGTAGCGCAGTGCTTCAACCAACTGCACCACCGCGTGCCCCAACATTATTATGTAACATAAACTAATGTTATAAAGTACTCGTTACAGCAGGTAGTGTGCCCTACGGCGCTCCGATCACAGTATCACAGACATGCCGTTCAAGGACTACAATGGAGGGGGGTGCTTTACTTAACTATATTATTATTATTGTTATTATTATTATTATTACTTAACTATAGTCAAATGCCAAGGTAATATAATTTGGATTATAAGTGGTAGAGTTTTCCTTAAAGAAGCCATGCAGGCATACAGCGGGATCGGAGGTACAGCTCCATTTAATTTTTTTAACTTCAGCAATAGGTAAATGTGAGTCGTAAGCCCCACCGCTCGGCCGCTTTAGTACCGTGGGAAAAGCTCCAGTACCGACTGAATAGGGTATGAATTAAGTATAAGTATGAGGCCACAGTGGAAGGTATTGGGACTAAGAGACAGGGTAATTTAGCATCAGGCCAAGACCTCTGGGACAGAGAAGGCATGCTCACGCATTCTAAGTAAGAGGTTAGTTGCCAGCTTCATCTCTGGTCACTGCCAACAACAAACATTCGGTAGAAGGGTTGGTACGTCCCACAGCCTAACTAGACGCTGTGCTGAAAGTGAAAATGTCTGCACCAACAGGGAAACGAACCTCGACACCTCCGTCGCCCGGCCTGCAGTCTGGTCACTATACTGAGCTATCCCGCTGTTCATTCCCAAACCCCACAACCCTGGTACGTCGAACTCAACGTCCTTGGCCCATTCTCAGTCTACGCCGCTCCAAGAAGAACAGCTGAACGATTGGGGTGATTTCTTTGGCGGCTTCGTAGGGAATCCTATTTGTGTTAATTGTTAAATATTTAAAGCTGTCGGGTACCTGTGCTTTCCGCCCTTTCCGTTTTATCTGTAAAACATATTCTCCAATTCTTGGAAACCGCAGGGAGCCTGGTAAGTCGTTTGTATAGTGGCTGGGCTACGGGCCGGACAATCCGGGAGTCGAATCTATGCAAAGTCAACGGACTGTTTCTCCTCCGAAAAGTCCAAACCGACTCTGGAACCCACCAAGCCTCCTAATCAACGGAAACTGAGGTTTCTTTCTGCTAGCGTAAAGTGGTCCATCTAGGGCCGAGGTTAAGCATAAGTGGAGCCAGTAACGAGTCATCACAACGGTTGCCTCTAACATTAATGATGAATTTAAACAACCGCAACCATTTATCGCATTTACCTTTATTTGACTCAATAATTTAATATCCGTCGGACGTAGAAAATCAGTTCTCTTTATTTAAAATATTCGTTTTTTCGTCCCCTCCACTCTCCCCGCCCCTTGCTACGCCAATGAGTGGAGCCATTCCTCATGTTCCCTCTCTACGCTTACATGGCGTGGACAGAAACTCTTGTAAAAGGTGAGATTTGGCAGCAATGTTATTAATTATGTTTAATGCGTAGTACGGATTGAAACATGCGTTTATAAAACCAGACTTGTACATATGGTTAGGATTATAATTTATTGACATTCCACAGATCCTTTAAATTGCAAGGACGTAGAATCTCACAAAATGAATACAACACGATACAATATATACATAATATATTCTCCATTCATGTTGTAAGAAATCATGTTCTATAAACCAAAAATAAAGCAAAGATGAAGTATTTTCTTGACCACTTCATAAATGCTTATCTCTACTCTTAGTCTCGGCACTCACTTTATCCTCAGAGACAGGATAATGGGTGGGCCCCACAGTCAGTATGGTCGTTTTGGTGAAGGGAAAAATCTCTTGCCCTTACCGTGATTCCAACCCCGGGCCACCCAAATCACAGCCAAGTCGCTGTAGCGACTATGTGTATCAATGGTACTGGAGTCAAATTACTTAACAACAGACGCGAGTCTTACAAGCTTTCAGCTGACAAAAACCCTTACATACAGTAACAGTGAGCTACTGTGTAATACTTCAATTTTGACATTTAAGTACTTCGATATCACTATTTATGATTTTAATTTTGGACTGCAGAGCACTGTGTAACTTCGTTAGTGCACCATTCACACCTTCCTGATAAGTAGCGATGTTGGCCTTTGGCACGTGGAGGTCGTGTTTATATGTGGCATTTATACTTGCAGTATATGGGTAAGAAACACGGACCCTCATTCACGAGGAAAAACATGTTGCAGATAAGCCTAATCTAACAGAATTATAAGGCACTGGGAGGTGTAAATTAACGAGAGAATGAGTTTACCTTTTTCGCATATGAATGTAAATTATGAAACCGGCTTCCACACAAATTAGTGATCCAGATATAATAGTCTCGCGTCGTCCAGTCTAAGAACAATCCAACATGTAAGGTATATATATATATATATATATATATATGAGTTCAGTTTAACTATCATTAGATGAGCCGGAACAGCTGAGCCAGTACAAAAACCGGCCACAGGATTGACGACCAAAGTTCCTGGCAGAAATTCTTGTCACTATCATGTTGAGATCCACACTGGGGCCCAGCAGCTGCCTACAGTGGCCACACATGGATTCTTTCCAAGGGAGTAAGTGGCCACAGTGTGAACATGCTCCCTTCCCTCCATACCCTCCACCTACCTAGAAACAATACCCCTTCTCCCAATGAGCCTAGTGGTGTGATGTTGAATTATAGAGAAAACATCTCCGCTAACATTCAATTGGTTTCGAAAAAAAGCATGTAAGTACTCATACAACATTCTTAAGCTCACACATGCATTATGAGGGTGATAAACCAAAGACTGTAGAGAAGAGACATGAAGCACGCACGGATGAAGAAGCGCAGGCGAAATGTTTATTGTGAGGAACAGCAAGGGGGCACTGGAGAGAAACAGGGCATTTGTCAACAGTGTGCTGAACATTCGGGTTCCATAAAGGCAGGGAATTTCTTGACCAAGTCAGTAATTAGCAGCTGCTAGGAACAGTAGACATTTGAAGTTCCTGGTCCGTCAAAAATTTTTGAACTATTTTACACTAGAGTGGTATTCGATGTTCTTTATTTAGTAGCTTGAACGAGCCCAAAATATTAGGATAAATATGAACGGAGATATAATAATTTGAACAAGAGACGTGCAAAATCAGTCTCTGGAGAAAAAGAAAGTGGTCGGTAAAGTCAAATGTTATCCGACATTACCAAAAAAGACTGACAAACACTTCAACTTTAAACAAGAAACAGGCGAGATAAGAATCAGATAATACTGAAATTATTTGTGTCCTAAGATGATGCATTTCAAACAGCACCTTTGACTTGCCGAAAGCAAAAAGAGGTGAAAGGTGGCAGGTAATTTCAGATAGTGTCCATCATTTACGGCCACCTCACGCGTGCAGTCCGAATCTCTGTCACGGGAAAACCTACTGGCCATAGGAATAAAAGTCGCAGTGAATGTAACAGTCAAAATGCGGCTCATTCGAATGCAGTAGAAACAACCACCTTATATTTTATCATAAAAGTACATAGATTTAAACATAGGGTGCCAATTATTCTTGTCACATTTTAAAATCAAACTTTAATTTTCTCCATAAATTTTCGAAAAATTCTCAAACATGAAATTTCATGAAAATGCGTCCTGCGGGAGTAGCGTTATTCCATGCGGATGGGCGGACAGAGAGTCATGACGAAACTAATAGCGGCTTTCCGCGATTTTGTTCAGGCGCCTAAAAACAGATTTTTAAGATGTCAACGGCTGCAACTTTTTGGAGATGGGATTGACCACAAAGTACGGGCAAAAGATTTTCCTCGTTTCCAAAGAGTCAAGACCGCCTCTAGAACTCCCCAAGCCTCCTATACAGCGGCTGCCGGGAACCTTTTCCTCTAAAACGGTCTGGGCCCGTATCATTCACCTCCATCTGGCGCCGAAGTTAACTCGAGAATCTACACCTCCACTTCCCATACATTTTCATAGTGTTGTGCTTAATTAAGTACATAGGCTCTACCTTCACATACATCATTGCCTACCTCCTTTATAGTCCGGGACTCAGTTCTGCGACCGCAAAGCTGAGGAAACACAGGAGTATGATTTAGATAATACCGATTCCCATTCCCTACACAGCGGCAAACCTGGATCCCGAACTGTATGCCATATTCGTTAAAGTTTTGTAGAACTTGAAATAGCAAAATGGCGGATGGGGAAAAATGGTTTTGGATGTAGGTTTGATGACGATATTTACGAGCCATTGGCGCTTGGTAAGCGGAATCTTGTACAGATATACTATTGTAACGTATACATGCGTACATATTATAGGTTACATGAAGTAATACGTTACTTACAAAAACTGAATAAACAATTAGAATATTAACAGATACAAAATAGTAGAGTACACTTCGAGTTCTGCTAAAATGTATGGCTTATCCCACTCTGTAGGTGGCGTGACGTCAGTGGAGAGGCGGAGCGGCTAGACGTTTATAAGCGAGGGGCCACATACTGCATACGCTCTTTGCTTGCTCAGGGCAGCACATCACTGGCAGCGCAGCATTGCTGCTATGACAGGTAACTTGTCTGACTATCGCAATGTGGTCAAGCGTCTGCCGCTTGTGGTATATACAGCGAGCTCGCACAAGGGGCCTCTTCCACGAGCATGTTTGTGGCTTTTCTTTAGCGCGTTCGAGTGGCGACCCTACGTTTCCTCTGTCAGCTCTAGTATTGAAATGAACATTGAGGAGAAAATTCTCATTCTTTTACTACTGCTCAACAAATTGAAAGGAGAAGAAGGGAAGCACAAATTGTTCATAGATTGCCGCTGAAATCTAGGCAGGAACGTTTAATATTTTACACTGTATTTAATGACACTGTCTCTTCAACCTTATAAAGCTACGATGCAGACCTTGCGACCCACATAGCTGGAAGAGCTACAGCGTCAGTAGTAAACAGTTTAGTGTAAAAGTTATGCTCATTATGCATAAATAAACAGCAGAACCATTAAGATGCTGACTGTTCCAAGAAATGGCGCGCCGGAGTAGTGGCGATGATGGTGACAAGGTTAAGCGACACATTCCCGCTCTAACCAACGCAGCGAAGTCACTTTACTATTAGTGGCGCCATGGAACTCGCTCGTGGAAATGGGGCCGACTTGTTCACATTCCCCACCTCACTTTATGAAAACCATATCCTCACTCACGGACCTTTCTAACGTCTTCCCTCGAGTAGTTCTGGATTGACTCGCCGCCACCGATATCTTCCAAGTTTTGAGAACTAGACTGTTTTGGGTTATTACGAGTAGTGGTGATTTCTTACCGACACTTTGGGACAATCTATCGTTCCCATCCCAAGGGTCAAGGAAAGAAGGCATGCAAAATAGGCATAAGGCTCGACCCTTCAAGACGGGATAGTTAGGTTGTCCCGAAACGTCAGTAAGAAACTGCCACTACTCGGTGCGTAATAACCCAGCAGAGTCCAGTTCTCTTCTACTTCGCGGCGGAAGCCTGAAATCTCGCATTCTTCAACTTTTATCCTAACACCATATCGACACTACCCTGCCACTTGGAGGTATCCGTGACAGCGGATGAGGTGGCTCGCAAGCCGTCGCTGCTCGTTACGGACACCTATGTCCGTGACTGAAGAGAATGCAGTTGGCCTCCACAGTGTGGATGGAATTCCTTAATAGTCGCGACGACGCTCGAGGGAAAGCATGCGGATCCCATCAAAAAATTAAGTATAAGCATGATGTAGTTTCTTTAAACAAATACTAATCACCATTTATTAGGCGTTTCATTAATAGCAAGCTTAAAGTCAAATTAATACAAAGCCCTAACCACACAGAACATTATAAACAATAACTGTATTATCTCACATGTACACAAAAAGGACAGCACATCGGTTACTGGTCACGAACAAGGGACGGTCGGCGCTCCCCAGCGCAAAGTACTGTCAAGTTCAACTGCACAGTCCACAGTCACTAACAACACCTCAACAGCGTTGAACACTGGCTACCGGACTTGAATGATGCCTGCAAATTTTGCGAGGAACACCTCTGAGCACTCTGTTAAGACCACCATATGAATCCAAAGGCCAGGATAGGCCAGTTCACATCTTCTGGAAGGCTGTATAGTGGGCAACAGAGCATGGTATTTCAGGGTGACCCTTCATACACAACTTATCTGGCCCACTCACATCCATTAGGCTGGGATAAAGGCAACCCTGTTACCGGGCATGCTAGACCCTCACCTTAATGTAGAAATGGCCTACCCTTCAGAGATGGTGTACTTTTCTAGTACGAGCAGCTCATCCCTCTCTGATGGATCATGCATGCCCTATCTGGACATCAGCCCACATCTGGAAGCTTCAAGTGCTACAATCTAGGTGCCTTCAGATTGCAACTAACGCGCTCCAGTAAGGTAGTAACCAGCAAATTTACAATTATGTGGAGGATCCACTATTAGCTGACATCATCCGAACACCAAGAGTTTAAGTCAAAGTCAGATGATGCGGGTAACCTTTTCTTTTGGCAATTTGGAAGGCACCCCTGCTGAAAACAGGCTGTATACTGTCATGACTGAAACAACAAAGGTGTCCAAAAGTCAGCAGACCAGTTGATGCTGCCCACAAGGCGGCCAAATATACAGAACAAATGTGTGTAACAATGATTTACTAACCTGACAGAGGTTTTCAATGATTTTCCTCAGATGTAAGGCTAAAACTACAGTACAGATAAAGAAGGTGTACGGCCCACGTTCCCTCATCATGGAGCGTTCAACCAAAGTGATTCCAAACTGCATTAGCAATGGCCATCAGCCCATTCTATCACAGGTAACGGGTTCAATCCCTAGATATCCAACCAATCAGTTTTCCTTCCAAAGCACCAGCTGGTAGATGGGAACATTTCTGGCCATGTGTAACCGTATGCCGTCATAAACCTGTAACACAGCTTTCACTACCTACCTGTGCTTATCCTACAGAGTCCGTAGATTACGCCAGGAATGGACGTCAACTTGCGCCAAGTGTGTCTGCACCGGCAGCTTTGTAGATGGTTGGTGATAACTGTTCAGTTCGCTTGTAACTCACTCAATATACGAAGTTGATATCAGTCTAAATATAACCAAATTATATTCTATTTAATGGAATCACATGTTTCAGCTTAGGCTAGGCCATCCTCAGGTTAAAAAACAGTTCTAAAAACATACTGAGGTAGAAAGTACAAATGGCTATATAACGTTTAAAATTGTTATTGTTGATCAAGCACATATCATCAATTGTTTCAAAAACATAAAGAGGAACATTTGAAAATATACTGCTACCAATTTTAAATATTATACAACCACGTGTACATTTTACCTAAGTATGTTTTAAATCTGTTGCCTGAACCCAAGGATGGTCTAGCCTAGGCCGAAACATGTCGTATTAAATAAAATAAAGTGCAGTTGCGTTCACAGTGATATCAAATTGGTATATTGAAGAGAGAGAGAGAGAAAACCAACAAGATGTAACAATCAGATGTTTATTATCAACACTGTCTCAACATGTTTCGGGCATCATTATGCCCATCTTCAGCAGAACAAAGACCGTGTGTTACTGCATGTGGTGTGCT
>Ga0123352_10017839_pt1 | contig 11307 bp, 10 predicted proteins | sample TergutLab28metaG_FD_89700 | JGI IMG/M metagenome (GOLD analysis project Ga0123352, IMG submission 89700) | Labiotermes labralis P1 segment gut microbial communities from Petit-Saut dam, French Guiana - Lab288 P1 | ecosystem: Host-associated > Arthropoda: Insects > Digestive system > Gut ... | reverse complement strand
TCTGCCTGTTCAGGTTTCCTAAGGAAACTTTGTATTCCTCCTTCTTTACTACATGCATGCTATATGCCACATGTGGTGCTTAAGGCTGACAACTGTACCACCATCCTGTGACATTGTCATGAAATCTGGGAACCTTAAATTCCTGGAACCGTCTGGGCCACTCTCGGCCTGCAACGGGACTGCTTTATCTTTACATGCCACATGTATTACCTTCCTTGCTACGATTATGTTAATATCTGGTGAAGTGTAACAGTAATGAAGCTCACTACAGAACTTTCTGCATCCCTCTATTGCTACCTCCCTCTCACATAAAATATTCTCCTCACCACCCTGCTCTCAAAACCCTCAATCTATGTTCTTCTTGTGACATAAGACACAAAATTTCACACCCCACACAAAATGACAGCAAGTACTGCCTGAATTTATCCTGCTGTCTTTTCCAAGACCATGGTCCTTCTCAAATTTCATCAGGGTTGAATATATCTTACACCAGACTTACGACAAAGTGACAGTGGTACTTCGCAAGCAATGTGGCATAAAATACAAATTGCTCAAGACATTACCATAAGGAGTGTTCAATATATATTCTCCACAGTCCAACTGTTGCATGAATACAGATTACCACAGAAGCCAGAAATTCTGAATATTTGTTAAATGTGAACAACACTCAAAAAAACACATAAACTTAATTCAGGTTCTGTCATCATTACTTGCTCTGCCATTGGTTCTTGAATTTCCTTCTCTGCTACATCAGGGACCTGTGACATCTTAAGCTTTAAAACCACTCATCTAATTTTTCCAACATGAACAGACTTTAGACATGATTCACTGTAAGAAATTCCCTTTTACAGAACTTCATGGGAAATGACCATGTCAGAGAAAACTTTAGGAATTCTTGTCAAGAATCAAACACATTCAATTCAAATTTCACATCTCATTTTATTAAAATGGACTTTTGTCTTCAAATCATTATGGGCAGCAGTCAGTACAATGACTCAGATATATACAGGAAGATCTGGTGTTCAAATCTTGGCAGAAGCAACAGAACTACCTATCCTCCAAAACATCCAGGACCAGCTCTAGCACCCTCCGAGGCTCCAATTCAATAAAATCCACAGCTTTTTCTCAGGCAGTAAAGTGGCCAGAGCAGACAGTCTGACCACTCACATTTGTCTAGTCAACTTTAAAAACCAGTGGAGCTATACCTCCACTCAACATATTGGGACTTTATTTTACCTTAACCACCTACCTATGTACATATCTCTCAAGAGGTCAAATCCTTTCTGGTCTTATAAAGGAACATTTTCATACATTACTTTCCACTTCCATGCACACTACTTGAAACATTTATTTCATCTTCATTGATCCAATTACATTAACATTATGAAGAGTTCCAATAAAAAACCTCATTATATAATTTTCTGTGTCTTTCTGTTATTAAATCCCACTATTGTCACATATTCTCCTGACATTTTTTTCTTAAAGTTCCTCAAACATGTTATTCCTTCAGTGTAAGAATTCACACTTCATACACACAAATTTAACAGAACATTTGATTTATTGATGGATGAAACATTCCATTGCAAGTGGTACTTCAAATGCAGTGAGTCACAAAATAAAGACTTCTTTTCTTAAATACTGCTTGAAATCCATCCTCTAGAGTCAAATTTTTTTTTCACAAGGAGCAACTCCTATACAGGCAGGCAATTCTGGATACAGTCTGTACTCATCTGGCTGAGAAGACGTACAAGCAGTGGCCTCTACTATACATGGTAAAGACAAATTTAATATTGTGCATTTCTGTACAACTACATTACATCTACAGTACTTAATACCAACCTGTTGCACGATGTTCATTTATTCCTCTGACATATGATATATATTTTGTTAACTGCAATTGGGTTGACACCTGGTGGCAGTAGCAGTGTTCACATTTACACACAAACAATACAGAGATCAACACAGTGAAACAGAATACACAGAACAGAACATACTTTACAATTAGAATACATAAAAATAACAATAAAATACATACTTTACAAAATTAAACAGAAGCACACAAAACATACAACAAGAGACACAATGATAAAAAAAATGGAACCAAAAGAACACGAAGGAATGTGATAAACGAAAAAGTCATATAAGCAGCAATCTTCATATGATCTATGTATATTCTAATAATGGCAGACAACCTGTTACTAAGATTTTCACTACACTTCACTTCCTATCATTTAAACTTCACCCAACTATTCCTTTCATTTCACCCCATTTATAATTGCTTCCCTAACTCTGTTTCTACAAATTTTGGGTTTACAAGGGAAAGCTCCTAATGCTTCTGCAGACAGTTGGTTCCAGTTTTCAATCGTCCTATCTTTCGGCCTCAGTTTTTGGCCACTTTCATGGGGGTCATTGTTATTTTGATGCATGCAGTTTATATGTCAACGTATTGGGTAACAGTTTACATTCATTCTTTCATTCAGTGATTTAGTATTCTAATGGCAGGTCCAAACCCTCTTCCAAAGTGAGCTCTCCACACAGTGCAATCTAGAGCTTCCTCCTTCAAATGGCAGTATCCTCTCCTTTCCTTAAGGTCATCCAGTAGCTTCCTACATCTTCTTCCTCATATTCCTGTCATTTCTATCTCTGTTTTATCTTTCCTTCAATAACTCTTGTAGAAGAGAGTTTCTACACAAAATGTGACCAATCCACTTAGCCTTCCGTTTACATATACCACTAAAATTATAATCAGAATTAAAATATTTAGATCCTTAAAATCATATTAAAATTCTCAAGATCAGTTTTACCTGATTTTAAGCATCTTCATATATTTTAATTTTATTTTTTATTACTATATATGGTAAAGACAGTTCAAGTTCCATACAATGCAGGAATTTCTTGGTTAGCTGAAAACCTATTAGATACTCAACATTAACTCTCTCCACTGAGGTAGACACATGGATACAAAGAAACAGACAGCGACGAGAAACCACATGCAGCATACCTATCACATGTGGCAAACAAGACACACAGACATTCAGATCATCCCTTCATACTGTGACCTTACATGTTACTGTGTTTAATCTCATCACAGGGTACCAAGCTTTCATTGGAGCATACTACCTCCGTCTTCACCATAAAGTCACACCTAACACCACACAACACACTGCCAGAATGCAGATGCCACAGTACAAGCTTGCACCACTGTTAACACTACAATGTTACATAACATATGTTACCACACAGCCTTAACTGCTGGTAATGTTACTGCCAAATGATCCTTCTCCTAGTGCTTATATAAGACCTCCTCCACTTTCATATCACTGACCTCACTTCCATCAGCAGAAAGGGTCAGATGTGTCTCACTGCACACAAATGGTAATGTTTCCCCTAAATCCATGCTGTTCCCTAAACCACCACACACTTCTCAGTCAAAGCTGTGCTCTCATTATACACAATAAAACACTCAAACATTACAACCATTTGCAATGCATGAACTTCCCTTTCAGTGGAAAATCACAGATCAGCAGAGAGGTTGTTTCCTGAAACTGTAGTATTCACAGTGGAATGATGTCATTTGTTGTTTGCTGTCTGTGTTCAGTCGCAACATCTACACCTGGTGGTCACAGGGACATATACTTGCAATATAATGTGACAGAAAGACTACTGACAGAGCCCTCAGTACAGAATTGTGCAGATATAATATAACTCAGACCGCAGCGCTGGCTATCTCTCTGATCACCAGAGATACCACAGTAATCAGCTGCATCAACTATGTTGTGTCTACTGAACAGCCATGCTCACAGTGCAGTAAACATTCACGCTGTCAAGTAAAATACAACCTATTCAAAGCTACCACATGAACTTCACATAACTGCAGTTAATGTTCTGTGTCTAACATTGGCTGCATGTTCTGACAGTGCAGTATCACCATCAAAACTGTTCGCTATCCCACTCAGATACAGACTGTTAAGGTGACATTGTTTTTCATTTATAATTTTGTTTTGGTAAATAAACACACCTGTTCAAATTACCATTAAAATATTAATATTTTAGCATGCATTTACATTTACAATTACATTCCTTTTGTTTATGTTGTTGGCTACAGATTTATTATGGAAATATATTCAAACTTGTCATAACATTTATTGCTTACCATTACTTTTATTTTATTATTTTGAAAACTCAGATAAAAAGACACTATTTTGACACTATCAACTGTTTTGCATATTTCACCTGTTAACCCTCCATCCTCACCTGTTCTCGCACAAAATCAATACTGAATGCCATAAGCACGATGGCAGCTGGTGGTAAGGGGCGCGGAAAAGGAAATAAATAATAATTTGGGCACAAACAGGGATCAGACGCAACATATCACACAGGTACATCCTGCTGATTCACATGCAGAGACTAAAAAGTTGTGATGATATGCACGTCTGAAAACAGTGTGTAACTAAATACAATGTATAATACAACACACATGCACACACACCTGTAAATAAAACACTATCACAAAATACAAAACACTCACCTCTTGTTCAGTCTTTATTGTGCGTACTAATTGTATATAATCCTCCTCAGTTCTAATTTTAATGCAATCCTCTTCCCCTACATTCACAACTCCTTCCACTGCCACTGTATCAATTTTCTCCTGCAAAGTAATCGAAAAAACATAATTCCAATATATGTACAGCACTGCTTGCCACAGACAAAAGTCTCAAACAAAGCATAACCCACAAAATCAACCAACAGAAGAAGAAAGGGGAGGGAAAAAAACTTAAATTACCATACATGGAAATTCAGTCTGAAAAAAATAAATTAAATACGAACTTCAGCAGAAGTACCAGATGATGGCCATACAGGCCAAAGGATTTCATACATTTTTGACAAATACATAATTTTTGTGAAAGCTTAATTTGTAATTGGTCTTTCTTCTCCTCTGTTGTAAATGAAAGACAGTCTACAGTGCAGGGGAGAATTCTGTACTGCCCCTCCTACAGAAAACACAAACATGCACCCATTATAGGAGATGCCAGATGTGGTCAGTATGAGTCCAAGCATGTCACATCCTTCACACTTTAGGAAACATATCAAGGAAGTTGCCATATCATGAGTCCAAACAACAGTGGTCAGAGCCCTAGAGCAGGTGAAAAAGACAGAGACTAAGACAGTAGATGAGCATAACACAGAAGGAAAACCAACATGCACTGAGGTTTTCAAGCTTCCATGTTTTATACCGATTATCAGATAACAAAATTATGTGTTTTAACACAATACAGTACAGTAGAAAGACACAATGTTCCATGACTACACACTGCCCTCATTTTCTGTGGGACCAAATGATGTCCACATAGATATTGGACTCATTCCTCCAAAAGGTAAAGTCATCCCTGTATACACCATGAAGACATTCAGGGGAAGCACAGTTACAATTGCAATCATCTGTAACATCAGCAGAAAATAGAGATGAGTGATCAGCCTCACATATCAGCTGCTTCAATGCTGGGGAAGGGTCCACAACATCCACTGAACTGGAGGCCAGATATGCCAAGGGCTGCTCTGATGTTCTGGATAGAAAGTAAGTCTCTTGCTTCTGCTAAGAAACAAACCTCATATGGCCCAGCCTCAAGGCTATAATTATATTGACTGAGACGACACTGCAGATGTGTTGGGGCTGTATAAGCTTCAACACAAAACCGTATTGTGTCATATACATACACTACAAAGTCAGGTTCATTTTGCAGATGTGTTGGGGATTGTAAGGTTCAGGGCAAAATTTTGTTACACACATACATTACAAAGCCAGATTCCATTTACGCATGTGCTGGGTTTGGGTAATCTTCAGTACAAATCGTACTGTTATACACTTACGTCACGCAATCACTTTCCTCATGACAATATCTTTCCCAGGAGTGGCAAGCCCTATAAAGCATGTGACTGCAAAGTTACTGCAGCTTCATTATGATTATGCAGAAAAGACAGTTCAATCAATACTCCTGAATATTTTCTGGGGCAACAAGATTATAAATTTTAAAAATCAAAAAGACTAGTGTATGAATAACCAAATGTCATCAACAATTGAAGCCCAAAACTTAAAAGTTGAGGTGATAAGTGCTGCCTCGTCAGTTCTGCCACACACCAGAGGGTGCAATGATATGTGAGCATGAAAAATGCTGGATTCAGACGAAACTGAAGAGACCCAGAGAAAAAAAATCTGTTGCAGTTCCCGTTCAGTCACCATGAATCCCACACAAAGTGATGCAAGATTCAACTGCAGCTATACAGTCAGAGGAGAGCACCTAACTACCTGACATCAGTATTGAACAATATTCATTTGAAATGTGCACAACACTCTATGGACACTCCATTGATACTGCATTGTCATTTGATACTAGCTCCAATACAAAATACTGGAAAGTAACTTACAAATGGTATCAAGACCTCCAGCAGCATTTGTTAATATATGACAGATTTTTAAAAAGAATATGAGATCGAATCTGCACTACAACTGCAAGAATATGTCAGCAGGACTGCCATTATTATTCTCTGCTTTGCTGTGACTAGCAACTACAATAATTATCCTCTCAGTTCATTTCAAAGCCACATTCATGACTAACATTTTAGTTTCAATGTGTGAACTATAAAATTCACAGCCAGAATTATACTCTCAAACAGTTTCCAACTGTATGCACCTACAAATACTGTAATACTAAGATGATGGGTCAACTCTTAACATCGTAACAGATGCAAAGCTCCAGACAAACTGGACTGCAAATCAACCAATCTCAGTAGTTCCAAGTGTGCAAAACCACACAAAAAAATATACATCAACAACCATCACTACAAAAATCATCTCAATATGTGGCTCTCCTCAGGTTCACACTCTTGTGGTACACAAACTTGATCAGTTTCCATGCCAATGACATCCTCTTGATTATGAATGCTCACATCTGTTTCTACTTTGATGGTATCAATCCTCTGTTTTAAAATTATAAACACAAATTAGACTAATTCACATCTAATTCCACACTGGAACTTACAACATTCTAATCTCATAAGTAGAGCACTCCATTAATATGTGGTGGAATTCTGGTGCTTTTTCATACTGATGTGTTTGGTGAGAAAACTGCTTAACCAAGAACGTCGTAAGTGAGTTTCACTATACACACCGGTTCAGAAGATGTTCCAAACTTAAAAACCATTACATAATTAAAATTAAATGAGATGTCATTACAACTTATTTCAACATTTAATGGGCACACTAAATTCCATTTTACCCAGCATTGAACACAGATACTGTGGTGAGGCCAGTCCTCAGGCATAAACTTCATATGTATGGGGCTCCTGTAGTGTGACCAGAGGGTAACAGTGACCCAACTGCTGCTGTATTATGGCCATATGGTGCAGGTGGAACACAAGAGAACCATTCTACAAGGCAATATGTGCATCAACATAACAGAAGCCTGTTTGAATAACTAGTGTAATTACATGTACTGTATATTTAAATTAATTTAACAATATTTATGTTCTAAGGAACATGCTATATTACACCAATTTCACCAACTGTACTACGTTTAAATAATAAAATACATTTCTCAGTAATTCATGAACAGACAATATGTTAAGTTTTTGTTTTACTTTAAGATCCACAGTGACGGGTGAACTAGCACTTTGCTACTTAACTTCACAAAGTTCATACAGTATATGGACAACTGACACACGGACAAATAAAGGAGTTCCATTTAAACTAAATAAAACACCAATTAACATGGGGCATTACACAGAAAGCGCAGCTGATAAGTGTAGCAACTTCAAAAGTGAAGCTAGCTGATTCTTGAATTGTTCTATTCTCTGAAAATTAGTTCTGTGACCTACAATCTGCATCACTGTAAATTCTCATTTGTAGCATAATTATTGTGATTAAAAAAGTGCCAAATGCTCTCTTCTCAGGATAAGCTGGTTTTAATACATGGTAGTATCTTCAATATGTCCCAGGCTGGAGTTTAGCCACTTTGTTAACTGCATGCTCTATAAAATCTATGTGGTAACAGTGTCACCATATTCTTCATCCACCGCGCTATTTCAGACAGCAAACCTCAGGAGAAGTGCATGTATGTATGTCATTACAACACTGGTTATGCTTCCACACATTAGCAAACCTGGTGACACCACACATGGAGCTTCATTCCATGCTACAGACTCTTTCGTGCTGTTAATAAATGTAATACTCATAGCAGCCAGATCATAAAAAAACAAGATCAGATATTTTTCAATCACCACAATAATGACATCATACACGCTGACCCGTAAGTCATACAAAACTGCCTCAATACCAACAGTACAAAATAATCACATCTTGGAAGAATCTCAGGCTACTATCACTAACCCATAATCACTCATACGAAACTGCAGGGGAACTTTCTTCCATAAAAAACTTCACTGTACAAACACCTCCTGACATAGCCAAATAAAATAAAACTCAATACCAATGAAATCTAACAGCGAAAAAGTTCTAACAAAGGGTACAGTAAAGTGCTTAAGTGCATAACAGCATGACAACATGCACCTTCAGTCCTGAAAATGTTTCGAACTTCCAGGTTACCTACTAATCACTGATTAGAGTAACCCCAGATACTGTATTCCCAAATTTTGTGCTTTCTGTAATTTTACACAGTTTTTGAAGGTATTTACCAAATGCCCAAACAAAAAGTTTTCCCAGATTTTACGCTATTTTATGTGGTCCCCACACAAACAAACAAAATGAGGGTTATACTGTATTCATAAAAACAAGAAGGACTAGGAACACACATATTATCCTGCACACTTAAAACTGACAGTTAAAAATAAAGATCATGCATATGCTGAACAGCTGATCCCCCACAGTCAAGGCATTGTAACATACCAGTTGGTACTTTTCAGTGTTCAAACTCACCGATATTGCTTGTGCACCTAGTATGATGGATGACAGAACAGCCAATTTCGAAGCTGTGCAGTATGCAGTCAAGTATTCAAACTTCAATTTGAATGATAAATTGTTAAACTTAATGGGAAAAATGAATAATGCTGTCCAATTAATTTTAAATCCTATTCCTGTGAAGGGGAAAATGCTGTGCCGCATTTGAATTGAACAGGGCTCCAGCTGCAGCTGGAACCTGGGATTTAAAAAGACAGATCTTAAGATCTGGAAGAATGTGATCATGGATTATTTTAATGAACCATCTTTGGATTTAACCTGAGGGAAAGAGGAACATTTACAAGTAAGTTGGCATATCTGGTCCAGACAAGATCAGAAAATGCTTCACTTAAAGTATCACTCCCATTGAATATTCATGACATTCCATGAGTTTATAGCTTTGGAATTCAACTATGTGTATGCTAATGGATTTATATAAATCAAATCAAAGCTCCATATACATACACTGTGCACAAAATAACTGCACAATCATCCATTTAACTCCCTGTATACAGCTTATATTCTGAGCCACAGAAACAAAAAATAAATCTCACTACATCACACACTGTAACATTCACTGAGAAACAAAATATCAACATTCTAAACCACATTATATGTACAACTATCCTAATACAATTCATAAATCTGAAAACAGAAATTCAAACTACACCGTAACAACATCCATGATATGTGGGTCCATCACCATGGCATGGCACCTTTTCAGGTTGTGGATATAGATGGCCTCCAGAAATTCAGTGGCTGTTAATATACTGAATAAGAAGTTGTGGGAAGCAAACATACAACAGTCCTCCAGCGTGGCGGTCGCGTGAGCAGCTAACAATCCTTACCATAAAAACGTAAAATGTTATGAGATGGAACAGAGAGACTGAGACCCGGACTACTTGAGTGGCTATTCAAAAACTAGGATGATACAAGTATAGATAAAAGATCACAGGACACAAAACAAATTCTAGCACAAACGATTCAACCTGGAAGTAGGACAATATATTATGAGATCCTTAAAAGCCTCAAAAGTAGAGAGAGTTGATCAGCATCTTTGTGTCATAAGAAGGGTGAAGGCCAGGTTGTAGTCATTACTAAGGCATTATCAACTACCTACAAAAGTTTATCCAACATCCTTCTCTCAAGTCTCATTCCATACAATGATAACATTGGTGCAGATCTTTTCTGTTGATACTGACATAACAGGTCAACTACTGATCATATATTCTGCCTTCACCAAATACTTGAGAAAAAATGAGAATGGGATTTCAAATAAAAGCCTATGATTCAGTAAAATGGTGATTTAGTATAATATTATCATTGAATTTGGTATCCATACAAAATTACTTCAGTTTATGAAGTATGTTTAAACAAAACCCACATTAAACTATGGACATGCAAACCTTTTCTGACATTTTTCCTATTAAGAATGGTCTAAAAGAAGGAGATGCCTTATTATTACTGCTTTTCAACTTTGCTTGAGAATATGCCACTAGGAAAGTCAAAGCAAATCAAAAGTTGTTAAAATTCAATGGTACACATCAGGTCATTATTTATGCCGAGGATGTTACTTGTTGGGGTCAAAGGATACACACCGCAAGCTTCATTAGTCCATTGTAAGGAGACTCGTCTAGAAGTAAATGTTAAGGAATATGAAAATATGTTCCCGTTTCATGAACAGCATGCAGCACAAAATCACAATATATAAATTTACTTACTTACTTACTCCATGGTGCAGAGTCCTTCTTGAGAAGCTAACTGGTTTGCAGCTAGTCAAGAAATTCCCCGCATTTTATGGAACCAGAAGGTTCATTACCGCACTCACAAGCATCCGCCACCTGTCCCTATCCTGGGCCAACCCAATCCAGTCCACATACCCACATCCCACCTCGTGGAGATCCATCCTAATATTATCCACCCATCTATGCCTAGGTCTCCCCATGTGATCTCTTTCCCTCCGGTTTCCCCATCAAGACCCTATATGCCCCCCTCTCCTCCCCATATGCGCCACATGCCCTGCCCATCTCATTCTTCTCGATTTTATCACCTGCACAATATTGGGTGAGGAGTACAGATCACTTAACTCCTCGTTATGCAGTCTCCTCCAATCCCTCGTTACCTCGTCCCTCCTAGGTCCAAATATTTTCCTCAACACCATATTCTCAAACACCCTCAGCTTCCTTTCCTCCCTGAATGTCATGACCAAGCTTCACACCCATACAAAACAACCGGCAAGATTACAGTTCTATATATCTTAATCTTTAATTTCCTGGACAGCAACCTGGAAGTCAAAAGATTCTGCACCAAATGATAGCAAGCATTTCCTGACCTCAGTCTACTCTTTATTTCTTCCC
>Ga0123352_10017836_pt1 | contig 11307 bp, 7 predicted proteins | sample TergutLab28metaG_FD_89700 | JGI IMG/M metagenome (GOLD analysis project Ga0123352, IMG submission 89700) | Labiotermes labralis P1 segment gut microbial communities from Petit-Saut dam, French Guiana - Lab288 P1 | ecosystem: Host-associated > Arthropoda: Insects > Digestive system > Gut ... | reverse complement strand
GAGCACTACACACTACCTCACTCAAATGCTGCTTGCCAGCAACTGACGCTATCGACAGGCGGGAAAAAATTCACGCATGCGCACTAAGGTTCAAGGTTGGCTCATGCAAGCGCGCTAGATTATAATCCATCAGGTGTTCGCATAACAAAATACGGTCGGATACTTTTCTAACAGACCTCGTATGTTTGTATAATATACTATACAATAACTGCTAGTGTATCTACATCTCACTGTCGGTCTGTGCAACAATAACTTCATTGTCAGGATGGAGGAACCAGGAAAATCTTGGAATTCATGGAGAGAGACTTTCAAGATCTGACACTACGAGGTACACGACGATGACGTTGATGATGATAATGATGATGATGATGATGGTGTTGGTGAATTTTGAGATTCTGGAAAAGGTGTTTCTTTAACCACAGTAACCTTTTATTTCATTTTTATCGTTTAAAGTACCATTATAATATAATGTAGACAGTGAACACATTAATGGAGGTACACATAGTACTTGAGTGTGTATACACGCGATCAGTGCTCTATATAGAAATAAAATGTAAAGCAGTCCCGTTACAGGCCCGGAGTGGCGCAGAGTGTTCCAGGAGGTTCAGGTCCCCAGATTTCGTGACGTCACAGGATAGTGGTACGTTGTCAGCCTTACGCACCGGCCGCCTTTACCCCCAGGAAATACTCTTGGTACTCATTTCTGTTAGAGGCTGAGTCGACCCCAGGAACATTGTGCGATTGGAAGGATATTATGTCAATGAAAAATCCCTAACACCAGCTTGGATCGAACCAGCGACCTTCCGATTTGTAGCACAGCACCTTAAAATCTGTTCTATTAAAATATTAAAAATACACTTCATGGCGTATCCAGGTATTCATGTGGATTTACCAAGAAAAGCCAGAAAAGCTTAAGTTAAATAGCACATTTCGTAGCACAAACACGATCCTCGTAGGTTCAAGGCACATGACAGTTACACTATTCTGCTCATTACATTGACTGCATGTTGTAAAGGAAAATCGGATAGTTGTGAAGACGTAGATTTATTTCGTAGTAGGACGATCTTAAAAAGTTTGGCTTACGTATAAAAGATTTAGTTATATTTTTGCATTCTTTGCTTTGTCACTGTTGAATCTACATTAACAATAAAACAATCAGTCTACACACAACACTTTATTACAATAATCTAACAAGCTACATGTTTCAGCTGTAAGAGTCAACCATCATCACGCTTCACGTTTATTGTTATGAAAAGTATTAACACAGTGTGAATGACTCACATTAGGTTTGTTTGCCCTACAGACGGTATGTGTCAATACATAAATTCGACACGTTTATGAGCGAGGAATGACAGAACATTATTACTGAAGATGTTGAATATATGGAAATATATTCAAGTAAGTTTAACTGAACGCCCTCTGAACTGAATTCCATGTCTTAGTAGTATTCATATATGTGCAATAATGAACATTTTAATAGCAACAAATGCGCAGGCATTAACAATACACCTCACCAGTACTTCACTTATAACCCGACATGTTTCGATCTTCTTCGGATCATTCTCAGGGATTCTTACATCAAACAAACATATGAAATCACACGGATTGGTAGGTTATTAATTAAATTTATTGATTCTTCTATGTTTTGTATATTTGTTACGTAAAACTCCCTGAAGATGATGTGAAGATGTTCGAGAAATTTCGCAATATTAGTGAATTATATGTGAACGTTTATTTTGATATTTGTGCTGTTATTGTTCTTAACTATAAAAATGGGTCGCGTACGTTGTTGTGATTGTTCAAGAATATGGTGAAATGCGGTTCAGTGTATACACGTGTACAAATAACATACGAGATATATGAAGTCAATACCAGCCATGTAATTATTACTTGTCACTTATGTCCTTATATTGCGTGAGAAGTAGAAGGATTATTATACAATCAATAGTGCTATGACGCTTGTCTCATTAATATGATTTGGCTCTAACGCGATTGGTGTAAAAAAGAACGTTGTTTTCATAGGGCGGACTTTCGCATACGGTTGCGGGTTGTCGCCATTTCAGCACCCAGTATCAAGATATGACACCATACCCCTGCCATAATTTCTGTTAATTTTATTACGCGATTTTCTATAAAGAGATTTCTGACAAGAGCGCAAATATTGCTTGATAGCGGCTTTGCCTGTATAGTAATATTATATTAAGTGCCAGATATATTATTTCACACGCAAGTGCAACAAATTACAATCTTGAATACTCAGTTAAAAACATTCAGCCAATCAAATTTGGCAATGATTCTGACGAACAGTTACATTTGCTTTATATGCTGTTTACAATAAATAACTTAGAGTACAACCCAATAGTTAGTAGAATTATTGGTTACTGCATTTGAGCTATATTACATGTATAACACATAGTTGAATACAAGTTGCTAGTTTGTAATTTTAAAATAAATTCTCTTTCCTCTTGGGCTTTGTGATATACATAATTTTCTACAAAGCCACGTTATAGTAATCAAGGAAATTTTGAAAAATGAAACAATAAATAATATTAAGAAACATTTGAAATAAAATTTAAAGGAAGTTTCTCTCTCTCCACAACACCTAGTTTACATATCCACTATACAAGTAAAGATTAATAATCACATATAACTTACAGTCAACTCCAAGAACACTTAATTAGTAGGGTTGCGAAACATCGCAAAATAATAAAATTACTATTATCTAATTTCTGTTGCTGAGAACACAATGTGGAGTGCGAATGACAATTGTGATTTACGTCCATTCCGATCAGTTTTAGAAATTAAACAAGAGCAAAATAAAACACTTTGAGAGTAACAAGACGTCTAATTAGCTTGCATCTGCACCAGGATCACCAGATAGGTAGCGATAGCTCCTACAGTTGAACCCAAGAAGCTGTAATTTATTGTGAAAAATTCCCATGCTGTGAACTTCGGTTTTCGGTCCCTTACTTGGTGCAAGAAAAGTTGAATTTCAGCTGCAGTTGCCGGTTGAAGTTCTGGCAGTAGGAGCAACTTCTGTAGCAGGGTAACGGAGCGGTTAGCCTCTCCACATGCTCTACTGCATGTTACAGTTATCCAGAACAATTGTAAGAATGTCATTAGTATCCAAATAATTGGATCGAGGAATTCGCTGTAGAATTTTGAGTTGGCCCAAACATTTGCTTTTTGTGAGACTATACAATAGCTTAAATTCGCTGTTATTTTGATGAAAGCTGACAGTGTGAATAGCAGTATCTGTAATCCATACATGGAATTCACTGACGAAGAAATGTCACACAGGACGTCCCAAATGATCCTCAGAGCACGACAACGAATTTTCTCCTTATGGAGCCAAGAGTTCTGGGTGGAGATACTTGTGGAGTCTTGCAGTATAATTTTACTGTAATTTCGTCTGTTTAACGCCTGATATAATGCCTCCATTTGCAGTGCATCATCCTTCCAATTGTCCTCATTTCTGAAACCAGGTGTCTGTAGAAGTATCTCCCACAGATTATTGTCAGTCCTGTGGTGTGTAGGATTTTCAGCAGAACCAAAATAGCTGTTCAGTATTTGAAATTTCTGTTTCAGTAAGGAGACAAGATTCACGAACTGCATAATTGTGACAAGTTCAATGAAAAAACAACCATAAATACTTAACCCGCACAATGTCCCTAGGCTGAAGTCAGAATTCATAACAAGAATGTCAGCTGCATAAATAATGACGGCAATAAGTGTTAAAGATACTAATTGTATCCGTAAATATTTCTCGTTTCTTGTCAGAATATCGCATTTTGTATCAAGTAAATTGTCAACCACGAATATGTTGTACAAATTCTTATACATTTCTTTACGTATTCTAATTAAAGACATAATGAGGCTTGAAACAGCGCAAATTATGTCTGTTACACTTTCAAGTTCCATTATATAATTAGTTTTTTCACTTGCGGAACTCTTATGATTAGTAAGAAACATATAAAACTGATCTCCCGTTATCCACATTAGCATGAGCACGTTACATAATACTCCAAATATTGAAGTTTTCATTGTTACGGTGTCGCGTCTTTGTTGATCGTAAGTGTAAGCCAGTGACAACGGAGACAAACCTGTCAATTTTGACAGGTAATATATGGGAATGATATTGGAAAAAATGTCAACTTTCTTAACATTTTTCACCCTTATAGTCATGTTAAGGAACTTTTTTAGTTCTTCAAAGACAGAACACATTTTTTCTGTTTTCCAGTCTTCACACCTATGCCAATCTAAGAAAACAGTCTATGTGAAGGCTGTAGGCTGTCTTCCGTAGGTCATTCAGTCATAGAGTGTGATAAATTAGTGTTCAATTCTGTTTTGAGGTCTGGGCGAGGATTTTAAAATTCTGCGATGGTGTGTGCCTCTTTGAACACTTCAATAATCTTCTTTCAAATCTATTAAACTTAGTAGGCTCTCACTCAACGGATATTGCAGCACAATACGATACGGAACTTCGCGAAATTTCGTAAGACGCCACCCACCATGTTTACAATTCTATATACAACTACACAAATATCTGCAATTTCAGAATCACTTTCAAGTGGCTATAACTACAATAATCAAACTTTCATTTATCAAACACCGAGTAAGCATTTTATGTTAATGAACTAGAGAAGCCTTTTTTATGTTTAGGGGCGCAAGCCTCTATTTTGCAAGTAGTAGTTAATTAATTGCCAGTCAGTGTTACGTCAGACGATTTTTCTCAGGGGTTTAGAGTGGAGGGGTACAGTTTGTGACAAGAGTGGAAGCGATGAGACCATTACATGACTAAAGCTTAGATGGCAAAATGATAATGATTTAATGTAGAATATACTTGGTGTTTGTGGGCACTGGCAGCATTTGAGTCTGAATAAGGAACGTATCGGATTCTTTTACAAGGCAGTTAAACTTATGGTTCTACAAAGGGCGTAGAATTTGTTGATAGCCTGAGGGACAGATTTTATTGAAGTATTACGTTCCTTGTTATTAGCATATTCACTATTCTGGTGATGTGAATTTGCTTCACATTCTTTCGCCACTGATGGGTGTGATAACACTAATTGTGATAATACGAATCACTAACTCACCACGTCCTTTGTCATTCACAAAGCCTTTGTATATTTAATAAATTTCATGTGATACAAGTGACACTAAAATTGCATAGTATGAAAAGTCTTGAATATTTCTTCACTTTGAATATAATTGTTAAGGAACGGAATAAAAAGTCTTTACAGAACTGCAGATTGATTCATACTGCTCATTATTCTACGTCACACGGACGCTAGGGCGTGAAATTTTAGGGTATTATCCTAATTGTTGCACAGTACATTTCGTAGAATCACTTTAATTAACAATCAACAATTCTACTTACTTAAAATTTCATATTAAATCACTTAAAATCGCTCCGACATATTTCGATCCTAAAATCATCCTCAGGGAGCTATGTTGTTCCTTGTTAAATTCATTTTAAAAACATTCACAAAATAATTCCTTTATATTAACACGTTGTTGTGGCAGCATGTCTGTAATATAAATTGTAGTTATTAAGTATATTGTCCAAATAGTATAGCAAGAATATCAAAATACATATTTTAATTGAAGGGTTTTTATATATATACAAATAATTAGGCTGTTTGGATTGAAAGAATTTTTATTCTTACCATGTTGTGTAAGAGTACGTTGTTGAGAATGCGATTGGCTGTGGTGTGCGTCGTGTGTTACGTAGTGGGTGACTGGCTATGGATACGTGGAGGATTGTTGTTGTACCTGCGAGTTCGTAGAGGGGGTTCGTTTCACTGACCTGTTGTTCTGTAATCAATATTTTATGTTGATAGAATACTTACATATATAAGGCTTCCCAACATTTCATATGTGTGCCTTTTCGACATGTCTTCAATGATTGTAATACATCTGCTATTTTTTCGCATTCATGTCTATTTTGTAAAATATGTAATGCACAGGCGGATAGTGGATTGTTAGTTCTTATATATCTTATATGTTAGTAGTAAGCAAGTTACTTGGGCACCAACACCATCGCCGCTATGAAGTCACGGTCACGTGACTAACTCCTTGATACCCGAAAGTAGGTTAATGACCTTCTCCCACATCTAATATATATGACCTAATTAATATGCAAAATTATCTAATTGATGCTCATACATCCTTGATTGATATACAGATTATCTAATTAATATACAGGCATCCTTGATTGATATGCAAAGTACCTAATTAATATTCATACGGCTTTGATTGATATGCAATTGATCAAATTATAATGCATATTATTTTTGTCCCAGACAGTTTGGCGATTTAAACGTTTTTGTTTTGGCTGGCAGACTGCCTAACACCTATTTGGCCTCCATCTTGGATGGGCGTCATCTTGCAATATGGCGGAAGCGCCCTATTTTTAAATTTTTAAAATTTTTATTGTAGAAATTCCCCATTTTACCATATGGCGTCAGCGCGCTCTTCTTAAATTATAACATTCTTTTAATGTCCATCGTTTTTAAATTACAGCCTAACTTCTTACAATATGGCTGCGAGTACGCCTTTTTTAAATTTATTATTTGCTAGGTTCGAACCTATTTTTAAGGTCAGGAAACAGGTAACCCCCCGGTGCCTCCTACAACGATTCCACACTAGGTATATACTTGTTATGGTAATAAGGATAATAATTAAGGACACAATTTAAAATTAAAAATATACATAAAATTATTGGTTATTTATTTATACAATTGTTGTAATACAGTTAAATTAGCTAGCAAGTATGGGATAAAGTTTGTAGAACGGGGTGTATGAGTTTATGTTTTCAAGATAGAATGTGGCGGTGCACTTAGCCTAGACAAGTGTTGTTTTCAGGTAGGCAAGTAGGAGATAGGTGGGATGGAAAGCCTGAGGCGAACTATCAGACAGGGGGTTGCAAGCAGACACGGTACGAAACACAGGTGCCTTTAAATACGTATTTTGACACGCGATATTTTACGAAACAAGTTACGACACTTACAATAATTACAGCGTTTTCCATGTAATGTATTTAAACACAGCGATTTAAACTACCTGATTTATGTTTTTTTACACACAATTACATTAACACATGCGCTAAAATAATTACGCGCTAATAAAAATTAATATGTAATAACACTGCATATAATAATTTACTGCAGATATTTTGGCACGGCTTAACAACGCATAGGAAGTTAGTTTTTAGCGTATAATTACGTAGAAACACGTGGCGAAATAATTTGAGCGCTAATAAAATTTAGTTTATTATAACACTGCGTATAATAATTTACTACATATATTTTTGTAAGGCATAAAAAATTCTTTGCTGCTTACGCGAAATGAATTTTATACAAGCACTCACAGGTGGCTAGGGAACACTTTTCCAGTTGAGTCAGGGACACAGCCACCCTTCTAGTCACACTGGAACAATTTTTTTACATTAGTCTTGCATTTTTGAGGTATTGTTTTTTACCTGTAATAAACACACTCTTATTGTACCGGTATGTAAGAAGCCAGCGTCGCTCAGGCTATTAGCAGACCGTTTAGTGGAGGGAGGAGAATTTTTGAGAGACTGTATTCGAGCTTTGCCTGTGGCGAATTGCAGGTAAATTTGGCCGCCATATTGGCTAGAATCGTGTTGTCTTACCACGTGTTTAAAAATTCTAGGACTCGTAGCTGTAAAAGAACATTGAAAATTAGTGCGGGGTTGTAAAAGGCGCACACAAAACAAGAGAAGAAATACAAACAAGCATACTTACTGCATTTAGACCCAAGCACGTCGCGGCTTCGGGAAGGCTGCTGAGGTTATGCGGTGGGCTGGTCAATAGAACCAGTAGGAATGTTGCCGAGAAAGAGGCCCTTAATAAACTCACAAGATGTACTCCAGCGTTGGTGGTCTCTGAATGGATCGTCTCCTTCTTGCCAGTGGCCTAATTCCAATCCACAAAATGCACAATGACCTACATCACTCCAGTCTGTGTAATAAAATCCAGCCGCTGCCAGTTGATTCTCATCCATGAAGGCCAATTGCCATGTTTCAAATGTCTGACGGCGATCAGTTTCACTCTCCATATTTAAGTGCTGTGGGTCTTTGCTGGAAGACTGTTTTGAAGGTGGCGGTGGTGGCGTTTGTGGGATATAAATTAGTCCGCCAGTGGAGTTAATGTACGAGCACAGGGCTGCAGAGCTCGAGTGACACTAAGACAGTTTCAAGTGTGTGGGTGGTCTTAAATTTAACTAAACACTAAGCACTGACAACTGTTCGGGAACCTTATATCACTCGTCCTACTTATTTACTCCAAGGACGCCACGCTATCTGGTTGATAGGCTATACCAACACACGTTCAGCCGCTACCTCGAACCAGTCTTTCAAGGCGGTAAGTCTCTCTCGTTGGCAGCACTGGCATTTGTCCGGGAACCTTTCTTCACTCGTCCTACTTATTTACTCCAAGGACACCACACACATCTTTGTTTAAAAAGGCTCTACCAAAATATCTTCTGCCGCTACTCCACCATTTTGGTACCGCGACCCCTTTTTCTTCTCGTGACGTAATTACATACTTTGTTCCTCGCTACGTGCTACAATGCCTGCTTACACACTCTGGCAGACGCCACACACAACCACTGCCGTTCCAAGAACCCGTGGTGAGAGAACGGTTCAAGAGTTAAGTCGCCACGCTGTCTGGGACAAAAATAATTTGCATAATAATTAAATCAATTGCATATCAGTCAAGGCCTTATGAATATCATTTAGATAATTTGCATATCAATCAAGGACGTAGGAATATTAATGATATAATTTGCATACCAATCAAGGACATATGAACAACAATTAGATAATTTGCTTATTATTTAGATAATTTGCACATTAATTATGTGGTGGGGGAATATCATTGACCTACTTTCGGGTATCAAAGGGTTAGTCAAGTACCCGTGACGTCATAGGGTCGGTGGTGGGGGTGCCTAAGTGACTTGCTTACTACTTATACTCCTGATGTCTTATATTTATAGATCTTCCGGATTGTACGACATATATATTATTACATATTTTGCACTTCAATTTATACAGTCCACTTGAATTTTTTTGGTCTGCCTTCCAGATGATTGTTGTTGGACGGCATTGGTTGCCCTAAATGCTATGTTCAAATTAGAATGTATAAATAAATTCGTGATGCGTCTTACCATAGGCCTGAAGTAAGTGAATTTTACCCATTTTTTATGTGGAATTGTTAAGCGGTATTGTTGGCGTTTCTTTGCTATCAGTTTTGTCCCGAGATCATTTATGGTGTATACTGGATATCCATTGCTTACAGCTATAGTAAGTTTCGCTTTCCATTCTTCTTATTTTGACTTTTCTGTGATGGGAAATGTTATCATTCTGTGTAGTATATAAATGAAGCTATTTTGGGTTTATATGGCTGGTTAGAGGAAAATTGAATGGTGGTATCAGTGCATTTGGGTTTTCTATAGATACATATTCCATACTGTTGTTGTTTCTATGTATAGAAATGTTCAAATAATTTGTTGTATTGTTTTCTTCTGTAGACATTTTAAACTGAGGGTTCATAACTATCTTAATGATTTCATGTACGACTGACTGCTCATTTGTTTGGTTTGGTCATATATCATTAGAATATCATCAAACCTGGTGTCTGTAGCAGAATCTAGCACAAATTATTGTCAGTTCTGTGTTGGGTAGGATATTAAGCAGAACCAAGATGACTGTTCAGCATTTGAGACTTCTGTTTCAGTAAAGTTTCGTGAAAAAACAACCATAAATACTTAACCCGCACAATGTCCCTAGGCTGAAGTCAGATTTCATAACAAGAATATCAGCTGCATATAAAATAACTACAATAAGTGTTAAAGATACTAATTGTATCCGTAAATATTTCTCGTTTCTTGTCAGAATATCGCACTTTGTATCAAGTAAATTGTCAACCGCGAATATGTTGTATAAATTCTTATGCATTTCTTTAAGTATTCTTATTAAAGACATAATCAGGCTTGAAACAGCGCAAATTATGTCTGTTACAATTTCAAGTTCCATTACATAATTTGTTTTTTCACTCGCGGAACTCTTATGATTAGTAAGATGAATATAAAACTGATCTCCCGTTATCGACATTAGCATGAGCACGTTACATAAGACTCCAAATATTGAAGTTTTCATTGTTACGGTGTCGCTCCTTTGTTGATCGTGAGAGTAAGCCATTGACAACGGAGACAAACCTGTAAATTTTGACAGGTAATATATGGGAATGATATTGGAAGAAATGCCAACCTTCTTAACAATTTTCACAATTGTACTCATGTTAAGGAACTTTTTTAGTTCTTCAAAGACAGAACACATGTTTTCTGTTTTCCAGTCTTCAAAACTGTGCCAGAGTAAGAAAACGCTATATGTGAAATCTGTAGGCTTACTTCCGTACGGTCAATCAGTCATAGAGTCCAATGCTGTTTTGAGGTCTGGGCGAGGATTTTAAAATTCTGCAATTTTGTGTGTCTCTATGAACTCTTCAATAAATTTGTTTCAACTCTAATAAACTTAGTAGGCTCTCACTCAACGGATATTACAGCACAATACGATACGGAAATTCGCGAAATTTCGTAAGACGCCACCCACCATGTTTACAATTCTATATCCAACTACACAAATGTCGGCCATTTCAGAATCACCTTCAAGTGGCTATAACTATAATAATTAAATTTTCATTTATCTCACACCGACAAGTGTGTGAATACTTCACTCACCAACTGAAAGTATGGCACACACGGGAAATTGCTTCAATTCAACATACGAGTGTGTAACATACATCAATAAACTCGATGTATGTTTAACACTTCCATAATTTAGCACACCCGTGTGCAAATACACAGACGTGTAGACTACAGTTCAATATTACGTGCGTCTATATATATCACCTTGAATCTGAGTGCTTCCGTGACAACAACGTGGTACACCAACTTGACCACACTATTTGATATTTATTCAACAGTGAATCACAATACCTTCTTCTCTGATTATAAATACTCGTACATTATTTTTAGGTATACTACATCCCATTTTATCCATTACAAAAATTGTTATATTCCTAATTGCTTTGGCTTGCACTCGGTAAATAATATGCGTTCACACAGTACACAGTGCGCACTCATTGTACATTTACATAAGTACGTTTACCTGAAAATGGTCTAAAGAAAGACCAAAACATGTAGCCACAGTAAGATACCTGCATTATATAGAATTGTTGTGTTGTTGAAGTAATAAACTGCTTGTTTTACTCTATGCAAGGT
>Ga0123352_10017835_pt1 | contig 11308 bp, 4 predicted proteins | sample TergutLab28metaG_FD_89700 | JGI IMG/M metagenome (GOLD analysis project Ga0123352, IMG submission 89700) | Labiotermes labralis P1 segment gut microbial communities from Petit-Saut dam, French Guiana - Lab288 P1 | ecosystem: Host-associated > Arthropoda: Insects > Digestive system > Gut ... | reverse complement strand
TGCAATGTGAAGCTTGAAGCCTGAGCGGTGGGGATCACCGCTGGTTCAAGAGAAGCACCAGGAAGAAATGCCTGTGACAGGAGACATGCATATTGTATAATAATAATATACAGGGATACAATTGGACAAAAACACTGGTATGAAAATGTTCCAAAGTCAGTAGAAACAAGTCAAGGAGGCAAGGTGGAATCAACAAGTACAAACTGACAGAACTATATCCAGCGACAAAACAGACATTATAATCCGTGATAATGAAAAGGGAACATGTCTGTTAATAGACGTTGCAATCTCAAGAGACAGAAATGTGATTAAAAAAGAAGCCGAGAAGATTCTAAAATATAAGGGCCTTACAATAGAAATACAGCGCATGTGGAATGTAAAAACAAAGGTGATACCAGTAATAATAGGGGCGACTGGGGCGTTTTCAAAGTCATTGAGAAAGTACGTGAGCAACATACCAGGAAAACATGAAGTCAAGGAACTTCAGAAAACAGCCATATTGGGCACTGCATACATACTTCGGAAAGTACTAATGTAAAAGTACAATAGATTCAACACTGAAACTAACGATATAAGCACCATGAATAATAACAACAGAATAGCTGCAACACTGTATTCCCTAAGGATATAGTTTGTCTCAGGAATGTAAGTATAAATACCCTGCATAAAGGAGATGATGTGATGATGGTGATAATAATAAGTAAAAAATTGACAGTTTTCCCGTTAGTAATTACAGACCGATTTTTCTTTTAAATAACTTTTCCAGAGGTTTTGAATTTGTTGTTGTCGATCACATCCCGCATTATTTCAAACACAATTGAATCCCAGTCAACGTGGATTTTCAAAAACCAAATCTACAACAACTAATTTGATAACCTATCTTAATTTCATTTCTCCTCCGGTAGGTTCTTAACGTCAAGTTGATTCTATCCTTAGCAGTGCATCTGATATTATCTCGCATCCTATTTTACTTCACAAACTTTGTGCTTATGGACTTTCTCACCGTTACGTAAACTGGTTTCCTAGCTACCATACTAATAGGTAATCTTCTGTACGCATTTTAGACATTTTTTTCCTTACCTGTCGAATTTCTTTCGGGCGTTCCACAAGGATCTGTTTTAGGAACTTTTCTCCTTAATGTATTTGTTAACTACCTTTCTAATGTAAATAGCCTGCTAAATATGTATTATTTGCTGATGACGTTAAAATATATGTGCAATAAATTCCGTTGACGATTGTTTTTGCTGCAGTCTGTTACTGAACGTATACAAGGTTGGTGTACTGCAGACTTCATGGAATTATACAGTAGCACAACTAGGGTTATTGCTGTCACTAGGGAAACGGATGTTCTGTGTTATACGTATGAACGAAATTATGGGACTCTCCTATAACCCGTACCGACAGTATCAAAGACCTTGCGGTAAAACACAATTCAAAACTGCATTTCCACGCATACATATATGTAGACATTTTCTCCCATTCCGTAAGGATGCTGGGCTTAATACGAACTGTAACCTGTTCAATATCTATAATTATTCACAATCATAACCAACTCACTTGTAAATATTTCTATTTTTATGGCAACTAGTTTCGGCCCTAAACTCGGGTCATCATCAGGCCACGATACAATAACAATGGCAGTCAGCTGTAAACAACTAGTAACAAAACACGCACCGGTTCCACAGACAACCCCGATAAAAAAATAATGTTCCTCAATACAATTAATTTGATCTAATACTTACGGAACGTCGATAACATATACAAAAATCTATGAGGATTTTGATGTTTTGCTGACCGTGCACCTCAGTATGATCTTGGTGATTAACCAAATTAATGCACAGATTCTTTTTTTATAATAAGATTTATTATATGCTTCAAAATTGTATTATACAGCGTCTGGTATCATCACACCTGTAGGTGGCCGTCACGTGCACAGGTTGAGAGAGGACTCGAGTACACGAAACATGTAGAGGCATATAATAAATCTTATTATAAAACAAGAATTTGTGCATTAAATTGGTTAATTACCAAGACTATGAGGATTTATCTCCAGTACATAACTTTACCACAAATAGTAATTGCATTCTACATATTACAAGACAGTAAATCGGGATTAACATAAGATATCGGTGGCACGCAGCATTCGAGTACTTGGTAAGATTGTACGAAACGTCACTGTTGACGACACAATACATCACCTCCGCCCCACGGAAATTATGCAGTCAGTTTTAATACTGTGTTTTAAATAAAACAGTTATTAATTTTTTTAAAATATCCTTAGGCTTTGCTGAAACTTTTTACTTATACATTTTTCATACATTTTTAATATATTTTTATGTAGAGGGGGACGATCTCCAACTTATGCTTTTGGTTTCTATATATGTTTCAGATTCTTGTGTCATGGCCTGTTGATAACCCGAGTTTAGGGTCGAAACTAGTTGCCTTACTACTGAGTTGGTTGTGATTGTGAATATTTATAGATATCGTGTTTGCTGCGCGAACAGGAATGTTTCATGAAATAAAGTGAAATGCCAGCTTGATGCAGCTAGGTAATTTTATTTTTAGTGTATGTCGGAATGGGACTGGACTTCCACCAAATCTTATATCGACAAATACTACGGGTAAAGGATAGTACAGCGTTTCGCTGGGTAGTTTTATGCTCCCACCAATCAGATTACTATCTGATAAAAAGAACTCCAAGACAATATAATAAAACCGTCTTACTATATATTCTAAGTTACTACGTTCGCAATATATACAGTGGGAATAAAGAAATAAGCTCTCAAATAATTTCGTAAATACTAAAAGTTAGCTTGCGTGAATATAAACCAAATTACGCAAGTTTAGAATTTAGAATAATTAAATCCGAATTCGATGCAGATATACGCAACTCAATTTAGTCGGAATTTCTAAGACAATCAGCACGGCTTACCTGGTAAAATAAGCAGACTGAAGATCATTGCAAGTTTCACAACCAAACTGTGTACTGCCTTCACTTATAATCTTCTGCACCAACTCAAGATACGTAACTGCAGTAACAATGTACATAAACGTTGCGTATTAAATGCGTATTGAGAAGTCGTTTACCATGGTAATAGGTTTATATAAAGGCGAAGCGTAACGTCAGCTATTCTAAAAAGTTTAGCGAACTGTCACGTCACTTTCAGCCGCACGATGTCTCTAAGTCCAGTGAACGGCATCGGTATTTGCTGAATAAATTAAAGTGCGTGGCAGTCGCTTCCTGTCTGTATGTAACAAATAAAATTTCCATTCCAAGTTACAAATTACAAGTTTCAAACCATGTGTTAATTAAATATACATTACATATTGATGTATTCTTAGCTCGACATGTTTTGGGTACATACGCCCATCATCAGGAGCATTAGATATTGAGTTGCAGCGTATGGTTTTCTGCACCAAGTTTTTGGATGGGTGGTGGTCTTGAGAGCCGCTGCGTAAATCGTGTGTACGGTGCGGATGGTGCCGTGCGACACTCGCACGGCACCATCCGCACCATAATTACATTCTGTGAATTACTTCGTTATGTTAACTTAGTGCTGAATGTTTTAAATTATAACTTAAGCAAGGAACAATATATGCTCTCTGAGAATGATCGTGTGATCGAAACATGTAGGAGCGTTAAAAATGTTTTAACGTAAATTTTAGACTTCTGAAATTATATATATATATATATGCATGTGTTGGCGTGTGTAATTAAATAAACTACAGAATGCACAGTGAAAGGATAAAAATAAAAAAAAAATAATCCTCGTTATTTTAGAAATCCCTCCTGTTTACTGCTACTTGCAAAAACTCCCCGTGTGCAAAGACGTCAACATCTTCAGGAAACCCATTGCTTCTTTAAAACAGATTCTGCGCTAATCCCTGACATTTTTATTTCACCTTGTCTATGTTTTTTTTCGGGGTTTAGGGCTCTTGTACCACTGGACTGCTTCTACTGGTGCATGTAGAACGTACCATACCGTAACTGTATATAAAGCCGTCTTCCTGAAGATGTACCCTCGGGTTCGAAACATGTAGAAGACACCAGAAATTTAAATATTAATTTAGGAAATGTGCATTTCTCTGGTTTATATTGTATACTTCTTTGGTATGGCTTTTTTCCTATTATATTCTTGTTTTGTTTGTTTAGTATTTTCTTTTTGTATGCTTGTACTGCCTTTGTGTTTTATTTGTGTCTTTGTGCTGGCTTTATAATGGACACTTGTGCTGCTAAGCCTGTACGTTAACAAATACCCATTGAATTGAACTGAATTGAATTGAATTGAATTGAATTATTTACGATCCTGGTGGCCGCGCGGTCTAAGGCGTGGGTCTGCGGCCGCTGGCCTGCTGGGATTGCGGGTTCGAATTCCGCCAGGGGCATGGATGTCTGTGTTTGTGTTGTCAGGCAGAGGTCTCTGCTTCGGGCTGATCACTCGTCCAGTGAAGTCATACCGAGTCTGGTGTGTCTGAGTTTGATCGCGGAACCTCAACAGTGAGGAGGCCTAGGCACGCTAGGACTGCCGGGCTATGTATTATTATTATTATTATTATTATTATTATTATTATTATAGCGGTCAGACCAAGGAGGATACGAGGAGCCATGAGTGGGAGAGACGGCAAATGCATACTCAATTTTGGTCGGAAAACCTGAATGTAGGAGACCACTCGGATTACCTAGGCATAAATGTGATCATCCACTTAGTTGTTTATTTAGCGACGTCGATGGTTAGGCTGCATAACGCCGATTGCAGATGAATGAGTACGGACGTGGAACATTGATGGAATGATGGCAGGTGGAAACCTCAGTATTCGGAGGAAGGATGGTGGCATCAAAACGTGTCATAGAAATAGGTAGGCTGTGGACTGGACTAATGTAGCTCAGGACAGAGGTTAGAGGGGGGCTGTGTTAAAGGTGGGGTATTTCTTGTGTAGTTGAGCGAATGTTAGGTTTTCAAGAAGATGGGAAGATAATATTAAAATTGATTTTAAAGAAACTTGCTGGATGCAGGATAGAGACAAGTGGCGGGTTGTTGTGTCACGGTAATGAACCTCCATGTTCCCCCAAAACACAAGAAATTCTTTTGAGTAGATAAACTATTAGCTTTTAAAGAAGGGCTCTGCGCCACGGTGTGAGTTAATATCGTACCAATGAAAGTTATTTCTGTCAGTTCTCCTATGCTTCAGAAAGGGAATTCAAGCGTCTGTCGTCAACATCGTATATTCGTAAACAGTGTTTGGATTTTGAGTATTTCGTTTAGTCTTATCGGCTGTAGGCTGTAGATTTTGCCCTGTCATCTGAGAAATATTAATTCATCTTACGTTACACATTTTTAATTTCCCCCACCCCATCCCGTTTCACAACCACGAGCATAATAAAATAATTCATGTGCTTCTCGTGGCAAAATGCCTTTTTTTTTTTTGGTAAAGTACGTAACCCAGGACAGTAATGGAACCAGGCGTTTTCCTGGTGTAATTAGTTGAGTGATGGCGTATTTCTCACTGCTTGCTCCGCCCCCTCAGCCATGGTTTGTGGGCCGCCCCTTCTGGAAGGGGTGCATGCGCTGAGGAAATCGATATGCAGCTGGAACAGAGACGCTCAGTATGGCGGTCAAGGTCATTCATCTCTGGGAGGTCATTTCATTGGAAGACCTTTAATGCACTCATATACCTCCTGAAATAGTCAAACCACCCGCTTCACTCCTTAAATATTTCATAAACCGAGAACTTCCATGTTGTCTAAAATGTGATACATGCACGAGGAGTGTTCTTGTTATTATATTTTAAACACCACCTTGTGGGACTAATCATGCATGTTTGTATTAGGCTAAATATTTTATCGCACAGGTCACGCGACCTAAAAGGCTTGCGGTCTATAATCGCGGGGTTCGAATTCCATGCGGATCATCGTGTTTGTGTATTAGTGTTTGCATGTATATGTACTCAGGTAAGTTTTGTGTTAATCGTGCACCATATATTTTGGTAGGATGTAGCACTTGTATTAGGCGTCACATGCGACACATGACGCAAGAGTCAGTCGGATGCTAGTTAGGGGATAAGTTGATGTGCAGTGGCATCGACACTGGAAACTTGGTCCCACCAAGAACTTCGTGGTGTAAGAACATCTTCCGTACACAGTATGGATGCGTGCGTTTGTGTATGTGTGGGGAAGAGAAGGGAGTTATTGATATAAACAGTATATGGTCAAACACAACTCAATTAACGATTTTATTAAGGTGTATTTCTTGCATTGATTCGTTCAGCGAGTATATACCTCACTTACCAACGACCAAAACGTAAGTAATAAAATATCGCCTGTGATACATAATAAAATTGAAAACACCCAAAACTTTTCAAAGCGTAATGTTTACTATACAGGTGCTGTCACAGAAGGTCAACAAACTTCCGATAACTTCCATAGACCTATGTTACATCGTCACAAAAAACCACTGCATCAGTGAAGAATCCAGTTACATAGAATAATTTTTAGTACCCACACCACATTCCATGATTATAATATCCCGTAATTTTAATATTCTATATAATTAACTTCCACTAACTTAATTTTAATACTGCTATAGGGTGGAATCAATGTTAAAAAATTGTTTATATGTTATACGAGATCTCGTAGGTAACAAAAGCAATAGCATTGCTAATTGTGTAGTTTACCTTACTAAAAAAAGTAATCAACCTGAAGATGGCTCATAACTAGAGCCGAAACATGTCGAACGAAACAGTGTAAGAAATACACCTTAATAAAATCACCGAGTCGTGTTTGACTATACATGTATATTGTTTATATCTATAATTCTATACAACACAACAGGGATGTCTCACCTGAAAGTGAGGGGGGTTCAGAGACATTTTAAATATTTATTTTTAATGAATTTATTATACGGTATTATTTGATGCACCAGTCTCCTTTTTCAGTTTCTCATTTTATCTGAGGATGGTTCACGTTCAAAAATGTATATATAGTTAAGTTATAAAATAAAGCTTACTTTTAAATTTTGCAAATTCCTTCAACGCTTTCACGACTGGGGAGCCTTCATACCAGCATATGGGAGACTAGAGATTCGTACGGTAGACTGGCTGTCGTCGTGTTCTTATACACGTAACAAGGAAGTGTAAAAAATACAAACTTGCAAACTAAAAACAGGAAGTAGGACTGTAGTGTAGATGCAGAATGCGTGTTTATGAATTATAAGCGTATATAAAATACTTCACTGCTATACCAACGCCAGAGTTGGTTCCGTCCTGCTAAATCTTTCTGTCTGTCCACCCTAGAAAATGCACATGGTGCCCGTGTATTTCATCAATTACGGTCGTTTTCTGGCATAGCGTGCACAGATGCCAGATGGCAGTGCGACTGCCATATAATGTAGAGTAACACAAAATGTGACTAAAATCTTGCGTGTTGTCGCGCGAATAAATGTTTGTAGAATTACCATACTAGCCACACTGTTCACTGCACCGCGTGCCAGTACCTGCTTCTCCATTACCCTCTGGTCATTGACATACAAAATAAATTTACTTGTATAGAATAACGCCATAAGTATTGCGCCACTGCGCCCACAACTAACAATTTATAAAGACAAGAACTTGGCGACATATGAACAGGGCAGATTCGAAATAACAATTCAGGATTTTTTTTTAGACAAAACATTCCCGTTGTGTATTACATGTACAAATGTACAAGGAAGGAAGGATGCAGAATCACAGTCCGTACACAACTTCATATTTTATATCTTCACCGTTGCACCATGCATTTCGTAGAATCATTCAATTAGCACACCAACTAATACTTCATTCCAGATAGCCTAATCATTGCGTACAAAATTCATTTCTTACTATATTATTTTGACAATCCAATCTTACTACATTGGTTTGACAATCTAATTAATAAATATATTTTATTTTACAGACGTGCTGCCACAACACTAAATTAATATAAGAAAATCAATCAGTGCGTGTATTTTAAAATAGTGTGACTTTAGCAGGGAACAGCATAGCTCCCTGAAGATGGTCTTAGGATCGAAACATGTTGGAGCGATTTTAAATGTTTTAATGTAAAAAAATTTTATGTATGTTCGTTAGTTGGTGTGCTAATGGAATGCTAATATTTTATGTTTATGGTTCCGTGCATCGCTGATCTATAGCAATAATTGTCTAACGAGATGCAACACAAAGCAGTCTATTTATTATTCTGCTATTCACTCTACATGTTTCGGGTGCCAACCACACCCATCATCAGGAGTACACAAAACTGTAACTACAGCCTCCGGTACTTTTCATATTTTTGTGCAGCTACCTCGTTCCAACGTGGCCAAGTCAGCTTGGCTGTAGTTACAGTTTTGTTTACTCCTGATGATGGGTGTGGTTGACACCCGAAACATGTAGAGAGAACTAGCAGAATAATAAATAGACTGCTTTGTGTTGCATCTCGTTGGACAGTTATTAATATACAACATAATGTTATATGTAAAACAATTTTGCACAGCTATAAATTGATGTAAGACGAGATCTCGTCCCTATAATCTTTTTTATTGCATTGCATTATAGTTTTTCTTATTTACGGGTTTGTGTTCGGCCTGATGATGGCTATATATTGTCGAAACATGTAGCTGTTTTACACAATATTAAAGATGTGTTTAGACTGTGATTCTGCATCCTTTTTTATGTATGAACAATTAAGGAATATCTTTAGATTTGTGATTTCATCACCTCACCAAACTTCCAAGGGAGCCCGCTGGAAATGTTGCCACTGAGTAACTACGAGAATTAAAAAAAAAAAAAAAGTTCAGCAACTATAAAATGTGCCAGTTTTAATAATCATATGGGCATTTATTCAAGCGATAACTCCTAAGATTAAATTTATGTCGTTTTGCATTTTATAACAGGTACACTGCAGTCTGGCATTTGTGTAGGCTACGCTTGATGATGGCAGTAATTGTACGAAATATGTGGTGAAGTTAAGTGTATATTGTAATGGGTTATATGCGCAGATAAATTTGTATTAGGATGGACGAAATCCTGACGTGATGCATAAAGCATGTGAAGCAAATTTCGTATTTTCTGTACTAATTTAATGGCTAATGTTGGTATCATAACACTGTCGTGTGCCGTAGCTTGTGAACTCCACCGTAAAAATGAACTGCGTACCAACACAAGTCGTGTTTCTCCCACACTCACCGACTTTAGACGTTGTTTACGAACTAAAAATATATTAATGCGTATGTCCGTCCGTATTTGACTGACTACAAACGACTAAAGCTTTTATCGGATTTTCATGAAATTTGGCATGAGAGCCTTTTCAAAAAGTCGAGCAAACGTGCGGTATTGAGACATTTTGCTTTGCGTTTGAAAGCTACCGACCTCGAATCTCGGTCCGTAGACTGAAGGTTTTGGTGCGTTGCTTTAACCTGGTCAGTGAATGTTTGCACAGTACCTTAAGACCAGCTACTGACCACCTATCACGTGCTTCCCAAACTTCTGTCTGTTTATTGAAAGCTGTTATTGGCTGTGCATATGATACAGCGCCTTGGCCAAGGAGCAAGAGTTCTAACGTACTTATCTGCCCTTAGATTCGTAAGGGCACTGTACCGACTGCACGATGATGTCTCGTCTCATGAAACTGAAGGATGCTAATTTATGATGATTTAGGTAGTATTTAGAGGAAGCGGTAGTGGCCTTCGTCAAGGTAGTATCCCAATATTCGCCTCTAATTGATGAGAACAAAGCCAGGTCAATAATCAATTTCAGTAGATTGAATGCGGTGTAGGGTCGGTGCTGCCTCAAAAGACTCCTCAGTGAATAGTGTATTGACGTTACACGTTACATCCCGCCTTCGGGGGTCGGTCCGTTACGAACCCCTGTCCAAAGTTTTCAGGCCTGAGTGAAGTAGTCCATCGACAGAACAGTTATTAAGTCGAGCTGTTTGAGGGCATCCTGTCTTCCACATCAGTGGGATTCAACATGACCCACAGTTCATCAATAGGAACTCCATCGGGTACTGATACTTAATAAACAGCAGATTGGTGTTCATCGCTGCTGACTAATGTTGCCTTGAGCTCATGGTTTGTATCATCTGATGCTGAATGGGTGTATTGTAGCCGTGTTGTTGGGATCGTGTTTCTAATATACGGTATTCCAAAACAGCCAACGTGAGTAGACCAAGTGAGATACCCATACAGGCTACACAGAGCTGTTACAATGTACGTTCAGTATGAGACACCCTGTCCGTCCAACCAAATTGTAACCAATCCGGCAAATTTACGTATTAGAGTTCAGAAAACATTATTACTTTAAAAAATAAAAAATAAAAAAAATCCAAAGATAATTAGATGGCTTTTTTTTTCTTTCTTTTTCATACGCAGGTTAATGGACTTGCGGATGGGAAGTGGGGGGAGGGGGGACGGATTTCATGTACTTAGATATCTGTGAAGGGTCTCGATTCACCTGCCCGCACGTGTGACCCTACCACCTGCTGTCCACGTGTTCCCACATATGGCGAGATATCATCCACTCGTCATGCAAAGGCGTGTATATATTCTGAATTAATGTGGATTAACCTGCGTTGTTCACGTTGTCTGTAAAGATATAGCAATCGCCTGTAAGCGCAGATATTAAGTGTCCGTGGTTTTCAATTTGAGTTCATTTGTGTCAGTTAAAATACTACACTGTTATCTGGACCTTTTGTCGGATCTTAATTTGTGTACATACACAAAATAATATGACGCTGGAGAAGGCTGGAGATCAGTTGGACTGATTAGTATGAAAAATGAAGTATTGCATAGAGTCAAGGAATATAGGGATATCGTAAATACATTAAAACGAAGGAAGGCTAACTGAATTTGTCACGTGTTGCATAGGAACTGCCTTCTGACACGCGTTATTGAAAGAAAGATAGAAGGGACGAAACGGCGATGAAGAATACTCTGGGTGAATAAGAAACTTGATGCAAAATTACGTCATATAAAACGTTTATTATTATAACCCTCTACATGTTTCGAGCAACACTATGCTCATCATCAGGAGGTCGAATTGTATTAATACAGCATCTGGTATAGTACTGTCTGTAAGTGACCGTCCGGTGTGCAGTTTGAGACGGTGTGCAGGCTGAGAAGGAACCAGTTCCTTCTCAACCTGCACACCGGACGGTCACTTACAGAGAGTACTATACCAGATGCTGTATTAATACAATTCGACCTCCGGATGATGAGCACAGTGTTTCTCGAAACATGTAGAGGATTATAATAATAAACGTTCCATATAACGTAATTGTGCATCAAATTGGTCATTTACC
>Ga0123352_10017832_pt1 | contig 11309 bp, 9 predicted proteins | sample TergutLab28metaG_FD_89700 | JGI IMG/M metagenome (GOLD analysis project Ga0123352, IMG submission 89700) | Labiotermes labralis P1 segment gut microbial communities from Petit-Saut dam, French Guiana - Lab288 P1 | ecosystem: Host-associated > Arthropoda: Insects > Digestive system > Gut ... | reverse complement strand
TTTCAAGAACTCTGTCTGTCATTTCCGGGAAAAAATTGTAACGGCCCACGTTTTTCGCTGAAATTTATATCCCCCCCCCCCTTTTTCACATTTCTTCAAAAAAATTTAACCCCCCCCCCCCCCGTTTCAAAATGATGTCACAAATTTATGACCCCCCGTTCCAAGGAGCAAAAAAATGAATTCCCTTTAGAGGGTAGCTGCCACTTTAACGCCAAAAAAACTTGCCAGTCCGCACTACGCTGCTAATGCAAAACACCATAACAACGTGCACAGTTTTGGCCTACTGGAAACAGTTCGACAGGCCGCCTCCTGCACGTTCATCGATAGCCTGCGAATTGCCTGAATGGAGTTTGTGAGGTCTAGCCAGCTCTGCGCAGAATTGTATTGGTTACATTGAGACTGTTGTGACGTCATGATATTTAAAACCCCCTCACCCTTCCCCTTTCGTCACAAATCGTGACGAACATCTCTACCCGCTCCCAACACCTTGGAGCCTGACGTCAGTTATGGATGACCCCAAATCGTGCTGTATAGATTTCTGGTCTACTGTTACATTTGTTCTTAAATTTTTCGTATTTGGTCAGTAAGACCTACGTAAGGGGAAGAGTAGATAAATCTTCGTACCAGAGCTGTCCCTCCCTTCTCTTATAGCCACTTCAGCATCCAAGGCTTTTTGCGCCTTTATGCGGGGAAAACATGCACAGGCAAACAACGGTACATTTTGTGTTATAGCAAGCTGAAAGATCCGAGAATGAAGATACATCAAATGTGAAAGATGAAGTATTTTCTTTGCACGCCATAAAGGTGTAGAGGGGGAAGAAAGATATAACTACCCTTATTCTGAAACTCGGCATTCGGTTTAAGGTAAGCGGTTAGCTTCACGCCTCAGCCATGTTACCCACAAGGCAGTAACTGCCCTGTACTCAACAGGGGGCTGGATGGCCCCAAAGCTGGTGGGTACGTTTTGGAGACGAGAAAAATCTCTTGCACCTGCCGGGATTCGGACCCCGGAACGTCCAACCCGCAGCCTATTAGCGCACGACCGGTATACTGTAGTTTCAGATAGTGTAAGCAGCATCAGTAATGTTTGGCTGTTGACAGACTTTGGCTGGTGAAGCAGCTATGCTCAATACGTCTGCCTTGTATGGTGTCTTCACAGAGCGGTACTTCTACCTGGAAGCAGTGAGTTTTGACCCTCCCACAGACGTTTTGAATACGAAGTCAGGTCGCAGTGTCATGTAACGGAATTGACTTCGCATCACTATGGTTCACAAATATCTGTGGGTTCCAGTCTTCTCTCGCTGTAACGCGTTAGTCAAGAAAATAAGGTCTGTGTGTTTTTAAATCATGCAAATGCGTGTAAAAAGTTTTTTTTTTTGGCCGGTGAATTTTTTCCGCCTGCATAATGGGAAGATACGCAGCTCCTATTCCGGCCATGGTTCCGGTCATCGTGATTGGCCCGTTTTGTGGATCCAGCTGTTGTGATTGATCCGTTTTGTGGTTCTGGCTATCGTGATAGATCTGTTTCGTGATTCCGAATATTGGGATTAGCCAGTTTTGCGCTTCCGCTATCCTGATTAATCAGTTCTTTGGTTCCTGCTATCATGACTGGTCCGTTTTGAGATTCCGGCTACCACGATTAGCCCGTTTTGTGGTTAAGGCTACCGTGATTAATCCGTTTTGTGGTTTCGGCTACCGTGATTAATCCGTTTTGTGGTTTCGGCTACCGTGATTAATCCGTTTTGAGGTTCCGGCTATCGTGATTGGTCCGTTTTGAGGTTCCGGATATCGTGATTGGTCCGTTTTGAGGTTCCTGCTATCGTGATTTGGTCCGTTTTGAGGTTCCGGCTATCGTGATTGGTCCGTTTTGAGGTTCCGGCTGTCGCGGTTGGTCCGTTTTGAGGTTCCAGCTATCGTGACTGGTCCGTTTTGAGGTTCCGGCTGTAGTGATTTGTCCGTTTTGAGGTTCTGCCAAGTCGTAACAGTAATTTTATGTTTATTCCGTCGACTGAGCAGCTTAACATAATTGGTACATTTACACACCATTAGAGGGCGACATCACCAAACAACGGTAAGTAGTCCAATATCTACAGGTGGAAATATATCAGACAAGAGCGTAACTGAACACGCCGCACTATAACATGCATGAGAAGGGTATTCCATGTGTTTTACTGTTTCTGAAATCTTTACGGATCTAGTACATTGTGTCCGGACGCAGTGAATAATGTAAACGGATTCAGTAGATTACAGATATTATCCAGCGCGTTTTAACACCTATGAATTTTTTTGTTGGCATTTTGACAGTGTATAGGTGTAAAACAACCCACGCATTTACGCTACATGGTTCGGGCTGCACTTAGGCCATCCTCAGGCGTGCGAATACAAAGTACAGGCTTAAATATGTAGCGTGCATTTAAAGGTAATTGAATTAAAATAAAGGCTTTGTTGTGTTAGACTGAATACGTGTAGTTATTTTAATAGCACAACGGGATAGCTTCCATAAAGACTCTATATAGATGGTTGCATTAATCCTGTAAAGACTATAATTAACCCGAATCTTATTTAAAGGTAAGTACCTACCGCGCAGTAAACACACTTCAGCTCTGTTTAAAAAAAGCAACCGATGAATGTTGTATAGGGAAATAGTCTCTGTTTGTTCGGAGATCCGTAAAAACATAAACGACCCCTGTGGACAGAAAGTAGAATTTTTTTTGTATATTAAACCTGGGGATACATACAGTAACTGTAGGCTTTAAAGGGCCATACATAATGATGTACAAGAACATTGATACAGTTTTGTATTAACTTCGGACGGAAACATGTCAGGCTAATATTAGGAAATTTAACCCAGGCTGATGTATTGGGTGGTGTCTGTCATTACACGGACTTAGCGTGTAAACTGCATCCCTCACTATTTTTCTTATTAATTGAATCGGTAAACTTTTATGTATTCCGATCTCCAGAGTATGGATTTTAAAACATTATGTTGTAGAATTCGGGTATTCTGTCACGTATTAGCTACGATATATGTTGATGTTGACAAGGAAAGCGTCCATATCCCTCTCGAAAAATAGGTACGGAGTGTAAGTTATGTAGGTATGTGCAGCATTTATGTCTTTTAACACTGATCGAATTTTAACTCCTTTCATGTCGTGCGTGCTTTAGATAGATACAGGTCAGCTGAATGTCAGAATTTCTGAGGAATTCCATACGATTCTTCACCAGATATTGTTCACCCTCAAACAGTCCATGAGGGCCCAGAAGGGGAGTAGATGTATAGCTGTACGCTTTGCTTTGACCTCGACGTTAGATTGAGGTGGTGGTCAACTCCACGCCTCGGCCGCTTTACCCCCCGGGAAAGACCCGGTACCCATTGCATAGGAGGGTGGGTGGGCCTCACAAAATATTGTTGGGATGAGCAAATCTAGGAGGTGAAGTTTACGAGATTTGAGGTTCTCAAAGCGGTGTTGCTGAAGATTGAAGTCTGGGGTGTGAATGCTGCGCCGCTGGGTGCATAGAGGTTAAGATTAGTGCTACGTGCCACTTACTAACTCCATGGAGTTCTTATGAATCTAACCGATCGTCACCTAGTCAAGAAATTCCCGCATTTTATGGAACCCGAACGTTCATTACTGCATTTACAAGTGTCCGCCACCTGTCCATATCTTGAGCCAGATCAATCCAGTCCATTCTCCCAACACACTTCCTGAAAATCCATCTTAATATTATCCTCCCATCTACGCCTGGGCCTTCCAAGTGGTCTCTTTCCCACAGGTTTCCCCACCACAACCCTATATACACCTCTCCGCTCCCCCATACATGCTGCATGCCTCGCCCATTTCATTCTCGATTTGATCACCGAACAATACTGGGTAAGGAGTACAGACCATTAAGCTCCTCGTTATATAGTTTTCTCCGTTCCCCTTTTACCTCGGCACTCTTAAGCCCAAATATTCTCCTCAACACCCTATTCTCAAACACCCTCAGCCTACGTTCCTCCCTCAATGGCGACCAAATTTCACACCCGTACAAAACAAAGGGCAAAATTGTAGTACTGTATATCGTAACCTTTAAATTTTGGGGTATAAAACTGGAAGACAAAAGATTCTGCACCGAATGATATTAAGCATGTGGAACGTTCCACACGTAACAGAAAAGAGATGTGTTGGCAAACCTGAAGGAAAGAGACCACTTCGGAGATCTGGGTATAGATGGGGGATAATACAGCTAAAATTTTAAAGTGTCGATTAGATTCATCTGGCTGAGCACAGGGACCATTGGAAGACTGTTGTGAATGCGGCAATGAACCGTTTCCAAAAACTGCGGAAAATTTCATGCCTAGCTGAAGAAGTGGAACTTCTCAAGAAAGGCCTTACGTCATCTTGTTTACTTAGGAAACGTTGCCAAATGAATCCCTGGTAACAGCAGATTGTTTGCGTTGACGAATGAAGGCGCAGTTGCGCGTGATGCTGAATGGAGGGTTTCGTGCTGTGGACCGGTTCTTCGTGGCCGTCAGTCCTCAGCCACGTTGTTTGCATTCTGAGTAGCCACATTTCGAACATGTAAGTCGGAAGACTGATCGTTTTCCTGCACCTGTGTAAAATGCCAGACATGTTGGTACTGCGCAATAAACTGCTTCCCGACTACAACCAGCGTTGCTTTGAAATTTGTTGCGTGGTAACATCTGTTATGAAGGGCTGAATGAGATGCGACTGTGTTTGTGTGACGTCTTGTGCCGAAGTTTCGGTGGCACCTACTGTCTTCATTTTCCATGTAATAAAAGTACTAGTCCGCCGTGAAGATGGAGGAAATGTTTTCATTCAAAACATTTGTTTGTGCTTAGAAAACTAGATTACGTCACATCCTTGAACATCATTATCTCAGCACACAGGCCCGTGCTCGACCCTAGGTCAGTCGACATGGGTTTGGTCGTGTACGGAGTGTCACGGACAAACGTTTCTTCGAGCGCTTTGATTTTCCCCTGTGGCTATACACCTGCGCTTCCTATTCATAATTATTTACCATCGCTTTTCTGAAACACGTGGAGGGCATACTGCTTATATTCTAAATATAGCTGCAATACGAAGCATCGAAGGCTTTTGTGCGGTTCAAAGAATTCCATCGAGGCTTGCAGAGAGAGCAATGACGCAAAGTTTAAACTACGATAATTACATGTTTATAATACTTTTCAGGTTTTGTTATCCAAAGAATGAAATATTTTGAATGTGTTAAATTTAAATTTTCAAAATTATTCTTTTGCCCCTCGTACGATTTGAGTGTGAGCCCCTGGTCTACACACTGATTTTATTGCTAGCTAAACCACTGTAATGGGAATCTCAAATCGCATCTAGACAGGCCGGTGTATACAGGATGATTCAGTATGAAAGGTCAGTATTTTGGGAGGCGATCGTATCGGTCATTGTGGGGGAAAAAGTTCGTTTATATAAACATGTGTGTAATTCTGAATGATTAGTGATACAGAACTTTTGGATCTACAAATACAGAAGCATTGTGAATAATAATAAAGAGAAATTGTTTACTCTTAATTTTATATTAATTTTAATGTAATGTTTAAGAGGCAAATTTGTAACGCAGAAGTGCCAGATCTGTTACAGTTCATAATAATTGTTCGAAAATCTCACGATCAACCTCAGTCCACTTTGCAAATCGTGTGCGAAGATCACGTGTTGTTCGTCTGACTTGATCTTCATGTTTCTTCGGGCAGCAGCATCCAAAATTTGAGCGATCAGTTGGTCTCGTGTATCCACCTTATGTAAACGTCGATCCTTACAAGAACCTTCGTATATGAATCTTAATTAAATAAGCTCAGCAGTTACTAAAACTCTTACAGTCGTATCTTGCCTGTCATTTTTCCGCCTTTGTTCAGACATCTCCCGAACGACTACCGCGGTCGAAGGCTGCCATCTCTGTACACATAAAGACAGCGAGGTGGGTTTAGATATCGAACTGTGAGATTGTCAGTGTGGAGCGAAAAGTGTAGCAATACTGCTGTGGGCTTGTGGGTTGGACGTGTCCGGTTGGGACGCAGGCTATCCTGAGGGTTTTCTTTATTTTCCTCAGTAAATTTCGGCATAATAACTCAGTTACGTCACGACCGTCTGCTTCCATATCCTTTGCATTTTATTGCATACCAGTCTACTATACAGTAGGTTCAGAACCAACAGCGTTGTAAAGTACACCACACACACACACGCACACTCCACAAAAACACACACACACACACACACACACACACACACATTGACAGCGTGGACCGATCGAGGATTGGGATTCCGCGGATATTAGCAACTAGAAACGGCCCTCATTTTGTGTATATTTGACACATGGAGAGATACTTTGAAACCGCCGACGTTGCATTGCCGACCGAAGCGTAGGTACCTCTTGACTGCTTCATAACGACAACTGCCATCTGGCGTATCGGCCAATCACATACGGAATATAAGGTAGGTATGTGGCTTGGATTGTTGTCTGTTTATCCATCACACGCACTGCCGTCCTAATTTCAAACTCGCAGTTCGAAGGTCAAAATGCACTGTTTCTACGGAGCAGTGATAGTGTTTGAAATCGAAGGGACGTCACGGAAGCAACTTCACAGATATTTCCGTGACATTTAATCGCCTGATTCTTGGGAGCCGGGATGTCGCACTTACTGTACCGATTGGCTAAGTGCTGAACGACTAGGGTTCGATACTGGCAGAAGCAGGGATTATTGTCTTCGCCGTGACATCCATACTGGCCCTGGAGCCCACCCACCATAAAGCGGCCGGGTGGTGAAACCAAAGTTCAGAGTGCATTCAGCTAGTGCAGAGGCCTTCATGGCGACGTCGTTTGTTAAGAATAGAACAGCCTTACCCTATCTTCATCCGACTGCCCGCTTAACCGACCTTAGCTGGGCAAGAAGGCTAACCATATTCACAGACCAAAGCTCAACTGTTAAAAGTAATGGTTCAGACTTAACATTGGTACTCTGTTGAAACAAGGCAGGCCCTGTACGTGTAACGTAACATTGTGGCGCGTTCGTGCAACCATTGTTGTAGTGGAAGAGCAATAAATATTACATATTCTGTGTGTGTGTGTGTGTGTGTGTGTGTGTGTGTGTAGCCTTAGTTACCCAGCACGCATAGCGCATGCGCCGTATTGTCATCCGTGGCCTGTCTGGCTGTACCATGTTTTTCCACATTATTTCATAAACGGCACGATTTTCGGGGAAAAAAAAGGTTATTGGACGTAAAATGTGTTGTGATTTTCTCAACGACGTTTGAAACATTTCTCACTGTGAGAAGAATTCAGCGAGACACAATCATAAATATACATAGGTATTATAATATAAAGTACCCGTTATTCTTGCAGTATTTTAATGAAACAGGAATTTTCTCGACAGATTTTCGAAAAATACTTAGTATCAAATTTAATGAAAATCCGTAGAGTGGTAACCGAGTTGTTCCATGCTGATGGACAGTCGGACGGACAGACGTGACGAAGCTAATAGTCACTTTTCACAGTTTTTTAATGCGCGTAGAAGTGTCACTCTTTTTTCACCCTGTCGTCTGTGCAAGGGATAAAGACGAGTGGAGCACCAGATTGACATCTAGTGCTGAGGTCGAGAATACACTTTTACGTTTCCTTCACAGCTTGGTGTAGAACCAGGCGTTACCTTCTGTGCATGTGTATATTCTGTCACCACATTAAATTCCTCATGTCATTTTATTTTCTAGACCAACAAATGCACAACTTATATATATACAGGGTTATTCATAAGTCCCTCCGGGATTTCCGAACTCGACTGCGCAACAACCAAGACAGACACGGCAGAAAGGAGCATATCGAGCACCTGTAAGGTAGGACAGAAACTTGGAGTGTCTCTCTCTCTCTCTCTCTCTCTGTTGATACGCTCCTTTCTGTTGATATGCTCCTTTCTGCCGTGTCTCTCTTGGTTGTTGCGCAGTCGAGTTCGGAAATCCCGGAGGGACTTATGAATAACCCTGTATATATCGTAAGCACTCTGCTGCATCACCTTCAGGGGGTCTTAACCTTGTACTTTGCTAAATTTACAAAATTATTAAAATTACAACTCAGAATTAGCAGATTACAAACATTTAACAACGATCACGTGAACATTTTAATCCACTAATGAGTTGTAGTATTAATAATTTTGTAACTTTAGCAAAGTGGAAGGATAAGACACCTTGAAGATGATGCAGATGCATCGAAACATGTAGAAGTGCTACGATATATACAATATTTTTAATATACGTATGTAGTGCATTTGTTGGTCTGGATAATAAACTGTACAAGATGCACGGTACATACATTAAAATTTAAAAAATCCACGTCATATTAACTGCGGTGATGATATTTAAAAATAAAACACCAAGGCCGTGTTTTACGCCCTAGTTGTATTCCTGACAAAGTGGGTGTAAATCAGAAATGATATTAGCAATGAAAGACGTAAATAAATGGGCATAAACCAGCCACAGAGCGTTAAACCAAAAATGCGAGGATGTAAATTATGAAGTTATGTGAATTGTTAAGGGGAGTTAAAGCGGAAAGGCGTAAAGCAAGGCCTTGGTGTATACGTAGTTTCAAAATATTGTGCATAATTTTAGTTAACAGGAATAATTTGTGCTGTAACTTGAATATTTCGCTTTGTTGCCGTGTTGTAATTGTTAAGCCATTGAAGCCTATTTCGTCAGAATGTTTAAAAATAGTTACGTCACAGCAACTGTCTCCGTTGTCAGTCTTTTGATACTGCTTAGGGAATTAATCGGTGTTTGTTCGTAGCAATACGCGCGAAACCCATCAGCACACCCTGTCGGCACAGTGCAGAACTACTGAATGTTAACCTTTTGGCGCCGGAATTATTTTTTTGATTTTAGCACACCCTGTATATAAAATGTGAATAATACAGGAACCAAATACGTTAGAATTATGAAACAAACTGCATTTTGAAGAGAAAGAAACGGAGAGTATATACCGTGTTTAAAATATTTAGTACCTATATATTTTTAATAAAGATATGAAATGCAACTTTGGAGGTTAGCGGTGCGGTACGACCACTATAGTTGACATTAGGCATCAAAAGGTTAAACCAGTATGGCAAATGTTAATGATGATAAACGTGAAATGTCTTCGTACCAAGTTCGCGAATATCGGTTCACGGGAAGGAGTGACGCTCGATGCAGTGTTTACCCACCTGCTGGCTGACTGGCGCTCGGGAGTTGCTCCATGACGGTGCGGGTTCTGGCGGCGTAGCTGTGGCTTCCAGCTGTAGCAACAGCGGAAGTAGTAGCAGCGGTATCAGCAGCATAGCGACAGGCACGTTGCTCCCTGTTGGCAGTCCCCACCGCACTGTTGTAGTTCCGTTCCTTTTCCTTCACAGAGCCTGCTACTGTTTATTTGTATTAGTCTTATCAAAAACGTCCATACTCCCATGCCTCGTGTGTGCGTGAAGAGTGGCCGCACCACGGAACGTGCGTCTGGGGTATCGGTGTTTGATTCCCGGTGGGCACAGAAGTTTCTTCTTATCCACAGCGTCCGGATTGCTTCCGGGGCCCATCCAGCCTCTTATCGAATTGACAGCGGGGCTCGCCAGCAGCTGTATCGAGGATTAGCAGTGCTTGCAACCACATATTCGCTCGCCCCCTATGTCTTCATGGCTTCGACTTTATCTGTACCATAATGCCTGTTCTGTCCTGAGCAATTGTGCTTATGACTTGTATCCTGGAAGTGCCCGGTTCGAAACCCGTTTGGGGCGCTGACTACCCTTACTGACGTTTTTCGTGATGTCTCTGAATCTCGTCAAGTTACGGCGGGATGACAGGTGAAGTCGTGTGCTTAATTAAGCATCATGTCATGAAGGCGCATGAGGAGTGGAGTTGTAGATTCAGGTTTTCTCAGCTTTGACACAAGACGGATCTGGGTTATCAGCTGCACCTTGACAGGGAATAGAACACCCAGTACCCACTGAATAGGAGGCTGAGTGGGGGGAGGAAGGTCTTTCCCTTTCCGGGAATGTATCTCTGATTCCTCGTTCGCCCTCGCGAGCATGGTCACGTCAATGACTGAGCTATCTTACATTAGGTCGTTTTATGTTGCGCTTCGTTTCAGATGAATTATGCACCAGCGTCTGATCATTTTACGGCGTAGGGTCGGAGTTGCTAACATAATTGTCATATTAGCTACAAATGAATATGAGGCTAGTTACTGATAAATGAAATCAACGAATCGCCTTTCTGGGACACAGTTTTCAATGCATCAACTGATTAACACTGCTACGTATTTCGTTCGTTTTGACGTCATAAGGGAGATCGTCTAATATTACAGTGGGACGTACATCAGGTTTCACGTCACTAGTTGTATGTGGTGATACGAGTAGCGTGTTTTTATGTTAGCGATAGCTGTTTGACATTCTACACGACGTCATATCCCACAACTCTTGAATTTTCATCAACTCTGCTGCTAGAACGTCAGCTCTTATAATTAAATACCAGTATGTTCGGCGTCACATTTATGTAGCATCGACATTCGATGTTCATAACGGTTTGGACGGTACCGGCGAAAGTAAGTTTGGGTGTCCGGATTGTGTGTGACATTTGACGCGTGTGTGACAGCCGCGAAGAAAGTGGAAGTTAGTGTCTGCGTATACGTCATATCTCTAAAGAAAGTTAAAAAAAGCTTGCCATGCGATGTGAAGGTCATGTCACTGCGTTAATCCTTTCAATATCCTGCTGTTATTACTACCAACATGGCGACTGTACGAACATCTGGAGTTCAGGAATGGTAGTGCCATTCCACACTAACGCATTGTGATGTAACTGTGCAGTAATGTATTGTTTTTGGTACGAAGTGGGGAAAACGTAGGCTTACGATGTCGCTGTGTTTGTGTGTGCATGCGTGCGTGCCCATTTCAAGCTTTGAACGAGTCGACCGGTTTTCACGAAAGTTGTTGTGGACGTTATGCCATTGGAGGCCACCGCAAAGTCGTACGTCACTGATAACACCATGGCGGACGCCCAGAGTTTTGGTGGGAGGAACACTGGTGACGTTTTGTGTGTCTTTAAGTCATTCGTATTACAAGATCTCCGAAAAATTAGTCGATTTTGTTGAGATTTTTTTTTTAGAAACTCAAATAATACAACACTGTTGATTAAACTAAAAAAACTAACCTCCGTGGCCTTAGTCCGCACGCGAACTATACCGACAGAGCGGCCGCCGCCGGTCGGCGAAGTTAGTGCCAGCTTTTGCGGATAGAGGGGTGTCACGTGGTCAGCGCAACGGGTCCCCACAGC
>Ga0123352_10017830_pt1 | contig 11309 bp, 5 predicted proteins | sample TergutLab28metaG_FD_89700 | JGI IMG/M metagenome (GOLD analysis project Ga0123352, IMG submission 89700) | Labiotermes labralis P1 segment gut microbial communities from Petit-Saut dam, French Guiana - Lab288 P1 | ecosystem: Host-associated > Arthropoda: Insects > Digestive system > Gut ... | reverse complement strand
TTGCTTCGTTCACTTCACTTCACTTTATTGCACTTCGCTACCCTCCACGTTAGATAACTTTTCACTTCACTTTAGACTTTTCACTTCACTAGACACAGCTTCTCTATAATTTTCGATGATTTCCAGCACATTTTACTTCTTTTTAATTCAACTCAATTATCACTTTCCTTACACTGTAGGATTAAATTACACAGTCAATAAATAAATTACAAAATGAAACACTCGATGTATAATAAATGTACCGGTCTACCAAACTACACGCAGTAGTCTCTCAGAAGTATCTGGACCTACGAATCACCACTGTGCTAATCTCCAATCCTATTCATATCTACGCAATTAAAGAAGTCTCCTCAATAAGGCAACGTCGAAGTAAATCGGTCCGTTTGTTCATTAAAATTCCCGCAGTTAGCAGACGCACAGCTTCGCTCACTCTTAACGTCGGTACCAGACATCAGTCTCACGTCCTGGCCGCGTTACCTCTGGAGAAACAGATCCCTGTACCCGTCAGACAAGACGGCGAACCGGTACAGAAATTGTGGAGAAACGACGATTCGTTTGACGCGACTCAAGACATGTAAACCAGCTCCCAGTTCATTAAGCCAGTGTCTCAGGCGGTCTCTTGACTGATTCATTATGATCCGTAACAACCCAATAGCCAATCAATATAATATTCACAGGACAGACCATGTCCGTATAGAGTAACATTGAGGCCCGTTCGTTCAAGTATCGCTGCAGTAAGAAAAAATATAATATTACATATTCTAAGTGTGTTTCTGTAGCCTTAGGCAACCAGCATGCAATGCGCATGCGCAATCTGTGGTCCGTTCGGCTGTTCCATATTTTTCCACATTATCTCACACAGGGCAACATCTTCAACAAGCTTTTGAATATGTATAAAATATATTTTTGATATTCTATACAAATTTTGTCCTAAATATCTCTCGTTATAATAACAGAGCGAGATATGATCAAAACCGTATATTGTTGTTCTTCTTGCAAAAATGACCGCAATCCTTGTCCGATTTAAAGAAACTTGAATTTTGTCGAGAGATTTTCAAACAATATTCACGTACAAAATTTCATGAAAATCCGCCCATTTGTGGCCGATTTTTTTCCACGCAAACAGACGGACAGACATGGCCAAGTCAATAGTAGCTTTTCGTAATTTTGCAAAACGGGCCTCAAAATGGTGCAACAAATGTGCCATGATCATGTTCAAATACGTATAAAAGTTTCGCAATTCGTTTTTCACCTTAAAAGACCTACAGCTCTGGAAGGTGCAGCGCGCCGTTACTTCCAGTTCTCAGCTGCGAAGTGCTTAATTAGAAAACTTTTTGCACGCAGATTACCGTGCTTTAAACCAGAAACAAGCAATACGTTACAGCAACTACCTGCATACTAACTTATATCCAATCGCACCGCGAGCTGAGAGAATTGGTCATTCCAGAGGGTGAAGTTTTCAAAAGGCCTAGAAACCTAATATCTAAAGCAGAGAACTGGAAGCCCTTCAAACTATCGGAAGAAGCTTAAGTTTAATTACAATCCGGTACCGAGTGTATAAATAAGGACTTTGTTGAAATGGAGGAAATGGCGTTCGCCACAACGGTGTATATGAGAGTATCCAATGATTTGAGAACCATGCTGCCACTTGTTTGCTTCGCTCGTTAGCAATCAGTGAAGTATAAAGATATATTAAATGTCTTTGTACGGCATTCTGGAACTGAAATGATCCATTGTCAGTTAACCTTTTGGTGCCGGAATTATTTTTTTAATTTTAGCACACCCTGTATATAAAATGTGAATAATACAGGAACCAAAAACGTTAGAATTATGAAACAAACTGCATTTTGAAGAGAAAAAAAAGGATAGTATATACCATGTTTAAAATATTCGGTACATGTATTTGTTGAATAAATATATAAAATGCAACTTTAGAGGTCAGCGGTGCGGTACGACCACTATAGTTGACATTAGGCGTCAAAGGGTTAATAGAGAGACTAAGATAAGGACTGGGCGACAAGGAAATTGTGATCGACTCCCAGCGGAGATCTGTAGCAGTGTCCATACTGGATAAGTTTTTCTTCCCGCCCGTCTACAGCTGACGGTTGACTCGCACTGACCATTTACCTGCATTTACCACCGAAGTTAAGAATTCGTATAGCGATAATTCCACTCCAGTATATTTGTTCAAAGCGTTGTGCTTATTTCCGCAAGAGATAAAATCTTAACTTTGCTTTGTTAAGCACTAAATTTTACATTTAATTTGCATGTCTTTGCAAGAAGGGGCGCTCACAACAAGGCGAAGAAAAATGTGGTTTTCAGCCAGAAACTAACATGCAAATTAGGAAAAATGGATTCCCCATACGTATGTGGATTATGTATATCTATATTTCTTCAAGTGTTTTGAACTTTTGGCGCCGGAATTATTTTTTTTAAATTTTAGCACACCCTGTATATAAAATGTGAATAATACAGGAACCAAATACTTTAGAATTATGAAACAAACTGCATTTTGAAGAGAAAAAGACGGAGAGTATAAAATATGTTTAAAATATTCAGTACCTATATTTGTTGAATAAATATATAAAATGCAACTTTGGAGGTTAGCGGTGCGGTAGGTCAAATATAGTTGACGTTAGGCGTCTAAAGGTTAATACTCAGGAGCGGAAATTCAAATTTTGAAAACTGCAGAACTTCCTAAAATTTTAGGACGAAGATTTAAAAATAAAATATCATCTACTAAATGGATAATGCTACTTAGGTTACGCATCGTCGTTTATTGCTGAGAAATAAAGGAACGGAATAAACACTCTCTTTTCGAGACTATAAATTTCTGCCTTAAACATTCCATAATTAAGACTTGAAATACTTCTGCATTTCTGTCCAATGATGAGTCGAGTCGGAGTTCAGTTGCGGACTTCACGCAGTAACTTCACGCAGTAACTCTTTGTCTCTATTCATCTCATTTTGCTTTACCATTTATAACTTTGTGGGATCTCCTTTCTTATTGAAAATCACGTGCTCTGAATTTGGTTACACATAAGTATTTAACTCCCATCTGTTTCTAGATCTACGATAGCTTGCTTTCTTGAGCATACTTAGTCATTTAAAGCTGAGTGGTAAACATTTGTACCAATTCCTGGAACATTTAAAGAACTCCGTATTTCTTTTCCACACAGTTCATTTACAAGGACGAGTTTTATTCTCAAATTCAAAATTGATCTCTTCCTTGAACGTTAAATGGCTGGCGAATTTAATGGACACAAACTTACGTTCTCTGTGAAAGACTAACTGAAATTTTATACACGTTTAGATAAATGACAGTCTGTGAAATGGTAAAATGGGTCGCCAGACTGTTCTATTAGTATAAACTGTTTAACTATGCTGAAGGCCTGCCGATAATGGCTGACATGAATTATTAAAGCCTCGTGTAGTTTGAGTCCTCCTGGAAACGTTATAGACGTAGGAAATCTGTTTAACATATGAATAAATAATCACTGAAGGAATTTCGTTGCTATGCTCTATGTAAATGACGAACGAACATGGCTGCACACAGTGCGAGATCATGTTCATTGCATTAATATAAACCAACCGCTAACTACAGAATTCTTAGTAAGGAGCATTACCATATATTCAGTTATTACGGGCTTATCTTTGATAATAAAAATCAGGAACATGCTTAACTCAGCATTCTGTGCATATGAAAGAAAATATAAAGAGAGTCACAACTTGAAGAAGGATAGATAAAACAACCAAATGAGAAGAGGAATACACTAAGAGAAATTACCTGGTACAAAATTACGTTTGGGCAAGAATTATATCTCCGGGGATATTTCTGTCTTGTTTCAGGCACTGATCTTTCTTCTGTCCCCTTCTGTAATATTGGCTGCATAAACAAATATTAGATGGGAATTTTCAACAACACGTGGCCTCGGTTGAAACTTACTCAAATAACGTAATGGGAGTCTCTTAAATTATGCAACAAATATCTTTCCTTATGAAAATATCATGCAGACAGGCAGAGAGATAGGGGAGTGCGTGAGTGGTGAGAAACGGCTCTGGTAATTCTATATTCTCTGCGCTACCACTACCCAAAAACAGCCACTGTTGTCGACTCCAGTTGAAATGTGATGACACACGGTGACGCACGGGAGGGGAAGTAAAGGGGAAACTGGCGAATGCAGTAGGTAGCCAGTACACTTCACACTACCTCGGAACATGATGTATCCAGCATTACTACCGCTGATGCGCACACCTCGGTTGCCAGTAGTCGACTGAACTGACGCACCCTCGCCGATTTAAATGGACTCGTCCGTTTCGCCGAAAGACGAAATCTGATTTTTGCGCGTGTGCCATCACATTTCAACTGGCAACTAAATAGAAGACTGCAAAACTTGACAGTACTGCCCCTCGTTAGACACAAGTACCATTCATATCGCTTTATCGCGTTGAGGTAAGGAAGGGAAGGACAGGCGTCGATGCAGAACTTTGTTGAGGGAAATTCTTCATGAACATCTCACTCGAATAAGGAGAATTTGCAGGAATTACCATCAAAATGACCTTGGACTGAGACGACTCTTTAGACACACAGATTACAAATATGGAAACGGATTAAGCTGGCACAAATTTCATCCAATGGCTACGACAGGCACATAGACTCCTGAATTTCTCCTACCATTGCATTATTTAGGCCTTATATTAACCATTTAAACGCTGAGTTAAATCTCATCTGCCATTTGCTGGCATTATTAGGAGCTCACCATGTACTCCACGTTAGCAGGATAAGGGTTAAGATACACTATCCTTTATCAATTTAAATTTTATAATTAGAGCTACCAAACCTAAGGCTTATTTGAGATCTGCGCTCTTCTGGAATCTTACGCAGCGTAGGTTGGTAATTTGTTTCGGGACAATTTATCGGTCCCCATATTCAAGGATTAAATCAAATACATAACATATGTATTCACTCTGTCAGATCTCACAAGTTTACAATAATTAATGCAATAGAAAATTGTATAAAATTGTAGAAAACCGTTGTGAAATAGCGTTAGTTAAAGTGAATATATTTGCAATATATTTTAAACCCCTAGTTTCAAATTCTTGTACCGGTGGACGATAACAACCTAACGCTAATACTAATTTACTGAAGTATATCCCGTTTCAGCTTTGGAACATTCAAGAACGAAGCGTTTACCTTCCGTCGAACACAACCAGATTTTACAGATTTAAAGAATTTTACATTGCCATAATATCTCAGTCGATATGGCGACTGGCTACGGGATGGACGGTCCGGGGATCGAAGTCCGGTGGGGGTGATATTTTCCGCACCCGTCCAGACCGGCAACGGGGTCCCACCCAGCCTCCTACACAATGATTACCGGGTGTTTCTCGGGGATAGAGCGGACGGGGCGTGGCGTTGACGAGGTTAAAGAAAGCGTAGAGCTATACCTCCACTCCCCCTCTGGGCCTTCGTGGCCTATTCTAGGGTGAACTTTACCTTTGAACTTTAACCCTTTGACGCCTAATGTCAACTATAGTGGTCGTACCGCACCGCTAACCTCTAAAGTTGCATTTTACATATTTATTCAACAAACGTAGATACTGAATATGTTAAACATGGTATAAAATCTACGCTTTTTTCTCTTCAAAATGCAGTTTGTTTCATAATTCTAACGTATTTGATTCCTGTATTCACATTTTATATACAGGGTGTGCTAAAATTAAAAGAAATAATTCCGGCGCCAAAATGTTAATAATCACTATAAATTTGTGGGATGCCAAAGAGTGAAGACACGTGTATTGCATTTTACTCTACGTTCAAACAACTCTTTACCCATACCTTGTGGCGAAAATAGTGGCTATCTCCACTCACTCCTGCGCAGGTTTTCTCGACGAGATGGTGTTTCAAACACAGACAGCTTCACCTATCTACTTACATGATATGTTCCCAATACCATGTACTTTAGATTCCCATATTCTGCGTATTCCATGTAAGATAGTACTTGAAGGTACAGACCATAAAATCCACTTTCGGTCCTCTTTGTTCCTGCATCGACAGACTCTTCTATTTTACAGCTGAATTCAAGGTGTATAGAAAATACTCTAGATGGAAGTACTGTTAATGTCGGATCTGTTGGCGAGGGATTTCAACAGTCTAATTGTTCGCCTTTCAGCTCTCTATACAATACTGGGCAGCCCAAACACACTTCACAAAATGAAGAAGCATAATACACGCGCGCGGAAATTGTAGAGTGACATTATTACCAGCAGAGAGACAGAGAGGCCAGTCTTTTTGAGGCCTCTTTTACTCTTGCACATGAAAGGCGTGTACACGATTATTTGGAAGATGCCTGGGGTGAGAAAAACGAATTCGCATGGACTTTGCTGTTCATTTATATAGTTATTTCGCCTGTAGCATTTCCTGTACTTAATACCTGGCGAATTCTTTCATTACACGTAATTGGTGAATTTTATATTTCGGATTCCTCGCAGCTATCGTCCAGTCTGGTCATTTAAATGACTTTACATATATTCGTACATTCTGACACAAAACGATGTGCATGAGAAACCGACACACGGTCCCGCGTTTGGGCCAGATTCCAAAATTAATGAGGTACTAACAGACCTTTTTTTTTTTTACCGGAGGGTCACGGTTCTTGGAAAAGTGTTAGCGGGAATTCTTCTTGTTTTGGGACTGCTTCGCCCATAACATCAAGGTTGTGCGATCTTCCGCAACGTTAGGAAGTATCTACGTAACGACACATTTCCAGGAGATACGAATCCTCAACATGAACCTCAGTTTTAAGCCGCGTCAGGTGACTGAACGGCCAGCAAAACGACGTTTCTAGAACCATCTGCGTTCTACAATAAAATGGTTTATTCCATTCTACCACAACCATAATATATTAGTTTCTTGGTTACATATTTCGGTTTTTACAAAACCATCTTCAGGCCAATGTTAACCACAGGGAGGTACATTTATTGTGTACATACATTATGGGATCCAACAGTGTTTACACAAAATCGTAACAATCATAATGATTTTCCTTTTAAAAATGTAAGTGTAATATATATATAATAGGGCATATGTTATTATTAATAAACACTATGGGATACCATAATGTATGCACACACTGAATGTACAGGGTGAGTCTCTCGCTAGAGGGCCCAAACTATTGTCTATGTATACAGTCGAACAGCGCGGTTTTCTCTTTCGTAAATACTGGCAAACAGGTTCATTTAAAGCATGCCAGATGGCATTTCGAACGGAATTTGATGAAAGACGTGCACCATCGATGTGTTGCATCCAGAAATTGGTTAAAAAGTTAGAGACAAGGGAAAGCCGATCTAACGCCTGCCGACTTCTGTCTTTGGGGGCCTATTGAAGGGCAAAGTGTACAAAAATACACCCCACACAATTGAACAACTCAAAGACGCTATACGCCAAGAGATTCAAGCCGTCAACGTCGACACTTTGTGAAAAGTATTCCAGAATTTGGAGAAACGCTTTCCAGTGTGCTTGGATGTGAAAGGAGACCAGTTTCAGCATCGATTATGTGCAGGTCCTGTTTTGCATCGTTCCCGGTATGTGTATATAAATTTTAAAGTTATTATCCCAATAACATAATTTTGTATAGACAATGGTTTCGGGCCTCTAGCGAGAGACTCTCCCTGTACCTCCCTGTGGTCAACATTGGCTGAAGACGGTGTTGTAAAAACCAAAACACGTTACCAAGAGAGTAATGTATTATGGTTGTGTTCAGACGGAATATACCATTTTATTGAATACCAGATATACATCGGGATGTCTCCCAGTAAAAGACAAATTTTAGCTCGTCTGTGTTCTGGTCAACGGAGCAAATTGGATATCGCGGTCCGGCGACCAGCACCGAGACGGTCCTCGAAAACTTCGCTATACCCGCCAATCAAGCACCTGACTCGGCTCCGAGCCCAGGAAATGTTTTTTTTTTAAATTCAGTTTTCGTGGAATCTTCATGTCAAATATCCTGACGACACAAACGGTAACAAACTAACAAACTAGCAGTAAGAATGTGAATGTGGAATAAAACAAAGGCCAGTACGTAATTCATGGCAAGTTAACTTTCATACAAATTGAACAGTAGCCCTATGTCTAAGGTTTGAGTTTAAGTTACAGAATTCCATAATTTATTTCATTAATTTATGGTGTGTCATACAGGTTTTTGGTTGGGAAACCTGAAGGAAAGAGACCACTTGGGAGACTCAGGCGTAGATGGGAGGATAATATTAAGATGGATCTTCAGGAAGTGGGATGTGGGAACATGGATTGGATCGAGCTGGCTCAGGATAGAGACAGGTGGCGGACACTTGCGACTGTGGTAATGAACTTTCGGGTTCCATAAAATGCGAAGAATTTCTTCAATAGCGGAAAACCTCTTGGCTTCTCAAGAAGTACTCTGCTACGTGGGGTAAGTGAATAAGTGAGTAAGTACGTAAGTAAGTAATTAAGTAAGTACGTAAGTAACTATGTAAGTAAGTTCGTAAGTAAGTGAGGAATTAAATAATTAAATACGTAAGTAATTAAATAAGTACGTGAGTAAGTGAGGAAGTAAGTAATTAGGTAAGTACGTAAGTAAGTAACTATGTAAGTAAGTACGTAAGTAAGTAAGTGAGGAAGTAAGTGATTAAGTACGTAAGTAATTAAGTAAGTACGTATTTAAGTACGTAAGTGAGGAAGTAAGTAATTAAGTACGTAAATAATTAAGTAAGTAAGTAAGCAATAAGTAACTATGTAAGTAAGTACGTAAGTGAGTAAGTAAGTGAGAAAGTAAGTAATTAAGTACGTAAGTAAGTAATTAAGTAATTATGTAAGTAAGTAAGGAAGTACGTAAGTAAGTACGTGAGGAAGTAAGGAAGTAAGTAATTAAGTGGGTACGTAAGTAAATAATTAAGTAAGTACATAAGCACTTAAGTAACTACGTAAGTAAGTACGTAAGTGAGTAAGTAAGGAAATAAGTAAGGAAGTAAGTATAGTTTTTCATCTCACGGAACCAAGAAAATCAAGGCAGTTCATTACCGTCTAGACGACATGGCAAGTGTCTTAAAGTGTTTTAATACGGAGATCCCAACCAGTCTGAGGCATAGGCCAGTGACCGGAATTTGCATTTTAATAGACCCTCCTGGTTACACGATTAAATTTTCCTTCTATTACATTTTATTTCCCTCACGAAATATAACTAATGGTCTAAGACTGCAACAGGAAACATGACATTCTAAATTTGCATAAACATTTTCTTTGTTATACAATTTTTTGAAGAGAAAATTACAAAAATGTAGAATCCTTAAATAAATTTCACATCATTTAAATATTATTCGGTCTCAAGAGTACATTTTATAAGGTGCCAGAAAGTGAAGCTGAATGAAAGATGTGAATAGAGCTCCTAGCTATTAAAAGGTACAATTCTACAAGACATAAATCTGGGGCACTACACCGAATATTACTTCAGAACAACCCATGACACAGTAAAATCTATTGACCTCAAAGTAAGACAAAAACCAATTCAATTACAATCCGTCAGGGTCGTGCACAATAAAGGATATGCAAAGAACTGACCTTAGTATAAATTTATCTCAGTAATTAACCATCTTGATGCACAAAATTTTGTTTTACAATAAGTTTATTTCATGCCTCTACATTTTTCGAACACATGTGCTCATCATCAGGAGGTCAAAATTGTATTATAATGTATTATATATTATGTAATATATAAAAAATATATAATATAAATGATATATGTAATATATAATATATATTATATAGTACATAATATATTATAATAAAATTTAATTTTTACCTCCTGATGATGAGCACATGTGCTCAAAACATGTGGAGGCATGAAATAAACTTTTCGTAAAGCAAAATTTTGTGCAAAATTTTGGTTAATTACTCAGATAAATATATGTGTATATAACATATATCTTATATATTACATAAAATACATTATATATTACATAACATATAATGTATTAAAATACAATTTTGACCTGCTGAGGATGAGCATGGTGCTCGAAACATGTAGAGGCATGAAATAAAACTTATTGCAAAACAAAATTTTGTGCATCAAGTTGGTTAAATACTGAGATAAATATACTGAGATGCAGCACGGTCAGCAAAACGTCAAAGCTTATTATAAATGTCCCGGCGTATAGATATGTTATCTCCTGTCTATAAAACGTTAAATTTCCACTTCCAGACTCCAAAGCTGTCACCGAAACTGTACATTTATGTCATTCAATATCACTCCGGAGGGACCAGAAACTGGACAGAAAGAGAATATCCAAGCGAAATCTGTACTTACTCTAACAGGCACCGTTAAACTTACGACTTTAGCCGAACTTGCAGTAAATCCGTTTATAACTTTCTTGTTTTACTCGTAGCTAGCTATACATGATTTATTTAATGATGCTGTCCGTAGCTCAAGATTATATGTCGTCAGGTTGTTGGGGGATAAATAATTAATGAATTGTAAATTTCAGGAAAGTAAGATGGGCTCCCGCAGTTGGACTGGGCTGACTGAAAAAAAAAGACGACATATTAGTCAAACCGGATATCCGGTTGAATTTTGATACAACGATAGACACATCTGCCCGAATGTCAGTCCTTTGGACATGAAAGTTTTTGAATATGTCTTATAACACGACGGTTAGAGTATGCGCCAGGTGCTTATGGATTAACCTTTAGACGTCTAACGTCAACTATAGTGGTCGTACCGCACCGCTAACCTCTAAAGTTACATTTTATATATTTATTCAACAAATATAGGTACTGAACATTTTAAACATGGTATATATTCTCCGTTTTTTTCTCTTCAAAATGCAGTTCGTTTCATAATTCTAACGTATTTGGTTTCTGTATTATTCACATTTTATATACAGGGTGTACTAAAATTAAAAAAAATAATTCCGGCGCCAAAAGGTTAAGAAACTCTTTTTCTGTCCACGCAATGTGATAATATGATTCGTATAACTCTGTTCACCATCTATTGCCACTTCCCACAGCACAATTAATTGTATGAATTCTGTGTGTAATTTTATTTCCTGCAACTTAGGAACGCTATATTCTACCATCTTTCCACATACCAATCCGAGTTTTAAGGAACCAACTCTGTATGTCGAATTTTCAATTTTCACAAATTATTACTCAAGAATTGTTTTGTATGGGTGTGAAACTTGGTCGCTGACATTGCGGGAGGAAAGGAAGCTGAGGGTGTTTGAGAACATGGTGTTGAGGAGAATATTTGGACCTAGGAGGGACGAGGTAACCGGGGAAT
>Ga0123352_10017829_pt1 | contig 11310 bp, 4 predicted proteins | sample TergutLab28metaG_FD_89700 | JGI IMG/M metagenome (GOLD analysis project Ga0123352, IMG submission 89700) | Labiotermes labralis P1 segment gut microbial communities from Petit-Saut dam, French Guiana - Lab288 P1 | ecosystem: Host-associated > Arthropoda: Insects > Digestive system > Gut ... | reverse complement strand
GGGATTTTTTAGGGATTTTTTAATGAACGGTTTTTTACGTGTTCCGTTCTTAGGGTGATGATATCAAGAAATATGAGAAGCGCTGATAAAAATATTATGCGTGAGAGAAATGATAAAACGTACAAAATTTTAGTTGGAAATTTGACAGGATGATACCATTTGGGAGAAACAGACGTGGGTTGGATGATAATATGAGAAATGATTATCAAGAAGTGTTGCTAGGAAATTTTTCACCGGTTCAACGAAAATAGACTTCGCAAGGGCCCTGCAGCTTGGATATGCTGTAATTTTACTACTGACCCGTTCGGAATTGCTCTGTATTCGTCCTCTTTCATTTATGTCCAGAATTTCATAACATACGAGATTTCTGGTTCTCATTTTTGTGAGTATTGTTATATGTTTGTCAGGACTGTGGCGCCGTGTGATTTGAGAGATAGACACTCGGGTTTCTAAGGAACTTTCATCTTTTTCTTCCTGAAGATGATGCAAGTTCTTTGAAATGTTGAAACTTGTTTACTAAAGTACACCGCGTCGTATCTCAGAAGCCCGCAACCTTAATAACTCGTCGCATCTTTGGAATGCGCCTCTTTCACACCTACACACACCTCCGTAGCTCTGTCTTCGAGTCTTGCTGGTATCCATCAGCTTTAAATCTGGCACTGATCATCCGTCTTTGTTCCTTACATTGTGTGCAGTTGTACTTCCCTTGATTGTCTCTCTCTCTCAACCTTACTGTATCCCTGTCCTTCTAACAGTGCGTCACAGTCTCATTTCAACCCCAACCCATTTCCCTTCAGTCTCTGACGTCAGCACGTAGGCTCGCACGTGGATCTATGACGTCATTGAGAGGGCAACAAACTTGGTAGCGGAACTTTGTCAGAAAATCCGCGATTCTTTCTCACTGTCTGCTGCATTATGACAAACGGTTCGTTAGGAATTAGAAGGCTTGGATATTTACTGAATTCAAGCGGATATTCAGTTGAAGTTTAGTGAAGATATATAGGTCTAACGTGACGTAATTATTTAAAGGACCACATTTTCGGATATTGATCCCATCTATGCTAGTGGATAGCCCCCCCAGCTAATGATCTTAATAATTGATCAACTTCATGCACAAATTCTTGTTTTATGATGAGTTTATTGTATTCCTCTACATGTTTCGAGCACTATTACGCTCATCATCAGGAGGTCAAAATTGTATTAAACAGCATCTGGTTTCATCACATTCTGTAGGTGGCCGTCCGGTGCACGTGAACCGGACGGCCACCTACAGAGTGTGATGATAATGCTGTATAATACAATTTTGACATCCTGATGATGAGCGCAGTAGTGCTCGAAACATGTAGAGGAATATAATAAACTTATTATAAAACAAGAATTTGTGCATTAAGTTGGTCAGTTTCTAAGATTATACTGAGATGCAAAACATTAAAAAAAACCGGCTAATGGTTTGCGTGTATCAGGTGTTCGCTTGAAACAATGACTATTTAGAAGCTGGTGTAGGCTACGCCCTGCGAATTGTCTTTACATGCGATGAGGAAACGTAGAAACTGCTGCATGTATTGCTGTATCATTTTGTTGTGGTTGTTTGTGGGATGCTGCACTCTGATCCCGTGATTCAGCTGTGCACCTCGGAATTTGATTAAACTCTCACGGCAGTTCGTAATCTGCTTGCAGAACGGGAGAGTAATAGCGTTCATGATTAGGCCAGTTCGTGTGGAAAATTAAAAGCAAAATGACGTCATTACCCCTCGTTATGCGTTGTCAGGTGCAGGACTTTCCCGGTCGGATGACATTGGCTGCATTTACAATTCACATCACGGAATTCTGAATACTTTGCTTATTGCTAAATGCGTGGAATGTGACTATATACACGTACTGTAACAAACTTGAACCTTAAGTTTGGAAATATTTAATTAATTTGATATCGTCGAAGTTTACATTTATATACACGCATGGCTAGTGCTTCTATTCACAAAAATCCTTTGTAGGGCTAGTAATGATACCGGCCCAAATGTCCAAGGAATCGTGGTTCGATTACCGATAGGGGCAAGCGTCTGAGCCAACTATGGAGCCCACCAAGCATCCTCTTTAGTGGATACTGGGGGTTTTATTTTCCTGCTACAAAGCGGTCCGCGTGTCAAGGTGATCCCTGACCTCCATCTCATTCCGATATTAACAATTATTGGAGCCGTACACAGAGAAAATTTCACCTTTTGATGGTCTGTAGGTTAATCTCAATTCAACTCAACGGTTTTTTAGTTTTTTCAGACTTATCCCACATGTCATGGTCCGAAGACAATTAACAGAGCCGTACGTAATTCAGGTTTCATGCAACTGTTACAGTTAATGTTGCAGTCACCAAACATATTACCTGATATTTGAAAGATGTCAGCCGATATGAGAGGCGTATAGTTTTGTAGCTTTATTTAGGTTTTTATAAAATCTCCGTGACTGTTAAACATACTTGAGGTTCAAATTGCATATCAGTTCTTGGAGATATTCTTGACAACAACGTATAGAATATCAAACTACCATTTGAAAGATCTAATGACCACTTGACGTCACTGGGATGTCGTTAACGTTTCATAATACTACGTCACTTTCTTTCCATTCTGTGCGTAAAATAGATTGGGAATAATACTACTCAAGAATACGCTGCGTTTGACTCATTTCTTCTAGATTTTATAATATAATTCTAAGAGCTCGGTTATTTGGAAACGGGCTGGTTGTTGCCAGTTCACAACACAATTAAAGAAGTTTGGGAATTGTTGGCATTTGTTTGTCATTCTGTTCTCTTTGAAACATAAGAGTTCTTCCGGTTAAAATTTTGATGCAATATCGACGTGTTGATCTGTGTTGTAGTTCTCTGAACATTCATTACTAGTTATACACTAACGTTCACTTCAGAAAGGAAATTGCACTGGTTACAGATATTGAAAACTTTGCGAGACTGTTTTTCGCTGTCAGTATTGAGTGTACTTGTCTGTGCTTTATGGGTCTTGTCATTATAGCGCAGATAATCCCCATTCGAATAACAGTGATCATAATTATAATTTTTTCTACCAGAGTTTTCTTATTTCGGTGTACTGGGGAAAAATTCGACGTAATTTGCTCCCCACCAGTTTTCGAAGTTCATTAGAATGTTGCATAGGGTTACCAATGCCTAAAGAAGTATTGTTTAGCTCAACTCTCTTAAGATAATTCTACTCTGAGGTCTTGTGGTAACCATCGTGTGGTGTTGTCAGTATCATAGCCCATCACTGTGCCGTCACGGTCAGTAAGTGGCCAGGTAAACTACAACAAACTACAACAATTTTCGAGGTAGATTTAAACTCTTTAAAAAAGAAGCGTAGAGTGTTTTATTTAAAAACTCAGTCCATACCGCGCAGTAAACACTTTTCATATTGGTTATAAAAACCAAGCATTTTATGTCATCTAAAGCAAAAGTCGTTGTTTGTTCTGAGATAAATACACAACACATAAATACAGTGTTGGCAAAATGTACTGTTTTTGATTGTTCAACCTGTTGGTGCATCAAGTATCCAGCAGGCTTTAAAAGGTTAAACTTAAAGGTAACGGTTTTCCTTTACAAGATGAATTATTGTGACATGTTCTTATTGTCTTTCTCCCTGTCAAAATTTCTTAAATAATGTTCCTAAATCACTGGAAGAAGAGTTATATTCTGTTTGTTATTGTGTAGCTGCACTACACTGTCTACTCCTTCAGTCTATTCGGTCTACAAATAACGAATAGCGTTACACGTAGCTTCGCCGAATGTTTGTATTACAGATGTATCGGAATTTGTTTTTGTTTTGAGGTCACAGATGTAGTTACATCATTTTCAAATGGTTGTTTTATTAATCAAAGTGGACAACGAAGGCGAGAGTATTACCCCTACCTTTGAAATGTGCTAGCCTTTTGAACTTGAAATGAAGAGAATGCACGTTGTTGTTACAATGGACTTTGCTATAATATTCTGTGTTTTGTTATTTGCAGCTTTGTTGTAGCCTCTGCCATATGAACATGTGAACTTTACTTTATGTAACTTGTTTTTTGTTTGGTATATAAATGGAAAGCTTATGGCTCGGCTGAGGAGTGGTTATTCTTGCTATATCTATCTTGTTTAGTTATTGTATGTGAATGTAAATTTTGTTCATATTGGCCTTTTCTATTTCAAGGTGTTTTGTCGTATTTTTCTTTATTTTCTTATAAATTCTGTCTGTGTGTCTTGGCACTTGTAATGTTTCAAATGTTGCATCTTAACTCCGTGGAGTACAATATAGATTTCACGTTGGGCGCCATTTGCATAATATGTATTTGTTCATTAAACTTTTGACGAATGTATGTTACATAATGTACATGTGTATAACTGAAATAATACAGTGTGACATTGTATTGTAATGTAATGACCATATGTGGTAACTTATTTTATGTTAGGTTTGTGGCTGCGCCGCCAAACTTTTCAAGTAGATGAAATTCCGTATCTAAATTAACCCCTTTAAACGCCGAATTAAATCCCATCTGCCATTTGCTGGCATAATTTGGAGCTCACCATATTCTCCACGTTAGCAGGTTACGGGTTAAAATTATCTGTTGTTATTATTTATTTCAATAAACGTCTGTAAAGGAAGTATGCTAATATTTGAAGACGTAGAACAGTTCGTGAATACGGAGACAGACATCTACTACACCCTACACTATTCGAATGAATCGTGTTTGCTGCCTCCATCCATTTTCGCATCATGTAGGGGCGAATTATGCTGCCAGAATTTTGTGCAAATTGTAAAAACATCTTCGGCCAGCTCAGAAGCCTCCATTCTTGGCACTCGTGTCTGTCATTTATTCTTGTTTCGGAATAACCAAAATTATTTAAAAGTTGATTACGTTTCATATTTAAGTCACTGTGTTAGTGAATGTAGTTGGCTGATGTGAAGGCAGTGGTCGTCAGAAACGTTTGAATGTTTGTTCATATTTCACTCCAGAGAAATCATACATACTATGTTCTGTTGCCGAGTTTCGTAGTTGTGCGTGCGAATGAGTTTTTTTGTGATATTCTTATGTGAACGTAAGTCATAAGTGAAACAAAATTAACAGTACAAATTTGAACCTTTCAACGCCACATGATTAGTGGCCCTTATCTAGCCTACAGCCAGGTTTAATGCGACGTGTCTCCAAGTGAAGCACACTGTGTGAGGTGCGCAACGAGTATTTGTACAGAATAATGTGGACTGGATATGGTCTTCAAAAGTTTAATGTGTGAAATTTGTCATTTTAATTCGTATCCACTGAAATCTGGTAATATAAATAGCTAAATTTGTCCAGAAAAAGTGTCTTTTACTAATTAAACAAAAACATTCACTTTTTTATTTCAACCCTTTTGAGGAACAAATTTTCATATTTTTTTCATTCAATTTTTAGCCTATCTTACGACAGGTACGTAGCCTCATTCAGAGCGATTTCTCAACAGAGCGCCATCTAGTGCTTCCTTTTCCAATTTAAAATATTACTTTTTCGAGTCTTATTGACATGAGAGCAATGTTACACTGACCGCAATACGTGCGCGAGTGAGAGTGCGTCCCGTAGATGTCGCTGTTCTTGATAGTTGAAATGAAAATAATGGCCTAATATTTATTTCCCTACACTATCCAAGTCTTGAAAACGAAAATATTTTACATAATAATGTGTTATACTGGAACTGCCCTGACTATACAGTTATGCACAATGGCAGCAGTGCAGTAAAGACGATCACAGTGTTTGTATTAGCAAATGCATTTTCTTCGGGACATCGCTGGACACAACTTGTCTTGTGGAATGGCCAATGTGAACAAAGCTAATTAAGGTACAACCAACTTCATGTAACGTGTTATTCTTTACAGATACAAGGAAACTGAAACTCTCTTGGAAAGATCGTATGTATTTCTTTGCCCATCTCCCACGTAGCTTTTTGTGCGTGCGTGCGTGTTTGTGTATTTTGTTTCCCTTCTGCTTTCCCTCACAGTGGTAGAATAAATTCTAACAACGGTGACAATGTAGACTGCTTTTTGATTGGATGTGACACCGTACCAATGTTCCGGAGAAATATGGAGGCTGCGCTTTAATTCAAAAACGTATCTCCCAAGCTGCACGGCGTCACATCCCAAAGGAAAGCAATTTCTTCCTCCCTGCTGGCATGCATTTCACCTGAACGGAAGGCATATGCAACTCCTGCGACTGGCTTTGATCTTTTGAGTCTAAGTCCCCTAGAGTTTTCTGCTAGGTCAGTCTAAAGAAACGTGAGCTCGTTTTGTGAGGGCTTCTTTTATCTTGGATCTCATCACACATAAACCCTGTGACTATTTTTATTCGAAGGGTACCGGTACCGCAAACATAAATACATGTTTCGTCTTTCCAATGCATGTAACATGCCCTCCCATCTACATTTAACTAACTGAAGCACTTATTCACTCGCTCACTCAATGGAACAGATTACTATTTGAGAAGCTAATAGTTTCTCGGCTAACCAACAAATCCCCAGCGGTTTTTGAAATGCGAACGGTCATTGACGTCGTCATAACTGCCTGCCATTTGCCATTTGTTCCTGTCCTGATACAAATTAATCTACGTTCTTCCATTTTGTATCTTTAAAATTCATTTTAATATCATTCGTCTTTGCTCAGATCTTGTAAGCGATATATTTCTTTCAAGTCTCCTAACCAAACTCCTGTATGCATATCACTTTCTCCCTACGTAGTGCATGCTTTACCTGTCTTATCCTCCTCTACCTGATGGTGAGGAGCGCACATCGTGACGCTCCTCATTGTGCAATTTCCTTGAACCCCCCCCCCTCCCGTTACTTTCTCCCCCTTATATCCAAGTAGCCTATCTGCCTCAATAATCTATTCTCGAACTCCCTCATCCTGTGTTCTTTCCTTTATTCACGCGAGAAACTATTTCAACTCCTATACAAGACAACAGACAAGGTTCTACAGGGTTATTCGAAATGATTTTCGGGTTTTTAACAACTTGTCATACACAATACACTTGAGGTAGGAGTATATGTATTTTTTTTATTTAATAGAACAACACTCCAGGGTTTTGTTACATAACTTGCGGGTGCTCTATATATGCACCCTTTATGATTATACAAACATCAACACGATAATCGAGTTCGTTCCAAACTGTTTGTAGCATGTCAGCGGTGATGGTTACAACGGTGGTTCTGATTCGTACCTTCAGTTCCGGGATACTTGCGGGAAGAGGAGGAACATAAACCTGATCCTTGACATAACCCCATAGAAAGAAATCACATGGGGTTGCATCTGGAGAACGAGGTGGCAAGTTGTTAGAACCCCGACAATCATTTCGAATAACCCTGTACTTTAACGTCAACCGACAAATGCACTTAACACAATAAAATTTATGATAAATATTTATCTGCTACATGTTTCGGCACAGGAGTACCCCGTATAGGGAGTCTTTCAGATCAAAGGAATACGAACGCAGCACGCTAATCTGGGCTTACGTCGTCTTCATTGGAATGATTAAAATACTGAAATTCTAAAAGATATAAACTTAATAAACATAAAACTACAACGTTGTGATATTAAAACCATGTGATAGCCGTTTCGGGTATTTATATTCTGTATGGCGTATGCATAGGGACATTTGTCTTGATCTCTGTGGTCCGAGGAGATCTAGTCCAGGTGAAGGGTGTTAAGTATGTCTTGTCGGGCGGCGTATTCGTGAGAATTTGCACAGTGGTTTTGAGTAACATTAAAAAGTTGCTGTTTATCCAAATTTTAATCTTCGCTTTCCTAACTATAAAACGCGGAGACTAAAGGTTATGAACCAAACGAACGTAGATATTCTATCATTTAATGTAGAATGAACTCCTTCATGCATGCAGTCTTTGTTTTGGGTATCGTTCCCAAATGGTTGGACTTTCCCACAGTTCGGATACTTTTTTGTTCATTTTAGTTTTGCCATTTTGTCCTGAATTTTGTTTGCCAAACACACTTCTGATATGAAAGTTAGATAATAACGGGCGGTTTTATAAAACGCTTATGTGGAATAGCATGATATTGCGACATTGTATTACAGTTACGTCATTACAGCCGCGCTGTTCAGAAGTTGCGAAACGACCGAAGTTACGGCTCGAACCATCCCCAATATAGTGCAGTTTGTGGCGCTTTTCGATCTCAGCATAAATCACTCCCGAGGTTATGAGCGACAAGTAACAGCTCTTTTAACGCGAGCTCCTGTTTTTTATTAAGTTACGTAATAGGAATTGAGATGGTCAAGACACCTCTACAATAAACTAACCAGAAACTAACAAATGTTTATCATACACCAACATATGCACGAATAAGTAGTGTAAATTTATGTTAAATTACTCCCACATGTTTTGGTGTTGATGCACCATCTTTATGGAGTTTACAAGTTGTGTTAGCTAAAGTTATGAATTATTAAAATGATATAAAATACAATATAGTGATGTGTTGTTATGATAAAATCTTGGTAAATGTAAATGGTAATTATCCTTATTGTTGCACCGTCCATATCGTCGAATTATTTAATTAGTATACCAACTGATGCACATACATAAAAATTCCACATTAAAACATTAAAGTTGCTCCGACATGTTTCGATCCTAAGATCATCATCATGGAGCTACACTTTCCTCGCTAAAGTCACTATTAAAATTAGTCGCTGATTAATTTCGTTGTGTAAACAGGGTGTTGTGGCAGCATGTCTTATTGTGTAAGGTTATGTTGTTGAGAGTGCCCGACTGCGGGTGTGCGCCCTGTGTTTTGCTGCGTGATACGGGCTCGGTATCACGCAGCAAAGCACAGGACGCACACCCGGGTTCGATGTTTTTGCATAGTTTTACTTATACTGTATACGTAATGCTTTCATTTTGCTTTTCCGTCTTATTATTAGTTATACAGGAAAGAATTTTTTTTTTAATTCTGAACAATTCTAAGAAACTACACCTGCCTTGAAGCGTAAAGGTATAGAGTATTGTCTGGGACTGGCATACCGTTAGCGGTCCATTCATCCGGCAGATACGGAAAAAATATATATCTTAGCAATTTGCCGTCCTACGTACGTATTAACGCGAAAGCTGACTAATTAGTGTTCATCTGACCGCAATGTAGCAGGCCCTTCGACATTGCTGAAAACATGTAGACTACATTCTGATCAGGTCGCTGTATCAATATTGTGGGAAATCATGTCACTCAGTATCAAAATGTAATCAATTAAACTCGGGTTGAATGGATTAATGTTTCGCACATTGTCCAAGGCACTGTTTTCAAGTTCAGTTCGGCCACGTAACACTGCCGCACGGAGAAAGTTTTGCTGTCCCCCCCCCCGATTAAATTCTTACCTATGAAGGTAAATAACTATGCTGCAAATAATTAAGGATAGTAAAAAATAAGAGTTTGTGAAGGATATTAGGTAAAAATTCTATTTAATTGCACGTACATGGAGACGCATCACCATGCAATTGTACGAAAAATGGCCCTTAAACTAATATATCGTTAGGTAACAAGAAATCTAAATACAGTTACTATTCTTATTCTAGTACTGTAAAAATTCATAAATGTCTGAAGGAACGAATCGTCATCAAATAAAAATGATAATTTATTAAAGTGACATTTATAATTTTTTAAGTGTCATTGTTACAATGAGACCAACAATTGAATCATAATGCGCGGAATGTAAAATGTAAAGAAAAAAATATTCCTTTTGGGATTTTAGTGGAATTTTCTTCGGAACTGCATTTTAGGAAACATACATGTAGGAATAGTGAAGTTCAAAGTCCACGATGTGACTTTTACGTACGTATGGGGACATGTATTTCTTCCAGTATTTCGGTTTTACCCTCTGAGTATAATTCCACCAATGCTCCGTACTCATTAATGTGTAACCGACGCTATACAATTTCGCCAATTAATGGGGTCGTTAAACAACAAATTAAGAAGTTGCGTTATGTTAGGAATTTCATTTCGCGACACGGCGCCCCCTCCTTTTGGGCCAGGGCCTCCTCATTATCTAGGCTTCACGATCACACTCAGACACAGCACATTCGGTAGGTATCCTCTAGACGAGTGATAGGCCTGACGCAGAGTCCTCTGACAACACACAACACTCAACAGACAGGCATCAATGCCCTCAGCGGGATTCCAGAGTGCAATCCCAACAAGCGAGCGGTCGCAGACGCACGCCTTAGACCGCGCGGCCACTGGGATTGGCTCAGCTTGGAATACTAGACGAAAACAAAGCCTATATTCAGTCCTAAATATTAGTTCCTGATTGTAACGTTCAACTCACCTGTGTGGTTTGCATTGTTTTATTTAACCTGTCTGATGCTTGTTATTATGTACTGTCCTGTAGTGATTTTGTTAGTGCTGATCTTTCACAGCCGATAGATGTACTAGTGTTGTGTTTTAGTCTGTATCTGTTTTTGTGACTGTCAGTTTTGCTATGGCTGCTTTGTAGGATTAGTAGCAATGTGTCAGTGTGTCATTGTTTAGTTTTAAGACACTTCAGTTCATTCTTTACGTTTAATCTCAAGTTACTTCAGCTGCCATTAGCTGTGTGACTAGAGATAAATACACCTAGAGAAAACAACGACGTCGATTGTATGACCTTGAAACTGTGCTGTTAAATGTGGCACATGCTTTTGCGTCCCCCCCCCCCCTTTGTTTGGTACCATCAGTTCATCTCGTGAGACTTGAGGTGCTTACGGCAGATATATTACGTCTTTCGTGTGTTCTAGGATACGACGCAGTGTAGTTTTGTATGTACATGTAACCTTACGGAGTAACTTGTGGCCTCCACTTCTATTCTGAAGAATCAACACAGCAGTTTCCTTTAATATAGACTACGTTTGTCTGTTTACCAGTTCGGGTGACGTCACGTTCCCCAATATCGTAATATATTTAGTTGATTATTTTATAACCCCGCGTGGGATGTGTGGTGGACAAAGTGGCACAGGGACAGGACTTTCTCCCATTTCTTTACTTTTCTCCTGTCAGTTCCGGGGGAACGTGGTGGCGCAGTTGGTTAAGGAAATGCACTAGAAGCCGGAAGGTCGTGGTTTCGATTCTCGATGGTGGTACTCGGAATTTTTCATTGACTTAATCCTTCCGGACGGACCATGGCCCTGCGGTCGACTCAGCCTCTAACAGAAATGAGTTCCAGGATTATTTCCGAGGGGGGGGGGGCTGGCCGGGCCCCACCACCTTCCCCTTTTAAGCTGCCTCTTGTCTTAAAGTCTGGGACCGCAAAACCCCCGAACACCAAAAGACTTGAAAAGCAAAT
>Ga0123352_10017828_pt1 | contig 11310 bp, 5 predicted proteins | sample TergutLab28metaG_FD_89700 | JGI IMG/M metagenome (GOLD analysis project Ga0123352, IMG submission 89700) | Labiotermes labralis P1 segment gut microbial communities from Petit-Saut dam, French Guiana - Lab288 P1 | ecosystem: Host-associated > Arthropoda: Insects > Digestive system > Gut ... | reverse complement strand
GCTGCTGGCCGCTCGCCCCCTTCTGGGGCCGGGGTCATGGAAGAGAAGAGCTATACCCCCACCCCCCCCCCCTCTGGGCCACACCGGGCCTGTAACGGGATCACTTTACTTTACTTTCATTTAAGGACATTCCTTTCAAACATCGGGTAAAAAAAAGTCAGTTTGTAGACGAAGTATATTGAATACAAATTTCAAGGAAAATAATATATTAGATAAATTCTGCAGTAAATGTATGTTACCATGTATCTATTCCCAGTTGGTTCTATATGCACTGAACAACGTCTTATTCATGATGTGAGGGTCAAAAGCCTGTTGAAGGTTTCCAATTCACAATTCTTATAGGCAGTCTGAGGAATATGTGGAACTTGTCAAGCGAGATTCACCACATTTCTTGGGTGAAATTCGAGCCGGGTATTCCCCAGTAGGTGCCGGGATAGCGTAGTCGATGTAACGACTCGATACAGATTGGAAGGTCGCTTTCAATGTACAGTGGGAGCACGAGTTTTCCTCTTCTCGATTCCTTACACGACTGGCTTTGAGTTTCAACCAGCTTTCTGCACAATTTGTACCGGATATCTCTCTGGGGGTAAAGCGGCCAGGACATGGGTTTGAACACCACTCCCCATTCAGCACTTCTACTCCTCGTCTGAGCTGCATGGCATGCTACTGAATGACCTTTACCCACCTCCTGAATAGATTACAAGATATATGCAAATCACTTATACGTGACTCTAGTCTTGAAACTGTTTACAAGCAACTGATTTAAATACACAATAAAAGAATTAAAAGGAATAAAGCCCCAGTTTAAAATTTAAATATAAAGCAGAAACTGGGCAGGACAATTCCTTCGCTCTAATCAAAATATAAAAAGTCTATACAATGAAATGCAAATTTGCACACTTGTACACCTTGAACAGAAGGCTAAAGAGGCTTCTGACGGTTACAAGGAACATATAACTGACACTAAAAAAGGGGAGACAAATTATGCTAAATATATCCTCGACAAAGGATATAAACATGATTGCAATGATAATCATATATACCCAAGGAAACTGTCCATTGAAGAATGTCTATGGATTTGTCCGCATGTATTTATATTAACATATCGCAACACAATGTACAAAATATTGTGACAGTTTGCGTCTTGTTCGATTTATTTAATGATTATGAAAATGCTAGTAACAGCTTACACAACAATGAGAGGTGAACATAATACAAGAAAGAACAAAACTCATTACATGTAAAAATAGTAATAGCAAAATAATAAAACAGAACACATTCGAGAGAAAACAGTGTTGAAATTGTGGAATATTTAAAAAGGGATTAAGAAACAAGGGTCATGACACGTACGGAGGTAGTGATAATAACAATAAAACTAAAGACACAAAGATTAGAGAAAACAGCTTATACAGCAAAAGATACATCAAGACATGTTAGGGGACATGAGTCATAACACATAGAGCTGTATTATTAGCAATTATAATGCCTAAGAGGATACAGAGCGAGGGATATAAAGTAAGAAATACATGAACAGATACAAAGGAATATAATTCATATAATGCAAGATATTTCAAAGGAACACTTAGGATGAGGACACACAAAATTATTCCAGTCAAGACAAGATCAGTCTGACTGTCTGGATCTCGCATAACAGGATTCAGTGATGGCGATCCAAATGCTTAAGTCACAGTCAGACAACAAAGTGCTGTGTGATGGTGTGTAGAGCGTGACGAATCTCGTGCAGTTTTTTCAGTCGGCCGGTCAGTCAGTCAGTCAGTCAGTCAAGCAGACAATCAGGAGCTCATATCCGTGGTCAGATCACGTTCCCATGATCATCAGGACAGCAGAGAAAAAATGTGGCCGGTTTCGTCACACCAGTCCCCGTCAATTTAATACGATAGCAAATATTCCTCTATAAATTTACAGTGATAATAACTTAGTATGGTGTAAATAAGCTTAATTTGACCTACGACAAAATTCGTTTAATGAAATTTGATACTAACAAAAAAAACTATACAATATTTAAACACAAGTTAATATAAAAAGTAATGGAAGTTGTATTTGTAAGTTTGCCTGCAAACGGAGATCATCTGTACATGGGTCTGTTGTTCCTTCCAATAAAAGAATAGTAAATTCAGAGATTATTTATTTTATTACAAAGTTACTCAAAGCACAAGAATTACTAATAAGCATGTCGGTGTCTTCTGTAGAAATATACATGGCCTTTGTAAGTAGAACAATTCTTTAGCGAATAGAACGGAAGGAAATTCAGCTTCTCGTCGTCCTCCGTTCAGTCGGCTGTTGAGAGTTTTGTACTGCAGTTCCCTTCGGGGATGAGGTTTCATTAGTTTAAGGAGATAAAATTTTCAAAAGCCACTGTATCCATTATATCTCCTGTTATACATCTTCCTCAGATACAAATCTATATCCACTGCTGCCACATTTAATGCAGTAAAGTGCTGACCGTTCGCACTAGAAACAAGCTGTTTTAATATTTCACTTTAGATAATGAAACACATGTCATATTTTTCACATGAATTCTATGAAAGCCAAGAACCCAAAATTAGCACTGCAGTAATTATTACAGGTTTTCCTTGTTGTTTCTAACATCTATGCATTCTTTAAGGTATTCCGACGTAGCAGAAAATAAGTGGAGGACGTAGAAAATCATATAATAGGTGGTTTATTATTTTAAAATTCTTTAATTTAATTAGTTGGAAAAATAGAAGGCGTTTGTTGCTCTTTTTCTGCCGTCGCTATGCGAATGTTGCAATTGGTACTATCGAATAGGCGTCTATATCGACTGGTATTCGGGACTGATTGTTTTGTGTAGTCTTGACTGACGTCAACTGCTGTTCTGTCTTATGAGTCAGATTCAAATCGGACAGATTTGGTGCGCTCCCACCCTTAAAAAGGAGTAGAGCAAACAGAAGATTCTGTGGAACACAAGTGATAACATATCGGCTGTCGTAACAGCGGAGTACGACAGAACGCATTAAATTAAAGCAAACAGCACGAACAAACACCGAGAAGAAGAAATTATGTGGAGAATTTTGTAACTTGTCTGTTACATAAGTAATTGCAACAGTAATAACCGAAAAAGAACAATTTCCTGATTAAAGAAACCTAAACGTATCTTACACAATTAGTTTGTGGTTTCAATCATTTGAACTAATTTAATTTCTATTAACTAATTTAAAACCTTCAAGAAAGCCTATGATATTGTTATGAAGAAGAATTTGTGCTGTATTCTCAAAAAGCTTTGTATTTCCATCAAAAAAGCTAAGTTAAAGACAGGGCAGTCAGTATACAGAATGGCTAAGGGCTGGACGGTCCGGGAATTGAATCCCGGTGGGGACGAGATTTTTTGCACTAGGCTAGACCGGCCCTGGCACCCACTCTTCTTCCTATACAATGGATACAGCATCATTCCCGGGTGGTAAAAGTGAAGATAGTGGCCTTGACCACCCACCCCATCTATAGCCGAGGTTAAATATAGAGTACAGCTGTACCTCTACTTCCCCTCTGGGCTTTCGTAGTTCTTCGAGGGTGAACTTTAATATGTTTACAACCTATAGCAAAGGCAGGATAGGCAAAGTTTGTCTGACACATTTCCAACTAAACGTGATCCGAAATATGGGATTATTTTCGCCATTGCTTCTCAGCTCAGAATAAAAGTGAAAGGAACGTATCAGCTTCTTACGTAAGATTATAATATAAAATTATTAGGCGAAAGAAATTATAAGGGAAAATATGGAAACTTTATTAGTCACTTGTAAGGAGGCTGATCTAGAAGAAAATTCTGAGAACACTTCAGTATATGGCCATCACTTTTCAACACAGTGTAACACAAAATCACAAAAAAAAAATTAAAAAAAATAAATAAATAACAAACATGAAAGTGTGGGAAACTTCAAATATCAGTCAAAATTGCATTCATGTAGATTCAAGGGCAGATTAAGTTCAAGAATTTCCGGCTAACATTCGGCCTAGAATATTCTGTTATACTCTGTGCTTTTCAAATATATACGGATTAAAATACACAGAACTTGCATGTTGTTGCATGTGGGTGTAAAAAAATCTCCAACATTAAGGGCAAGCATACGGTAAGGGTGTTTGAAAACAGGCTGCTGGGAAACGTATTTTGGACTCAGATGGATAGAGTAAGAATTGGATAGAGAAGAAGGCATAATGGGAAGCTTTTTTATTGCTACGTCGCACCGCGTATTATATTGGGGTGATCAAATGTAGAAGAACGAGACTGTGTGTGTGTGGGGGAGGGGGGGGTGGTATGTGGCGTGTATGGAGTAGAAAAGAGATGCAGAGAGGGTTTTGGTGGTAGAACCTTAGGGGGAAAGACCACTGACAGACCTAGTATTAGATGAAAATGTTATATTAAAATAGATCTTTAAGAAATAAGGTTGGAAGACTTGGACTGGATTGGTCTGGCTCAGTATAAAGGAAAGTGGCGGGCTGTTTTGAAAAAGATAATGAATTTTCGGTTTTCGTAAAATATGGGAAATTTCTTGGCTAGCTGACGAACTATTAAATTCTCAAGAAGAAACGCGCTCCATGGAGTTAGTTATGTCAAAGTCGACGTGCAAAATTTCTGCCATTTAGCACATTCCGGCTTCGATTTTTGGCAGACAGGTTGAGCAAGGATCTCTGTGTTTTCCTGATTGCTCCACCCCCACCACCCCCACCATCCCACCTGTTTTGGGAATAGTAGGCTTACCTTAAATTCGACCACCATCCCTTCTTGCATAATATTCACAATGCATCGTTCACGGCATTCTCACATTCAACACTGTATACATAACATACCCAGAGAAAAATGTGTAGCTAGATCAATTAGAAATTTCAAAATTTACGCACGTGAAATAATTTAAAATAAAAAATACATTTAGTAACGTAAATTATTCGGCGGACACAAAAGAGTAAAATAACATAATCTGAACACGTGTAGCTCGGCGACACTTTGAGTCGTAGCGCTTCTGAATTTATATTTTACTATTAAATAAAATACCTGGTGCCCGCACAACAGACTCGCCACCTCAAAGTTTCAATCACTTATGAGGCAGCTGAGTAACTCATTAAGATAGGTTTGGTAATAAGAAATCCTGCCGTGAATATACAGGCTTATTCGAAATGATTGCCGGGGTTTTAACAACTTGCCACCTTGTTCTCCAGATGCAACCCCATGTGACTTCTTTCTATGGGGTTACGTCAAGGATCAGGTTTATGTTCCCCCTCTTCCTGCAAGTATCCCGGAACTGAAGGTACGAATCAGAACCGCCACTGAAACTATCACCGCTGACATGCTACAGACAGGTTGGAACGAACTCGATTAACGTGTTGATGTTTATAGAATCACAAAGGGTGCATATATAGAGCACATGTAAGGTATGTAACAAAAACATGGAGTGTTGTTCTATCAAATAAAAAAAAACATGTATTCCTATCTTAGGTGTATTATGTATGACAAGTTGTTAAAACCCCGACAATAATTTCGAATAACCCTGTATATTGATGCCCAACATCTACGTGGAAATCGCGCCATAATTATGTTTATAGCCTGCAAGAAACCTTTTCAACTCAGCCACCGGCTCTGCCGCCAACTAAAGTACAGAAATCACGAAAACAATAAAATTGAAAGCCCAAGTAAAAATTGCCTCCTCAGTCATACACGAGGTGCGTAAAAGAATTTCATCCTCTGGCCTATATCAGTCCATAAATTTGAGGACATGAAAGTTAAACATACAGACAGAACACATGGGATGGGTGATTAAACAAACTAAAAAATATCTACCTTTAAATACAGTCATTGTTTACGGGTACAAGTATATTTAAATTGCTAAACTTCATTTAGAAATACGGCAGCGAAATATCTGATAGCCTCAAATATACAACATCTGCTGTAAGTACCGTACAACAAGAACATCACACATTCTCAGCAGGCATTTGTGTTTAGACGTACGTTGACTGGGGAAGTCTTGTACACCCTTGAAGCCTGCAACAATTGTTTAGCATTCGGTACTTTATACAATCCTGTAATAACTAACTTCTTATCTGAGACTTCTACTAGAGAATAGGGAGCAGTGAACTGATTCTCGGAAAACCCACCTACGTTTAATAGCCCCGTAATTCAGAAAAATGTTGAAACCTATGACCTATGGAATAATATTTCCAGTTATTTTGTCCAGCAATTCGGAAGGGAAAAAAGATAGACACAGGTATAAAAATAAAGCTTTATATTAGACTACTCTTTTTCCATCTGTAAAAGAAACTGTGATTCGGTATCACGAAGTATTGTCCATTTAAGTCTTATCCACGTCATCTGGTTTATCATATTATGATGTCAACTGATTGAATGGCGCACCAATAATCAACTATGATTTTTACGCACAAGGTTATTACCCATCCTATGTAATTCTGAAGGATTCCCCTACCTTCATATCCCGTATTTAGCAGCTGCAACTTCCTCTTCCTTTCTCCTTGGCTTCTTTAGTTTCGTCATTCAGGGTTTCATTCACCTCCCACTACCCCACTCCGTCTTTCCTTACTGCTGCGTTACGGTATATGGTATTCTGTGCTGGCAATAACTTTTCCGCAAGGTTCATATCTGCTACCTCTCTACACTCACGTCAGTGTCCTTCACTTAATTGTGTCAGTACATGCTTCAAAGTTGTGTCGGTTCACGAAGTTCTGCCATCAGTCTGAGGTAAACCACATCACAGACCAGTCCCCTACCTGCGTGTGCAAATTAGAAACTATCCAGCCTCAATTTCATCTCACCGACTTTCGTCTCCTTGTGAGTACAGAACAGCAGAACAGCAGAACAGCTGTGCAGACCTACATACACTGCGATGTGTTTGCCGCTCAGTGTGCGAAAGTGCAACCTTTTGGTTACGAGCATTGCACTTCGAAGACAATATTAGAGATAAACATAATTTTAATATTGGATTTATATATAACATTTTATCGTTGTGTAATTATGATTAAAGTGTTACATTTTCAAAAGTGACATTTTAAATATCCAGCATTTTCTTAGGTAAGTAAGTGATATTTAAAAAGTTAATTATTTAAAAACTCTTAATTTAATACATTTTGAAGGGAAAAGAAATGTGCATAATTTATAAAGTAAGTGTAACTTAGATAGTGCGAAGAAAGTGTCTTATGGGATGGAAATTTTTTCCTAAATTAAACTCAGATACTAGATTCATACTACGTCAGCGCAATGTAATTGTTAAATGTAACTGAATGTGAAAAGGCAAATATCGCTTTTAGAGTTTGTAATTAAGAACCACGAATGTATTTCACTTAAACAAGCGTACGTTATAAAGTAAACGTTAGCATAACACATACAATCTTGTTAACGCCCATAAATCAATCTAAAAATATATATATATATATATATCGATTACAAGTGAAAGTTAAACGAGAAGTCTTGTACATACCTGAACGATTCCCCCGTTATCGCGACCAGCACATACCCAAGAAAACACAAAACAGAACTCCCCGAACGGGTTTTGAAACTGACAATCCAGTGTTGGGGTAGTCAAAAAACTTTATGAGCTTGACATGGCAAGTCTTAACGTCTTCTGGCGGAATCCAGTGGAGCAATTCAAGAATTATATTGCAATTAAGTCTGTATAAATGAACGTACATTAAATAATTAAAGTTATAAGGTGATTGATATGCTTTAATAAGTATTTTTCAATGACAACAAATAAAAGACAAGCCCAAACTCATGGGAACTTTACCAGCAATCTAATAGAATTGTTATGAATGAAACTTAAAACTGAGCCTCGGTGTCATATATTATAATTTCTTTGTTTTGACCTTTCATTTCTAATTTAGAAGTTATTTGGGTATTATTTATGAACTTACTTTTGTTTCGATTTTTGTGATACTTACACCGCCTATTATTCTATTTACGGTAGACATGTAAGATGGATTTATTTCAGTTTCTTTTATCAGTGGCCAAGATCGTATTCACTCATACGCTGTCGCCACACACAGCTCAGTAGCTAGAAGTACGTTTAAAATATTAGAGGCTTTTTGTAAACTGTCTTCCCTAATAATCCAGACCAATGGAATAGTAAAACTCATAAGGAGAACCACAACTGAATCCGTTGACGAAGCGATTTTAAGATAGTCGGAGGAATGTCCTTGATACGGATGAGCGTTATATATAAGTATCTCTTATTGTGTATTTTTGCGTCTTTTGTGTTTTATTATAGTTGATAAAAGCTTTGTGGTGTCTGATTTCACATCCAGCAGTTTATTTAAATGATTCAAAGTCCGAAGTTTAATCTCAAGTCTGAAGAAGGGGGTTTGCTTAATCCATGCTATAAAAGCAGCAGACCCAAAATAAATGCGTCTGACATCCTAGAAGATATTTCATAATTAAGAACGTCTTCATTTAGAATTCTCGCCAAATATTACTATGACGATTACATCAAGGAGAGTAAAATGCTCGGGAAATATACAGCGGACTGGAGAGAAACAATGTCGACGAAATTTTTCGCGGGGAAAGGAAAAGGGCAAAGAATCTCTTAGGCGGGAAACCTAAATGTAGATGAGAATAAAATATTATGATGTGTTCGAAAAAAGAAATGGGCGATATTGTTGACTGGATTTATCTGGCTCAAACTGTGCTCAGTGACGGATTAATGCATTTCGTGTTCTGTAAAATGTTGACTTCTTGTCAAGCTGAACGACTGTATGTTTTATAATGACTCTATTCTCAGGAGTAAAATATTATGACGTACTTTTGGAGTACACTGAAAGATGAAGGTAAAACGTTATTCTGAAATGTTGGTAACCACCCACTGGACTGCACGGTGTGAAAACTCAGAATTCCTATCACGAAAACCTTAAGTCACTTTCGACTACTGTAATTAATTTATGACTCATTTACACAAAAGGATTACAGTAATTAGATCAGAGGCACGAAAATTATCTGACTTCCAAATCAACAACTTCACCACCTATAATAATAGGATGTGAAACCCACCACGACTATAGACGGCCAAGAATCAACCTTGACTGCAGTGTCAAAAATAACTCCATACGACTCCCTGGAAAATTATGGAGATGATTTCCATTCGCAACATGCATTATATTTCTTGTAATGAGGGTCCAAGCCTCGCTGTCAGGCAAAAGTTACATTCTGCACTATGCAGTTCTCACTGTGTCACAATCGAGAAAGGTTTGTGGTGAAATCTTGTTTAGCAAGAGAGAAAGCCACGCCTTCCAGTGGCGGGTTTACATATTATATAAACAGCGAGTTAAGGAACACACTGATTCGGTTTAGAGCAGGGCATAATGCTTCATGTTAATCAACAAGAAATCTCCACGGTTTTTTCACTCACGGTGTGCTGCGGAAAACATCGATACACCGTTATTTATTTTTTATTTTGGGCAGCGTACCAGTCTTCATCTGAATACACCAGACTATATTTGTATAGTTTTCATGTTTTCGCTGTGAAGAAAGGTTATGTAAAGGGATTAGAAGCTTATGTCAACTCATTCTTAATCTTGACTCTAAATAATCAGTGGCAGTTTTCTTTAAAAACATAACCTCTTCGGCTTAAATAGGAGTATCATTCAAAGATGTAGATCCAAGAAGAATTCTTTAATTTGCTCTCTTGTCTTTTACATTACTAATGTGTGTGTAAAGTATGTAGGGAATTTTTTAGAATCAAATTCCTTCAACTTACATACAAGAATGTTCCGAAGGTCTGGAATCAGTGTGGAGCTGTAAAATAAGGCAGTTATTAGGTGTTGTTTTATTTAGGCTCTCATTATCTTAGTACTTTAATAGAAGGTAGTTGCTTTCGAAGATACTGTGGCTTCAGTGTCATTGTGATGTGAGGAAGAGATTAGTACACAGAGAGAGTGGCTTCCAGTGGTATGGTGTTAATACTATGTTTTATGCAGCTACGTCACTCGGTTAAAAATTGAGAATGGCGGAGGGAAAAATATGCAAATATGATAATAATAACACACATTTTTGCCTACCTTTCCACGCTGAGTAAGGAAAGCAGACTGGGGCAGTTCAAAGCTTACGAACTTTACAAAGGGGGTCGCGGTAGCGCAGTCTTTAAGGTACTGCGCTACAAATAGGAAGGTCGCTGGTTCAATTCCAGATGGTGTCATTGGGATTTTTCATTGACATAATACTTCCGATAGCACTATGGCCCTGGAGTTGACTCAGCCTCTAACAGAAATTAGTACCAGGAACATTTCCTGGGGTAAAGGCGTCCGGTGCGTAATGCTGACAACCTTACCACCGTCCTGTGCCGTCGTCATGAAATCTGGGAACCTTAACTTCCTGGAACCCTCTGGGTCACTCTCGGCCTGTAACGGGACTGATTTACCTTTACAAACTTTTTTTTATGGCGCTGCGGCCCAACGCGGGCCGGCCATGGCCTCCTCATTCTTGAGGTTTCTATAACACACACAACGAAGAACCACAGTCGGTAGGACTCCTCTGGACGAGTGATCAGCTCGTCGCAGAGATCTCTACCTGACAACACACAACACTCACAACAGAAATACTTCCATGCCCCCGGCGGGATTCGAACCCACGATCTCAGCAGGCGAGCGGCCGCAGATTTACGCCTTGGACCGCGCGGCTACTGGGACCGACACCGTTACAAACTTTACAAACGTTAATTAGCAACTATTATTATGACTTGTAGGGAGGTCGACGAATTTTGTTCTACGAACCACACAAAATCAACAAACATGAAATAGAGCAATACATATGTATGTAATTAGAAGAGTCATTCACTAGTTGTATAATTAGGAGGACAACCAAAGAGACACACATATGTTACTGTCACCAGTAACAATAGTCCACACATCATCCATCATTTCTATTTTTGTATAGGCCGTACATGACATTTTTGTCTGGAACTCTTTCAGGGCCGATACAGAGTTCTGTAACCTTACTTACTTACTTACTTACTCCACGGTGCAAAGTCCTTCTTGAGAAGCTAACTGGTTTGCAGCTAGTCAAGAAATTCCCCGCATTTCACGGAGCCCGAACGTTCATTACCGTACTCAAAAGCGTCCGCTACCTGTCTCTATCCTGGGCCAGCCCAATCCAGTACATATACTCACATCCCACCTCCTGGAGATCCATCCTAATATTATCCACCCATCTACGCCTAACTATCCCCAGTGGTCTCTTTCCCTCCGGTTTCCCCACCAAGACCCTATACACCCCCTCTCCTCACCCATACGCGCCACATGCCCAGCCCATCTCATTCTTCTCGATTTTATCACCCGTACAATATT